>WNFL01011035.1_pt2 | contig 15656 bp, 15 predicted proteins | sample 5400361 | NCBI WGS metagenome assembly WNFL01 (sample SAMN13153351, study PRJNA577476) | soil metagenome | isolation source: 40 cm soil on Douglas fir-dominated hillslope | place: USA:California | collected 2013-09-17
AACTGATCTGGGAAATCGCCTCGATTCCACTGTTCACTTTCTGGAAACTCTTTCAGGAAATGGACGCTAACACGCGTGCCGATCTTGAACAGGAACTGGCGGCCCAGACCAATCTCGACGGAGTGTATAACCTGTTTTACAAGCGCTTCTCGCGGGCCGTTTACGGAACCGATATCCCTCCGGCCCATTTTTACCTGGGGACCAACAAAAGCGGCGACCTCAAATGGCGTTCACCCATGCCCATCGCGCTGACGGGCGGCGAGTATCTGCGTATGTTCTATACGCCCTACCCATCGCTCTTTACGACGCGCGATACGCTGCAAGCCATTCTGGAAGATTTGGCATTCAACAAGCGATTCCATTCGCTCAAAACGGATTACAGCGGGCGCTATTCATCTGATCTCGTCCAGGCCGAATATGAGCGCGTCATGGAATTGAGCAGCCAGCCTGAAACAACTGTTGGCTTCTCGCGTAAGGTCGAGGCTCAACATGCTGACCCAGCATGATCCGATCTCGATCCGCGTTGAGCGACTGACCCACATTTACGCCAGCAAACCACCAGTCGTTGCCAACGATGATGTCAGCTTCGAGGTCCGGCGCGGCGAAATTTTCAGTTTGCTCGGACCAAATGGCGCGGGCAAGACCACTCTGGTCAGCCAATTGTTAGGGCTGCTGGAACCGACCTCCGGCACGATCACGCTGGAAGGGATCGATGTCGCCACGAATCCACAAGAAATCAAACGTATTACGGGCTACCTGCCGCAAAGCGGGATGCCCATGCGCTACGTCGAGGTGGAACGTGCCCTGCGATACACGGGCTGTCTGCGTGGACAATCTGACCGGGACGCAAAACAGCAGGCCCGCAGGCTCGTCGAGGAGTTGGAACTTAGTGATTATGCGAAACGCTATGCCCATAATTTGAGCGGCGGTATGCTGCGGCTCACAAACTTTGCCATGTCGCTGATGGGTCAACCGCAGATATTGGTGTTGGATGAACCGACCAATGAACTTGATCCGCACAAGCGGCGACTGGTCTGGGACGTGATTGCGCGGCTAAACCGCGAACAGGGTGTGACATGTATCCTGGTCACGCATAACGTCCTTGAGGCCGAGCGCGTGATCCAGCGGGTCGCGGTAATGCAGAATGGCCGTGTTGTCGCCCTGGGTACTCCGGGCGAACTCAAAGCACGGTCTGGTGGCAGGATTCGTCTCGAATTCCGGCTCAAGGATGGGGCTGTCTTTGCCCCGAATGATCTTACTTCTCTGGCTGAATTGGGAACACTTGAACAGCCGCGCCCCGATAATTACCGCCTGTATATCCAGGCGCAGCAAGTCGCCGCCGCCACAGACATGATGGTTAACACGATTGGCCTGGACTGCCTGGACGATTTTCGGCTGGCCCCGCCATCTCTCGAAGATGTATATCTCGCGCTTGATGCAGCGGACAGTTCACGAAAGGACGCTTGATGGCGCAGCTTGTTGGACATCAACCCCTTACATTGGAGAAATCACAGCGCCGAGCCTACCAGTTCTTCCGCGATCTGAAATATCTATGGTTGGAACAGGTCTCCGAAGTCTGGGCGTCGTGGTACTGGTACGTCATTTTGTCACTCCTGGCCCCGCTTGGGCTGATGTTTGGCTTTACCCGCGTGGGCAGCGGCCTCACTGATCGCACCAGCCTGATCTACATTCTCAGTGGCTCGGCTATTTTCGCGGTTGGGTCCGACAGTCTGGCCTCGATGGCGCAGCGCATGGGCATGATGAAAAAAGAGGGCATGTTAACGTACTACGCTTCTTTGCCCATCAATAAAGTCGCGTTCGTCACTGCTCTGATGCTGTCGCGGTTGGTCGTGACGCTGCCGGGGATGCTGATCCCTATTCTCCTGGGGGCGTGGCTCAATAACATTCAAATCCAATTCAACGTGTGGATATTCCTGCTGCTGCCGCTGACCGGGCTGGCACTTTCGGCAGTGGGCATCATGATTGGTTCGCTGCTCGACAATATGGAACTCGTCAATATCATCGTCAGCGTCGTGCTATTTATGCTGTTGATGGCTGGCCCCGTGTTTATTCCTATGGCGTCCCTGCCGCTTCCGCTGCAATGGCTCAGCTACTTCTTCCCGCCGACCTATGCGGCTGATGCCCTGCGTCACGCGCTGGATGGTGTATTTGACAGTACGTTTTATATCGACATTGGCGTGCTGGTGCTAATGACCATTGGCAGTTTATATGTGTTGACCCGCTGGATGCGATGGGGGATGAAGGTAAAAGTTATGTGGATACCGCAAGCGTGGCGTGAACTGCCCCGGCTCTACAAGGCGCTGTGGATCGTGGCAATTATCTGGCTGGCAATCCATGCGCTCGGTTTTCTGTATATCGAGACGACTGACACCGCAACACTTGACAGCATGGGAATTACGGCGGATTTTCGCTCGATCATGGGCTTTGACCTCAACACCTATCTAGACGCGGGGCAGGCGTTCACGGATCGCGCTGATCTGCACGTCAGCAGCCTACCCTACAAACTCACCGATCCGGGCTATCACCTCAAGTCACCACGTTATCATTCCGCAATCATCATGCTGTTTTCGTGGCTTGCCGCGCTGCCAGTATCTATCGTCTGGCCGCTGTGGAACTTGATTCTCCTCATGAGTTATCTGGCAGGCTTGCTGGTATGGTACCGGGTGTATTGCAGGCTAAAAATCCGTGCGCCGAGTAATATGCTCAAATATCTACCTATCGCCGTGATCGCCTCGGACTGGTTCGGGGTGCTGGCTTTTGGCAACATTGGCCCGATCCTGGTGCTGTTCAGCGCTTTGCTTGCATTAGCGCTGGTTGATAAGAAAGCCGTGTGGGCGGGTGCGCTCCTTGCGGTATTGATCGCTGCCAAGCCGCAATGGGCATTGTTCCCGCTGATGCTGCTCGTGGTCTTCCGAGAATGGCGATTGCTTATCAAAACGGCTGCCATTGCCGTGGCGGTTTTCGTAGCCATCAATGTGGCTTATCTTGTCGCCGTCGGACCGACCTATGGGATCCAAACCCTTCAAGCGTGGATAGATAATCTGCGACAGGCCAACAGCCAGATGCTCTGGTATGGGCAGGAGGCCATGTTCAACACTGGCGAGCATTCGGTCCAGCAGACATTGCTGCGTTATTTTGGCTTCACGCCCTGGATTCCAGCCGCGACCTTTGCCATTCAAGCAGGGATTCTGGCGCTTGTCGGGTGGCACGTTACCAAAGCCTGGAAAGCTGGAATCAGTCGTGATCGTTACCCCGAAGTTGGGCTGGCGCTGGTTTTTGCCGGGTACACCGCACTCATGGTTAGCCTGCCGCAGATCGAAGAGGCTATCCTCGGCGGCGTGATCTTCGCCTTCCTGTGGACGTTCCGAAACAAGCGGATACGATGGATCACACTGTTCTACATCCCCTTTGCCATGTTCGAGATTCCCTCGCTCATCTCGCAATTTGCGGGCATTCCGTGGCTGCTTTTGCCGAATGTGCTGCCCATTATTTTGATCACACATCTGCTGCTCTTGTGGGGCTGTTTGAGTCTTGTCAATCAAACGGTGGCTGCGGAAGTGACCGAGAAACACCCATTAGCAGACAGCACCGAACACGCAGCCGTACGGGTTTAAAATTCATGGAAGGATCACGCGATCCTTCCCATTGTTATCAGCGTCACCCAATATACTCTTGAACCGAGGGCAACAGCGGTTTATTCATGGCCTTCAGGTAAATTGTGGCTTTGCCGAGGAAAATTAGCCCTGCCTGAAGATAAATATCAAGTTGCATCTCAACTGGTACCGTAAATCCGCTTGAGCGCTCAATATTTTTCTTCAAGTCATCATCTGAGAAAGCAGAAATAGTGGCTTTCATATCATCGTCCAGCATCTGATACCACGCTTTGAGCCGGGCAACGCTTCCGTCCAACCCCGATTCAGGGTTACGATATGAGAAATCTTGCTTAAAAATCTTCAACGACTGAAGATACGAGTATTCAATTTCCCCGGTTTCACGGAACAATGCGCCCAAAGTCATGTTCTGCCCGCCCAGATTAAAGGCCAGATCAGTATCGTTAAGGGTATCCAGGATCGCCGAACGCATCGCGTGGGTACCCTCGATCCATGACCATCTCTCTTGCATGAAACGGTTCACGTGTTTCCTCCTCTTGTTAAAAACCACGATAGAGATTATAGGTGATCCACTGCCAGATTTATTGTAAAAACGCGACAGATGCGAACTTTTGTGCTAATATATTGTCGCGTGTTGCTGTGGGGGCATGTGGCGAATGGTGCGAGTGAAAACCGAAAAACCCAAAGGCATTCTGAACCCGGAAGTGGGAAAAAAGAAGTTTCACCTGTCGCTGTATTTACCATCGCCAGACCTGGCTTTTTTCATAGAGCAGTATTGGATTCCCAGTTGGGACTTGCGTGGACAGGAACCTTACCTGTCGGAGAATCTGCCATACCCTTCGGTTCATCTTGTTTTTGATAAAGACAACACGAAAATCTTTGGGGTTATCACCTCCAAATTCACGCGCCGACTTGAAGGCAAGGGGCGCGTTTTTGGTATTAAATTCAGACCGGGAGCCTTTTATCCTTTTGTAAAATCGCCTGTTTCCCGTTATACGAATGACATAATTAGCGCGGCGGAGGTCTTCGGTGCGGATACTGTACTGCTGGAAAAAGCCATTCTCGCTCTGGAAGCTGAAAAAGAAATGGTTGAGCTTGCAGAAGTCTTTCTGCGGGCGCGACTGCCAGATGAAGATGAAAATATCGCGCTGATTAACCAGATTATCGAGTGTATTGTCAGTCATCGCGAGATCACCAAAGTGGACGATGTGGTCAGGCACATGGGCGTGAATAAGCGAACGCTGCAACGCCTGTTCAGCCAGTACGTCGGCGTAAGTCCAAAATGGGTGATCAAACGCTATCGACTGTACGACGCCGCCGAAAAACTAGCCAATGGCGACGCGTTGGATTGTTCACGGATCGCGCTAGACCTCGGCTATTTTGATCAAGCCCACTTCATCAAAGACTTCAAGGCGATCATTGGCAGAACACCAGCGGAGTATGCCAGAAGCCTTGCCTAACGCCATCGGCTGTCATTGGTACGACAATTGCTTTTAGGGCTGTGTCCGGCAAACACAGCCGTTGTGACCAAGTACCAATCAGGATAGAGCCGATGACCGCTCAACAAACTTTTCGTAACACGCTGATTGTCCTTGCGACACTCGCTGCCGCTTATATGCTTGCAATGAGTGCCCGAATATTAATCGTTCTACTGGTGGCAATCATCATCGCGTCGGCAGTGCGACCCGCCGTATTGTGGCTCAGGCGTAGGCGAGTTCCATATGGGTTAGCAATCCTGATCGTTTATATTGGACTGGGCATGGCTCTGTTTATTTTAGGGGTATTGATCTTGCCGCCTGTAGTAACACAATTTGCCGGATATATGGTCGACGACCAGGGGCTAGCTACCAGGATTATTGATGCCCAGACTCAGCTTCACGATGCACTGAAACAGACTTTTAATCTGGATATAACGCTGCTCGATCCTAATTTGATCAGGTCGACGATTGCGACAACCGTTGATCAAATAAAACAAGCCATCCCATCCCTGGCTGGCGAATTTGGCGCTCTGGCTGGCGACTTCATACTCGTCGTTGTTATGGGTGTGTACTGGCTTACCTCGCGGGATCAGGGCGTCAACTTTTTACTTCAGCTTTTTCCAATTGGTCGCCGTGCTGAAATCGCGACGATGATCCACGAAATTGAAAATTCAATGGGAGCTTATGTTCGCGGCATTGCACTCGTGGCAACCTTTGTAGGTGTAGCGAATTTTGCTATCCTGACCCTGTTCCACGTGCCAAATGCGGTTACGCTTGGCTTTATCGTTGGAATCACGACAGCGCTTCCAATAGTCGGCGGCTATATCGGTGCATTTACCGCAACACTGCTGGCGCTGTTGAGTTCGCCGCTGAATGGGGTCATCGCCTTTGGCAGCTTTGTTGCCGTACAGCAGATCGAAAACCATTATCTGACGCCGCGTGTGATGTCACGCAGTGTAAACCTCAACCCGATCCTGGTTATTGTGTTCCTGTTTATCGGTTTTGCAGTGGGCGGCGTAGTAGGCGCACTGATTTCCGTACCTATCGCCGGGACACTAAATATTCTGCTACTCCACCTTATCATTGAACCACGGCAAGTAGAAGCCGCACCACAGTTTGTTGATGGTGGCATTTTGCTGCCTCAAACAATCAAAGAAGGCAAAGCGCCACCTGTTAGTCCACCTAGCGAACCTGTCCACGTTTCAGCACCGCCGACAAGTTAAAGTCCTTCGACGGTTTCTGCAATAAGTTGATCGGTGACTCTCACCAGCGCATCCTGTTCGTTACATCCTTCGGCAAGGGCACTATGATAAACTGCCAGTTGGCGGTCCGCGCTGGTCCCGTTTTTCAGGATCGTGTGAACGTATTCGACATCTTTGCGAGATCCCAATTCTGGAACAGTGTCGTCAATGAATTCAAGCAGTTCATTCCACAATACAGGTACGGGCTTGGCCTCTTCGGTGCCAAAGTCAATCAGAGAGCCTTCGATGCCATAGCGGGCGGCCCGCCATTTATTCTCGTGAATTAATTCGCTGCGATATAACCGCCAGGACTGGTTATTCGCGCGCAGCTTGAGCAGCTTGGCTGCTAGCGCCTGGACAATGGCGACGATACAAATTGCCTCGTCAAGCGTCGTGCAGATGTCGGGGATACGGATTTCGAGCGTACCGATACGCGGATTTGGTCGGGCATCCCACCAGATTTTCGTCGCGTCTGGACCGTCGCGTCCCAGTGAGCCAACCCTGCCAAGCAGGGATACATAGCGATTGTATTCTTCATAGTTGTCAAAGAGCGGCGGGATTCCTGTTCGCGGCAGACTTTCAAAGATTACCGAACGATAGCTTTTGAGTCCGGTTTCGCGCCCATGCCAGAATGGTGAACTGGTCGTCAGCGCCAGGATGTGCGGCAGGAAATAGCGCATCTGGTTCATAATGTCGATAGTCAGGGCGTGTGCGCTCTCGCTCTCACCGAAGCCAAGATGAATGTGCATCCCGAAGATGAGCAAGCGCCGCGCGACTTCCTGCATTGCTGTGTGCAAGTCTTCATAGCGCTCGCCTTCGGTGATGCTCTGCTCGCGCCAACGGGAAAAAGGATGTGTGGCCGCCGCCGCGATCACTTTCCCATTGTCTGCGGCGATCTGGCTGACAGTACGCCGCAGCCGCGTGAGATCGGCACGCGCCTCATGAATATCGTTGCAAATGCCGCTGCCAACCTCGACCTGAGATTGCATAAATTCGGCTTTTAGCTGCTGCCCCAGTATTTCGCTGCCCTGATCCAGAATGGCTCGCACAGATGGCGTGAGTGCCCTGGTATCAGGGTCAATAACCATATATTCTTCTTCGATGCCAATGGTAAGGGGTGGACGGTTAATCAAAGCAGCCTCCGTCGCTGTTAAGCGCGTGATTGCCAGTCAGAGACACGTTGGGTTAACGCTTCCATCAATTTTTCGAAATCCTGATGACGAAGTTCAGCGCCGTCTTCCCAGCGCTCATTTTCAGCCTTGTGTAAACGTCGCTGGTCGAGTTTGTCGCGCAAAGGCAAATCATTTGATTCTAGCTGCGCTTGCGGAGCAATCTGAACAAATGCCTCGGAGCCTGGTATCGTCCTGGCAACTTTTTCGGGCGCAAATGTGTATAGTGTGACCAATACATCGTCCTGCAAAAGCTGCAACCCCAGCATGATCCAACCTTTGGGGATGCGGGCAGAGCCACGCTTGACCGAAAAGCGCCACGACAGAACATTAACCCGGCGCGACCATTCAATGCGGAACGCCGCCTGTTTGCGTTTGCGGTTGTCGCGCAGTTCCAGCCCCGCCTGATCCAGCGTTAGAGTTCGTCCACTGGGCCAGACACGCTTGAGAACACGGTCTCCAACGGCGGAAACGGCCAGCGCGCAGATGATTCCTCCAATAAACGGAACGCAGCCAACGGATACATCGCTGTGTAACACGATGAGCAGCAATGAGATCAACGCATAACCGGCGATAAAACCAGCAACTATCAATGCTGGCACTGCCAACCGTATTCCCTGATGGTCAACATCAATTGGAAACACATAGCTCACTTCGGCAGAAGCAGGCTGAAGAGTTGATGAACTTGTATCCATTACACGTACCGTATTACCAGATTTGATGACCAATCATCGTTTCGATCCGTTCACGTAACTCTAGCGTGTCGAAAGGCTTCGTCAAATAGATGTCGAGCGGGCCAGTGTGGAACACGCGCCGAGACTGAAATTCCTGGCGCAGCCCGGAGAGAATCAGGATAGGCGTGTGCCGAAGCACCGGGTCGGCTCGGATCGAATCGTAGATGCTCCACCCATCCATATCGGGCAACAGGATATCCATGATAACCAGCGCGGGCCGGAGCTTTTTTACGAGTTCCAGGCCGTCGAAGGCAGTATTACTCGCGACAACTTTTAGTTCAGGATGGTCGAGGACTACTGACAGCAATTCAGTAATCTCGTCTTCATCCTCGATACTAACCACCGTGAATGGCATTCCCGTCGCAACTCCTAACTGAGTGGTGATCTGAGCGAATTTTACAACCTCAACGCAGGATCAACAATTTCACGTTTGTTAAGCTGGTGAGAGATTAGAAACTTTGTACAATCAGTGGTTACTAGCATATACCGTAGTCAATCGTGTGAGGTTATGGATGAAATATCGCCCGCGATGGTCATTGCTCGGCCTGGGAGCGATCATCGTCATACTGCTTTTTACCTTCCCTGTCTGGCGGAGAATTCTGCCTGGAGGCGGCAACCGGGGAGGTTTTTCGGCTGCGACTGACGCTCAGCGACAGGTGCTCTCCGACATCAACAAACTCGGCCCCAATATCGCGCCAACCGTCTATACAGCAATGCTAACGGTGGTCCCGGCTCCAACCGCTCAACAACCGACTCCAGTATTGCCGGACGCGCAGGTCATCGCCAAAGGCAAGTTTGACCCACCGCTCGATGCGGTGCGACAGGCGCGAGGGAAAGTTACGCTCTACCGTTCCGCCGATGGCAGCCTGCTGTTGCGCTTCGATGATTTTGATGTTACTAATGCTCCACAGATGGCGGTGTACCTTGTGGCAGCAGCAACGCCTCCCACCGACTTAAAAACCGCTATCAAGAAAGAGGATTTCGATACCGACGTTTCTCACTTTGAAGTGGGTCCGCTCCTGGGAAGCCACGGCAACCAGCAATTCGATTTGCCACGTGAGCTACCGATCACGCGCTATCAGTCAGTGGTTATTTACAGCGAATCGTTACGAATAGTCTACGCCTTTGCAACGTTTACATTTGTTTAACCAAAGGATTTATCATGGCAAGCATCAACCGTCTTGAACCGTACACCGCACTCTCCGACGTTTATCAGGTTGCAGGATTCGCTGCATACAGCGCGGAATTAGCGCCGCGCTTGCTTGACATGGCCTTTGAATTGGAGTGGACCGGACGGAGTTTGCTGGACCTAGCTTGCGGAACGGGGGAGGTTGTCTGCTGGTTTGCCGAACACGGTTTCCGCACGGTGGGAGTGGATAGCTCGACTCAGATGCTTCGGTTCGGCACAACGCGCGCCGAGAGCGCTGGATTAAATGCCGATTTTGTCGTGGGCGATATTCGCAATTTCAAGGCAAACGGTCAATATGAGATGGTGACTTGCCTGGGTGGTTCGCTCAACTATGTTCCGGCGCTGCGCGATCTTGAAGCTGTTTTCCGGCTGGCACAATCTGCGGTGACGCCGGGTAAGCTGTTTGTTTTTGATATTCTCACTATTCAGGGACTTGCCAATTACGGGAACAAGGATCGCGTTGTCTTCGATAATGGCAACGACATGATGATCATCGTTCGTGAAACTTTCAATTTTGAAATCCTGGCGCTGACCCGGCAGTATTCTATTCTGCGCTATGCGGACAAGACAGGCTGGCAGCGCGCGGAAGAAACCCACACGCTGCGAGGTTATCCTGTGCAAGCCGTGACTTCGCTGCTTACCAGGACAGGCTTCAAACTCCTGCGGACGCTGACACCTGATCTAAGATCGGCTGAAAACCAGCGCGACGCTGAGCAATTGCTTTTTGTTGCTTCGCGAGAAGGTTGACATAACGAACAGGCCATGATCGGGCTGGAGTTCGTCTTATTTGTCGCAGCACTACTGGTTTTAGCCGGGAGTCTGTATTTCTGGCGGCAGTCTTTTCGGCGCAGCACGTCCATTGGTCGGGCCAGTCTGGCGACATTTTGCGCGGTCACACTCGTCCTTGGCGGACATCTATTGATGTTCAGCGGTTATTTTTTTTGGAATGCTCATCGGCCCTTACCCGCTAATGAACAAACGCTGCTATTTCAGGGTGTTACCTATATCCGCGACGTGCGCAGCCAACCGCATCCAATGGTCATTGATGTCGTAAGTATTGATTTGAATGCGCCCGGCCTACGTTTCCTGGTCACACCGGGGGAGCCAACCGATGGATACCAGTTACCATCACGCACAACCTCGCAATTTTTGCGCGACTTCAATGTGCAATTGGCAATTAACGGCGACTGCTGCCAGCACTGGTATTCGAGAACGCCGTGGGACTACTATCCACATCCGGGTCAAGGCGTAAATGTTGAAGGCTTTGCCAGTTCGCGTGGCATCGTGTATTCCACCAGTAGACCAGAACGTCCAACGCTCTATATTTCTGCCAACAACAAGGCCAGCTTCGAGAAACCAGCAGACAGCATCTACAACGCCATCTCCGGTTTACTCATGATCGTTGAAAATGGCAAAAGCAGCCCTAATTTGGCTTCATCTGGCTCCGAAATTACAGATACTCTCGAACCGCGCACTGCTTACGCGCTCGACAAAAATGCCAGCCATTTACTGCTCTTCACCGTGGATGGGCGGCAGGCTGGCTACAGCGAAGGCGCTTCAATTGCGGAACTCGTTGATATTATGCTTCACTATGGTGGCTATACGGCGATGAATGTCGATGGCGGTGGTTCAACGGCCCTGGTGATGCAAGATGCCAACGGTTGGCCCGTTGTGCTGAATTCGCCAATTGACAGCTATATACCGGGTCGAGAACGCCCGGTGGGCAACCATTTGGGCATTTACGCTAACCGCCCGTGATCGCCTCGTGATCACCTTCAACTCATTCGCTCAGTTGAAGCGATATGTCAGGCTATCGCTCGCAACGTAAAATGCGTTATTTCGGGCGGACAGTTGAGCCGAAAATAGGGGACAGCCAGACCAACCCCACGATTAACGTACAGCGCCATGCCGTTGACGTCATACATGCCCATGACATATTTCTGCCCCAGGCGCGGCAAAACCAACGGCCCCTTTACTGGAAAACGGACCTGTCCGCCGTGAGTATGCCCCGATAGCTGCAAGCCCACACGCCCGGTAGGGGCTACTTGATCCGCGTAATCAGGTTCGTGCGCCAACAGAATAACGGGTGCATTTTCCGGGATGTTGGCAAGGGCTTGCTTCAGGTTGTGCTTATTCTCCCAGATGTCATCGACTCCGGCGATATAGAGCAAAGCATCACCGCGTCGAATCGCGGCGTTAGCGTTGATGAGCATCCGGGTATTGCCTGCACGCTGCACAGCAGCGGCGACAATGGCGGGATCGACATGAAAGTAATCATGATTTCCGAGAATTCCAAAAATCCCAGCGGAGGCTCTGAATGCCTCGGCTGACCGGGTGATCTCAGACACATTCGTCATTATCATGTGATCGATATAGTCGCCTGTATGAACGATGACATCGGGTGCCAGTTCGTTGGTCTGGCGAGCGATGGCAAGCATCTTTTTTGAGGTCATGACCTTGCCCAAATGCCAGTCACTGATCTGAACGATGGTCAAACCATCAAACGCCGGGGACAGATTGGGTAGGGCAATGGTAAGGCGGGTAACTTCCGCCAGGTTTGGCTCAACATTGATCATCGTCTGTAGCACCTCTAAACAACTGACTGAATTGGATACCATTAAGACTCACAGCAAGATCTAAACCGATGTCCGCAACGTAAAATGCGTGATCTCAGCGGGGCAGTTGAACCGCACGTAAGGAGGAATCATCCCCAAGCCGCGATTGACGTACAGCACCATATCACCGATATTGTACAATCCCATATCATACTTTTGACCGTACCGGGGCAAGACCAAAGCGCCTGTAATGGGCAGCCGAAACTGACCGCCGTGCGTATGTCCTGACAATTGCAAGCTCACTCGCTCTGATGTGGACACCATATCAGCGAAGTCTGGTTCATGCGCCAGCAATATTACGGTTGAGTTCACTGGAATACCATCGAGTGCCCGATTGAGATTCTGTTTGTTCTCCCAGATATCATCAACACCAGCTATATACAATACACTATCACCGCGCTGAATCCTGGCGTGGGCATTGCGAAGCATCTGCGTATTGCCAGCACGCTCCACAGCATTTACGACATCAGCAGCCTTTACGTGATGATAATCATGGTTGCCCAACGTACCATAAATTCCTTCACGGGCCTCGAAAGCCTGTAAAGACTGAGTGACATCTGACAATACGTTTTTCAGGGCACGCCCCACATAATCACCCGTGTGGAGGATCACATCCGGCTTGAGCGCATTGATTTGCTGAGCAATGGACAGCATCTTGTCGAGCGTCATCCACTCGCCCATGTGCCAATCACTGGTTTGAACCAGTGTGAAGCCGTCAAATGCGTCGGGTAGGTTTGGTAATGTAACAGTAACGCGAGTAACTTCCGCGAGTCGTGGCTCAACATTGATCATCAGCTAGCGTCTCCAATCAATCGACCTTAACAGGATATATTGGCAAACTTAAACGCAAAAGTAAGTTGAGTCAGGTCGAGGCTTGCAAGGTGAAGTGGGTAATCTCCGGGCGGCAGTTGAAGCGTACATAGGGCGAAACCATGCCGACGCCGCGATTGACGTATAAGGTCATGCCATTGAGATGGTACAGGCCCATATCATATTTCTGGCCTAAATAGGGAAGGACCAAAGCACCCCTTCCGGGCACACGCACCTGCCCGCCGTGGCTGTGACCTGAAAGCTGCAAGCCGATTAATTTGGTCGCCGCCGCCTCGTCCGCGAAGTCGGGTTCATGGGCCAACAGGATAACGGCGGCATTTTCCGGAATGCCGTTGAGGGCTTGGTTGAGGTCATGTTTACGCTCCCAAATATCGTCAACCCCGGCGATGTGCAGCGCAGCATCACCGCGCTGAATAATAGCATGAGTATTGCGGAGAAGTTGCGTATTTCCGGCCCGTTGTACGGCCTGGATGACCGCCGCAGCATCAGTCCAATAATCGTGGTTGCCGAGTATTGCGAATATGCCTTCAGGAGCCTGGAACGCCTGAACTGAGCGAGTAATATCAGATGGGGTTGTTGGCAACACACGACTCATGAAATCGCCAGTAAGGAAAATTACATCAGGCTTGAGATCATTGGTTTGTTTCGCAATCGCCAGCATTTTGTCGAGCGTCATCCACTCGCCTAAATGCCAATCGCTGACCTGAACTATTGTCAGGCCATCAAACGCCTGCGGGAGATTAGGCAGGGGCATCTTCACGCGTGTTATATCAATGAGACCCGGTTCTATAGTTGTGATGTAGGCGGAGCCGCCAACACCGACTGCTCCCAGACTGGCAACAGTGCTGAAGGCCGCGCGAAGAAATTTTCGTCTTGAAATCTTGATGGGCATTGCTAATCCGGGGTCTGCATGTCCCGCGTGAGAAGCAGTTGCTCCGCCAGCGAACGTGCCAACACCTGGTACATCATATACGCCATGTCCGGGGCATTCTTGTGAAGCAAATCGAGGGCGACTCGCGTAATCTTGAGAACGATCAGGTCTGTGCCTGCGGCTGCTGTCCCTGTGCGGGGCCGATCCACCAGCAATCCAATTTCGCCAAAAGACTGCCCTTCTGTGATGATCGCAACGGTACGGTCCTCACCGCTTTGTGTTTTGCGTATGATCAGGGCAGATCCTTCCAGGATCAAATACATGCCATCAGCCGGATCGCCTTCGCTGAAGACCGTCGCACCGGCGGGGTAAGTGTGATGCTCCGCGATTGTTTGCAGCGTCTCGAACGAATCATCCTCGAATTTCCAGGTGACTTCCCATACGCCTTCACTGTTGCGAGTGCGGCTTGCATCAACCATTGCCTGACGCTCCTTCGAAAATAATTTTTATCAGCCTACACCGAGTCGAGACACAATGCAACTGTGGATGACATCCACGATCTGCGTTTCCATGAGACTGCGACCATGTTTCAAGCCATGGATTCTTATCTGTGCCACAGGATTACATTGTTCACACTGTAACCGAAGAACGTATTAATGTCCATAGATTTGCTAAGCACCATCTGTCAACACGTGGATTGGAGCGGTTCTTTGTCAAATATCCTCGACCATTTCTACAATCTAGGAATTGAGGGTAAGGTATTTTATGGCAAAGATGAATCGCTCATCCAGTTCTTCTATACGTGTTGGCTCAGGGACAGTTGCCTTTATTTTGATTACAGCCTTTCTTAACCTTGCAGGCGTAGGTCTGCTGAATCCCGTGTTGCCCGCGATAGTTAGTCAGTATGTTCCCAAACACAATGTCGATGCCATTGTTGCCGCACTGCTAATTTCATTCTCGCTTTGCCAGTTTATCGCTGTACCAACACTTGGCGCGTTGAGTGATCGCTATGGGCGGCGTGTCATTCTGTTAGTCAGTCTACTCGGTTCAGCGGCTGGCTACCTCATTTTTGGATTGGGCGGCGCATTATGGGTGTTGTTTTTGGGGCGAATCATAGATGGGCTTACTGGCGGCAATCTTGCAGCAATTTATGCCTACGCCGCCGATATTACGGAGCCGAAAGATCGCACCAAGTTCTTTGGACAGCTTGGCGCAGCCGCAGGTTTTGGCTTCGTCATTGGTCCTGCGCTTGGCGGCCTGATCTACAGCGTGACAGGTGGCTCTAACTCCGCGCCCTTGTATTTTGCGGCGCTGGTTACGCTGGCGAATACGGTGTGGGGCTATTTCGCCATGCCTGAAAGTCTCGCGCCGGAAAAGCGCTCTGAGAACATTCCGCTGGCCGGACTCAATCCCTTTTCGCAGCTTTTAAGTGTTTTCAAACTGGCCCAACTGCGTGTTTTACTCCTGGGCATATTTCTCTGGGTATTTGCTTTTGCAATCATGCAATCGAACTTAAGCTCACTGACTGAGACACACCTCGGCTGGCGGCCAAATGCCACCAGCGCGATCTTCTTTGTTGTCGGAGTGATTGGCATTATCGTGCAGGGATGGATCATACCACGAACGCTACCGCGCTATGGTGAACTAAAACTGACGATTATCGGGTTGGTGTCGCTTGCCATCGGCTTCAGCTTACTGGCATTGCTGGCTGCGACACTCATTCCAGCGCTCGTGTTTGCAGGCATCATTTTCACGGCAACGGGCAACGGATTAGTAACGCCGACGTTCACCGGGCTGCTTTCTCAGAGTGTTGGGCCACGCGATCAAGGTCGCGTCCAGGGTGGCAGCCAATCGATCCAGGCGTTAGCCCGTGTGCTTGCGCCTGTTTGGGTAGGC
>WNFL01011152.1_pt1 | contig 15654 bp, 11 predicted proteins | sample 5400361 | NCBI WGS metagenome assembly WNFL01 (sample SAMN13153351, study PRJNA577476) | soil metagenome | isolation source: 40 cm soil on Douglas fir-dominated hillslope | place: USA:California | collected 2013-09-17
GCCTCGGCACTGATTCAGGATCCGCAGGCCCTCGAATGGTTCAGCCGGCACCAGGACGCGTCGGCGGCGCGCATCGCCGGCGCCGACTATGAAAATCGCGCGGCAACGGCGCCGGCGGCCGCCGACGCGCAGCGCATCTTGCGTGAGTGGCGGCGCCGCGAAATGCTGCGCATCGCGTGGCGCGACATCTCCGGGCGCGCCGGCGTGGCGGAAACCTTGAGCGCCCTGTCGGATTTTGCGGACGCCAGCATCCGCGCGGCCGCCGCCGCCGCGCGATTGCATTTGCAGCCGGTATTTGGCCGGCCGCGCGACGCCAGCCTCGCGGAGGCGTCTCTGATCGTGCTGGGCATGGGCAAATTGGGCGGCCGAGAGTTGAATTTCTCGTCCGACATCGATCTGGTGTTCCTGTTCTCCGAGGCGGGCCAAACCGACGGTCCGCGCCGGATTGAAAACGAGGAATATTTCAACCGCCTCGGCCGCGAACTCATTCGCCTGCTCGATGTGCGAAACGAAGACGGTTTCGTATTCCGCGTGGACATGCGTCTGCGGCCGTTCGGCGAGAGCGGCCCATTGGTCGCGAGCCTGGCTTCGCTCGAGGTTTACCTGCAGCAGCATGGCCGCGACTGGGAGCGCTACGCCTGGATCAAGGCACGGCCGGTGGTGGGTGCCGAGATCTACGCGGCGGCGTACCAGGAATTCGTGCGGCCATTCGTGTATCGCCGCTACCTCGACTTCGGCGTGATCGACTCTCTGCGGGACATGAAAGCGCTGATCGCCCGCGAAGTGTCGCGCCGCGAGCTCGATCAGCATTTGAAGCTCGGCCGGGGGGGAATTCGCGAGATCGAGTTCATCGTGCAATCCATGCAATTGGTGCGCGGCGGCAGCGATCGGCGCTTGCAGAACGCCTCGTTGCTCGAGGTATTGCCGATGCTGGCGGGTTCGAAGCTCATGTCGGCCGCCGACATTGCCGAATTGACGGAGGCTTATCTGGTGCTGCGCAAGGCGGAGAACGCCTTGCAGCTGATCCGCGATGAGCAAACTCACTCCATTCCCGACGCGCCGATCGACCGCGCGCGCCTGAGCGTGAACATGGGTTTGCCGGATTGGCCCGCCGTCAGCGCCCGCATCGATTCGGCGCGCGACGGAGTGGCGCGACAATTCGACGCGCTGCTGTCGGGCGCCCCCGGCGCGCCGCAGGGAAACGACGAGGCGGGTGCGGACTGGCTGGCCATCGACGACGCAAGGATCGGCGAAGAGCTCGAGGCAAGCGGCTTTCCGCAGGGCGAGATCGCCGCGGTCGCGGCGACATTGGACGCCTATCGGCACGCGGCGTCCTATCGGCGGTTGGACGAGGCGGGGCGACGCCGGCTGCACGCCATCCTCGGCCGCTTGCTGAAGGCGGCGGCCCGGCATCCCGAGCCTGCCGGCGTGGTGCAGCGGGTGCTGCGCGTGTTGGAGGCGATCGGCACGCGCTCGTCGTATTTCGCGCTCCTCAAGGAACAATCGGCCGCGCTGGACCGCCTGATCGACGTCTGCGCGATCAGCGGCTTTCTGTCGCGGCAGATCGCCGATTTTCCGCTGCTGTTGGACGAGTTGATCGATGGCAAGGCCTTCGACGAGCTGCCGTCGCGCCAGAGCTTCGTGCTGGAGCTCGCCGCGCGCACCGAACGGCTGCCCGCCGACGATCCGGAGCGGCAGGTGGAGGCGCTGCGGCAATTCCAGAAAGTGGCCGTATTCAAGGTGGCGCTCGCCGACCTCACCGGGCGGCTGCCGCTGATGAAGGTGAGCGATCGATTGACCGACATTGCCGAACTGATCGTTCAATGCTGCATGGATCTCGCGTGGCAGCAGATGATCGAGATTTACGGCATTCCGTATTGCGGCGACCAAGAAGCGGCGCTGCGCGAGGTTCGCGTCGCCGTCGCCGGCTACGGCAAGCTGGGAGGTTTGGAATTGGGTTACGGCTCCGATCTCGATCTGGTCTTTCTGCACGATTCGAGCGGGGACATACAGCAGACTGCGGCGGCCCGTCCGCTCGACAACGGTTTGTTTTTTCTGCGCTTGGGGCAGCGCATCGTGCATCTTCTCACCATGCATTCGGCGGCGGGCCGGCTGTACGAGGTGGATATGCGTCTGCGGCCGAACGGCAAGGGCGGATTCCTGATGACGGGCATCGATGCGTTCGAACGCTACCAGCGCCAGGACGCGTGGACCTGGGAACACCAGGCGCTGCTGCGCGCGCGGCCCGTGGCGGGCGACGCGAATCTTCGCGATGCGTTCGCGGCGGCCCGGCGCCGCGTCCTCTGCACCGCCGTACACCGCGACACCCTGCGCAACGACGTGCTGGAGATGCGCGTGCGCATGCGGCGCGAGCTGTCCAAGGCCCGCGCGGGACAGTTCGACATCAAGCAGGACGCGGGCGGTATCGCCGACATCGAGTTTCTGGTGCAATACTGGGTGCTTGCCGCGGCGAACGCACATCCTGAGCTCTTGACCTATACGGACAATATCCGGCAGCTCGAGGGATTGGCCGCGGTGGGAGCGGTCCCAAAGGCGAGGGCGCAATGGCTGACGGATGCCTACATCGGCTACCGCACGGTTCTGCATCACATGTCGCTCGAAGCTCAGGGAGACCGAGTGGTGGAGGCGGCGCCATACGCCGAGACGCGCGCGCAAGTGAGTGAGATTTGGGGCGAAACGTTCGAAGTTGCGCGGTAACTTGCATTGCGCGGCGCGGACTCTACAATCGACGCCCTATTGCGTGCGCGATCGGGTCGGCGCCTCGAGATATTTTAGCGGAGTAGAGACAATGCCGGCGATGGTTCAAGACGATTCGAAGCATCAATTGATACAACCGAATGCCCTGCATCAGTACACCGTGACCGCGGCTGATTTGCCGCTGTCATGCCCCATGCCGGGCATGCTTCTCTGGAATTCGCATCCCAAAGTCTATCTGGCGATCGAGGGCAGCGGCTGGGCGAAGTGCCCGTACTGCGGAGCCGAATACACGCTTCGCTAGGCGCTTCGCGCCGGCCGGCCGGAAGATCGCGTTTTTACGGCGGCATGCTCAAAGGTGGGAACACTCGCCACCCCGCTTATAGTCGCTATAGGACTTCTCTTCGACGATGCTGGAGCCGAGCGCGGCGTTGATGCGCCGCTTGATGGCCGCGCGCTCGTCGTTTTCGAAGTAGACGGCGCGCGCCAATCGGATGAATTCCGCATCGAAGGCTTGCGCCCGTTCTTTGTCGCGAATGTCGTCTTCGATCACCCACAGGCGTTCGTTGACCGCGAGCAGCGCGCCGATGTCGGCTTCGATGTCGATGTTTGCATAGGCCGAGGCGCCCCAGGTCTCCTCGAGCGCGCGCAGTTCGAGCCGCACGTTGGACAATTTCGCGGGGTCGCTCATGCGCTGCGACTTGATGCGCAGGATCGTGATCTTGTCGAGCAGTTCTCCGGGGGAGATCGGGACTTTGATTTCGTTCATCGGCCTATACTAGCTAAAAGCGCGTCGAGCTTGGCGGTGACATCGTTCACGTCGATCAGGTCCATGACGCCGCGGCGTTCGATCTTGGTCGTCCAGGGAATCTGATCGGCCGGCTTCCCCAAATACTTTTGCGCGGCCGCGCCGTACTTGTCGACGCACCATTGCCGGCTGTAGTAGGGACCGGCGCGCGCCGGATTGGTGGCGGCGTAGAGGCCGATCACCGGCAGTCCCACCATGCTGGCCATGTGGGCGGGACCCGAGTCCGGCGACAACAGCACGGTGCTCTGGGACAGCAACCCGAGCAGCTGGGGCAGCGTATCCTTGCCGATCTGGTTGACGTAGTCGAACCGCATGGCGGCGGCGATATCCGCCCCCATCTCGGTTTCGAGGGCGCTGCGGCCGCCGACCAGCACGATGCGCATGTGGTGCACGTGCGCCGCGTAGTCGGCGACCGCCGCATACCTCTCGGCCGTCCAGTTGCGGGCCGTGTGGCTGGAGCAGGGGCTTATGACCAGCGTCGGCCGGTCGTCGGTGACGATGCCGCGGGCATACTCGAGCGCGTCCTCCGGAATGCCGAGATCCCAGCGCGGGGCCGCCGGCTCGATGCCGCAGGCGCGCGCGAATCCCATGAACGAGTCCAACACGTGCTCCGCGGCGGCGGGCGCGATGCGCGCATTGGTGAACCACCACTGCAGCTCGCGCGCGCGCGCGCGATCGAAGCCGAGCTTGATCGGGGCGGAAACCAAGCTCGCGACCAGGCTTGCGCGAAACGACAATTGCATGTCGAGCAGCAGCTCGAAGCGCCGTCCGCGCAAGGCTGCGCGCAGCCGCCTTAATTCCCTGAGCGTTGCGTTCTTATCGAAGGTGATAAACTCGATTTCAGGGAGAATCGCCGTCATCAGCTTGGCTTCGAGTTTGCCGATGATCCAAGTGAAGCGAGTGTGCGGCCAGGCCGTTTGGAAGGCTCGAAGCGCCGCGAGGGCATGGCAGGTATCGCCGATAGCCGAAAGACGCAGCAGGCACACATGCTGCAGCGGCGGTTTGAAGTGTAGAGTCATCGGAGCTCACGATATTGACGAACGGCGGCCGACGCATTGCCACTGCCACGGGGGCCATGCTGGCTGATCCGGATAGTCTTGGCAATCTACCGCAGGACGCCGCGGAGTCGCTGTTCGATCCGGAGTTTTGGCGGAGCCGGGGCGAGCTGCAGGACGTGCGGGGAGGCCGAGGATCGGCGTGGTTCATCGCATCGGGTGCGCGCCAATGGGTGCTGCGGCATTTTCGGCGCGGGGGATTCATCGCGCGATGGTCGCGGGACGCTTATGTGTGGATGGGCGAGGATGAGGTACGGGCGTTCGCCGAGTGGCGGCTGCTCGACCTTTTGAGACGGCGCGGCCTGCCCGTGCCGCAACCCGTCGCCGCCCGATATCAGCGGTCGGGTTTGCGCTACCGCTGCGATTTGATCACCCAACGCATCGTGGACGCCGAGCCCTTGAGCGCGGCGCTCGAGCAGGGCGCGCTGCCTGAGCCGCGGTGGCGCGCCGTCGGCGCAACCGTCGCCCGGCTGCATCGAGCCGGCGCCGATCACGCGGATCTCAATGCGCACAATATCTTGCTCGACGCCGGAGGGACGGTCAGCGTGATCGACTTCGATCGCGGCCGGTTGCACGCGCAGCGCGGCGCGTGGACCGCGCGGAATTTGCGGCGTCTGCGGCGTTCGCTCGCCAAGATATCGCGCGACTTGCCGTCCGGCCGTTTCTCGGACGGAACCTGGGGCTGGTTGATGGCGGGGTACGGAACCGAATGATCCGGCGCCTGTACACCCTGCTGATCTACTGCGCCGCGCCCTTCGCCACGGCGCTGGTGTTGTGGCGAGGTCTTCGCGACCGCAGCTATTGGCAGGCACTGAGCGAGCGCTTCGGGTGGGGGCGCCCGATGAGTTCCGCGCCGACCATCTGGCTGCACGCGGTCAGCTTGGGAGAAATGTCGGCGGCCGCGCCGCTGGCGCTTGCGCTGCGTTCGCGGTATCCGGAGACTCCGCTGGTGCTGACCACGGCCACGCCGACCGGCAGGGCGCGCGCCAGAGGCCTGTTCGGCGAGGGCGTGGACGTGCGCTTTCTGCCGTACGACACACCGGGAGCGGTCGCACGATTCTTGGACCGCATTCGGCCGCGGCTTGCCGTCATCATGGAAACCGAACTCTGGCCCAATCTGTTCAAGGAATGCGAACACCGCGGCGTGCCCTTGGTGCTCGCGAGCGCGCGGCTGTCCGCGAAATCGGTTTCGCGCTATCGACGCCTCGGCAGTCTGTTTCGCGGAATTTTCTCCGCCACTTCGTTGATAGCGGCGCAGACCCCCAAGGACGCCGAGAGATTCTTGGCGATCGGCGCGCAGAGCGGCAGAACGCACGTGATCGGCAACATCAAGTTCGACATGGAATTGAGCGCAGGAGCGGCCGATCGGGGGCGTGCGCTGCGCGCGTCCTTCGGCGCCAGACCCACCTGGATAGCCGGCAGCACACACGCGGGCGAAGAGGAGCAGGTGCTCGCGGCGCATGAGGAACTGAGGTCGGGCCGAGCGGGCGGGGCGGGCCGCGCGGATGCTCTCTTGCTGCTGGTGCCGCGGCATCCGGATCGGTTTCGGGCGGTTGCGGAGCTATTGCGCGGCCGCGGCCTCGCCTTCACGACTCGCAGCAGCGGCATCCCGCCGGATGCCGCTACGCCGGTTCTGTTGGTGGACAGCGTGGGCGAGCTCGCCGCGCTCTATGCGTCCGCCGATGTCGCGTTCGTCGGCGGGAGCCTGGTGCCGATCGGCGGCCACAATTTGCTGGAGCCCGCGGCGCTCGGCGTGCCCGTGCTGACGGGGCCCCATCATTCCAACAGCCAGGACGTTGCGCGGCTGCTGCTCCGGCAAGGCGCAGCACTGCAGGTCAACGATGCGCGGGAGTTGGCGGCCGTGCTCGAGCGGCTGATGGCCGATCCGGCGGAGCGCCGGCGAATCGGAGCCGTCGGGCGGCACATCGTCGAGTCGAACCGCGGCAGCGTCGCGCGCCTGCTCGACCTCATTGAACCATTGTTGCCGGCGGCGGCGCGTCCTTGAGCAGGCTGTTGATCCTCTCCAGGCTCTGCTGGGACAGAATACCGGCCGCCAGCTGCAGCTTGAGCACGTTCAACATGTAGTCGTAGCGGCTGCGGGAATAGTCGGTCTGCGCCTGAACCCAGAGCTGCCGCGATTGCAGAACGTCCACGGCGGTACGCGTTCCCGCCTCGTACCCGGACTCGGTGGCGCGCAGCGACGTGGCGTTCGATTCGACCGCGCGCCGCAGCGCCTTCACCCGAGATATCTCCGACAGCACGCCGAGATAGGAATCGCGCGCGTCGTGCTCGGTTTGACGCGCGACCCGTTCCACCCGCTCCTTGGCCGCCCGGTGCTGGTATACGGCTTGGCGCACTTGCGAGGACACCATGCCTCCCGCATAGATGGGGAAGGTCAGCTGCAGGCCGATGGTGCGCTGGTTTTGGTCCAGGGTGGTGCCGCCCGCCGACTGTCCGTCGGTGAACGTATCCGTGCCGTTGGTGGTCAGCTTGTAGCGGCTGCCGATCAAGTCGAGCGAGGGGAAATGGCCGCCGCGCGCGGCACTGACGTTTTCGCGCGCGATGTCGGCTGCCAATCGGCTGGATACGAGCAAAAGATTCTGTTGCAGGGCCATGTCGACCCACCGGTCTTCGCTGACCGGATCGGGGCTTGCCAGCTCGAACGGTTCGATGGGACGGGCCAGCCAGTCGAAGGGGTCGCCGGTGATTTCGCGCAATAATTCCACCGTGGAGGCGAGCGTGCGCTTTGCGGCAATGACGGCGGCCGCACCGCTGTCATGGGCGGCGCGGGCTTCTTCCACGTCGGTGATGGCGATCAGACCGATCTGAAAGCGCGACTCGGCCTGGTCGAGTTGGCGCTGGATGGAGGTCAGCGCGACTTGCTGCGCCTCGAGATCATCCTGGGCGGCGAGAACATCGAAGTAGCGCTGCGCGACGCGCTCCATCAAGTCTTGCTGCGCGGCCTGATAATCGGCTTCGGCTTGCGCGACCTGGGCGTCTGCGCGCTGCAGGGCCACCCAATTTTCCCAGCGAAACAGGTTTTGCTTGAGGTCGATGCCGTACTTGTGCGTCGTCGTGATGATGCGCCCATCGAAGGGATAGGTTTGAAGCAGGACCGGGCCCGGCGGGCTGCTGAGGGGCTGCGTGAGCGTCGACGGCCCGGTATCGTGCTCCCGGGTTACCAAGCCGCTGCCCGCGATCTGCGGCAGCAGCGCGGCGAGTGCCTGCGGTTTGGTCTCCAGGGCCGCCAGGCGAGTCGCCTCAGCCTCGCGCAGTTGGGGATCGTTCTGCAGCGCGCGCTGATACACCGCGAGGAGATCGGCCGCCGGCGCCGAGGCGGCACTCACGCACAAGGCAAACAGGGTCAACAGTCGCTTCATGGGTTGTCCAATCGCCGGCGTTTCAGGTTATATAGTGTTATATATAACCATATCACCCCAGGAGTCAAGAGTCCCCCTGGAGGTCAATATTGTGGGATCCGTGGGTCCACGTCTCGAGACCAGGCCAAAATCCCGCCGACCAGGTTGTACACCGAATCAAAGCCGTGGGAGGAGAGGAAACGCGCCACTTCGAGGCTGCGGCCCCCGGATCGGCAGATCACCACGGTAGATTGCGAGGAGTCGAGCTCTCCCAGGCGATCCGCGATTTGACCCATGGGTATGTGCAAGTGATCGGCGGGCACCGGCGCCAACGTCGTTTCCCAGTCCTCGCGCACGTCCAGAAGCGTGAGTGCGGCGCCGCCGGTGCGCTGTGCCAGGAATTCACGGGGGGTCATTTCCTTGATCATCAGAACACGAACCTCTGGGCCGCGGTGGCATTGATCAGCGGCTCGACGACGGTTTCGAACAGGCTCTCGCGAATCCATTCGTTGGTGTCCACCCGGCGTACCAGAACGGCGTCCATCACGGGCGCCGCGCCGACGATGACGAATAAACGGCCTCCGACGCGCAGGCTGCGTTCAAAGCGCGTATCGTAAACCGGCAGCGATCCCGTGACCGCGATGGCGTCGTATTCGCCCAGGGGCGCGGCATCGAAGGCATCGCGGATCTCGAATTGCACTCGGGCATTGGGCACCGCGCGCAGGTTCAGGGCCGCGGAGCCGATGAGTCCGGCATGAATGTCGATCGAGCGCGTCGATGCACTGAGTAAACTCAAACAGGCCGACAGATAGCCGGTGCCGCTGCCGACTTCCAGCACGCTGTCGGTCGCGTTGGGACCAAGCGCCTGCAAAATGCGCCCCTGAAGCTTGGGAGCCAACATCGTTTGGCCGAAGCCGATGGGTATGGGCGCATCGGCGAACGCCAGTTCGCGATACTCGGAAGGCACGAAAGCTTCGCGCGGCACCGCCGACAGCGCATCGAGGACGCGCGGGTCGAGAACCTCCCACGTGCGTATCTGTTGATCGACCATTTGCTGACGTGCGGCGAGTGTATCCATGCTTTCTCTACGTGATTAACCCCGTTGATTATGGTCAATTTCGGCAGGCTATGCCATGCCCGTGCGCTATTCTTCTGGGTACGATGATTCGCGACGTGACCAACCCGGGATGGGTTCTAAGATCAAGCGTCGTTGAGGTTCGTCGTTATCGAGGTTCGCGTTGTTCTTGTCTTCCATCGTTTCGTGGTTTTTGATCTCGGCCATTTTGGCGGTGGGGTTGCTCGTGCTTTTCGTGCGCAAACGCCGCCAGGAACGCGCCGTCAACAGATTTTCGGAACAAGTGCTGCAGCTCACCAGCGGAGCCGGCCCCGCGGGACGCATCGGCCTCGAGGGTAACCCTAAGGCTCTGGGCCAGCTGGGCTCGGCGGTCAACAAGCTGCTGGAGGACATCGAGCAGCGCGGCGCGCGGCTGCTGGACCGCGAGCTTCTGTTTCAGCGTCTGGTCGAGACCGTACACGACGCGGTGCTCGTGCACCGCGAGCGCATCCTGTTCGCCAATTCGCGCTTCCTCGCGCTGCTCAACTTGAGCGCGGCGGATGTCGTCGGCAAATCCTTGACCCAATTCGTCGCCCCGGAATATGTCGAACTGGTGGAAAGCAATCTGCGGCGGCGATTGCTCGGCGAACCCGCGGCCGCCCGCTACGAAGTCGAACTGGTCGGCGCCCAGGCGCAGGTGACGCGCGTGGAGCTCTCGAGCACCGTGATCGACAGCGCCGGCGAGGCCGCGCTGCTGCTCACCGCGCTCGAGATGTTGCCGGAGGCGGGGCTCGCGGCGGTGCCGTCGAGGCCGCGCGCGATGGTGACGCTCGACGCCATGGGTGAAAGCGTCATCACGGTCGATGCCGAGGGCCGCATCGACTACGTCAATCATTCCGCCGAGACCTTGCTCAGCCAACGCTTCGATCAGGTCATGGGCAAGGCGTTTTCCGAGGTTGCGACGCTCGTCGACGAGACGGATCGCCACTCGCTCGGAGATCCTGTTCGCAAGGCGCTGGCCACCGGCGGCCGAGTGACCATGGGCCGGCGCGCCATGCTGGTCCCGGCCGGCGCGGGGCCGGAACGGTCGGTGGAAATCAGCGTCACACCGCTGCGCTTCGAAGGCAAAGAGATTCTGGGACTGGTGCTGGTACTGCACGACACCAGCGAATTGCGCGGCCTCACGCGCCAAATGACCTATCAAGCCAGCCACGATGCGCTGACCGGCCTGGTGAATCGCCGCGAATTCGAGCGCCGGCTGCAGGAGGCCATGGACTCCGCGCAGACCGCGAATGTCGGACATGCCCTGTGCTACCTCGACCTCGACCGCTTCAAGACGGTGAACGACACCTGCGGCCACACCGCGGGCGACAACATGCTGCGCGAGGTCGCCTCCCTCATCAAGGAGGCGGTGCGCGATTCGGACACGGTCGGCCGCATCGGCGGCGATGAATTCGCCCTGCTGCTGGTGGGTTGCCCGCTCGAGAAAGCCCGTCAAATCGCCGACGACGTCGTGCGTTCCGTCAACGACTACCGATTCGTGTGGAAGGACAAGATCTTCAATATCGGCGTGAGCATCGGTCTGGTCGAGATCGGCCGCGGCGGCGGCGCCATCGAAGACATCATGAATTCGGCGGATTCCGCCTGTTATGTGGCGAAGAAACAGGGAGGCTTGCACGTCCACGTGTACTCGGCGCGCGAGGAAGCGAGCGCGCGGCACAGCGGCGAGACTCATTGGCTACAAAAGCTGCAGGGCGCCTTGCGCGACAACAAGTTCGAACTCTACTACCAACCCATCGTGCACGCCCAGGCCAACGGCCTGCGCGGTCCGGCAATCGAGGTGTTCGTGCGGCTCATGGGCGAGCCCGGCCAACCGGGCGCGCCGACCAACGAGTTCATCCGCGCGGCCGAGCGCTATCGGCTGATGCCGCACATCGACCGCTGGGTCGTGCAGACGGTGTTGTCGGCGCTCGGGCGCGGCGGCTTGAGATTGCCGCCGGGCCGCAGCGTCGCGATCAATATCGCCGGACAAACGCTGGGGGATTCGGATTTCCTGGAATTCGTCGTCGACTGCTTCGATCATACGGGCGCGGACCCCGGCGACATCTGCTTCGAGGTCACCGAAAGCTCGGTGGTGGCCAATCTGGATCACGCGCAGCGCTTCATCGCGGTGCTGCACGGCATGGGCTGCGAGTTCGCGCTGGATGATTTCGGCAGCGGCCTGAGCTCGTTCTCGACGCTGCGTACCTTGCTCATGGATTACCTCAAAATCGACGGCTCCTTCATCAACAATCTCGCCGGGGATACCGTGAATCGGGCCATGGTGGCGGCGATGATCGAATTGTCGCGCAGCCTCAATTTCCGCGTGGTCGCGGAGCAGGTCGAGGACCAGCTGTCCCTGGATACCGTGACCGGCATGGGGATCGACTTCGTACAGGGGTTCGTGGTCGGCCGGCCCGAACCCCTGTCGATGGTGCCCAGCCCGGTGTAGGCGGGCCCGTCCAGGCGGGGCTTATAACCCGAGGGCAGGGACTCATAACAAACTTCTATGGCATTTCCTCCGCGCTTAGGAGGAAAATCGGGGACTAGCCAGCGAGGTGACTTATGCCTGTTTACGAGGACAACACGAAATCCATCGGCCGCACGCCGCTGGTCCGGATCAACCGCCTCGACGCGAGCAGCGGCGCGACGATCCTCGCCAAGATCGAGGGCCGCAATCCTGCCTACTCGGTGAAGTGCCGAATCGGCGCGGCCATGGTGTGGGACGCCGAAGAGCGCGGCACGCTGAAACCGGGAATGTCCATCGTCGAGGCCACCAGCGGCAATACCGGCATTGCGCTTGCCTATGCCGCCGCCGCGCGCGGCTATGGGTGCGTTCTGACCATGCCTGAGACCATGACCATCGAGCGGCGCAAGGTGCTGCTCGCATTCGGCGCCAAGCTCGTCCTGACCCCCGGGCCCAAGGGCATGAAGGGGGCGATTGCCAAGGCCGAGGAATTGGCCGCCGCGGAGCCCGGCAAATATCTATTGGTGAAGCAGTTCGAGAATCCCGCCAATCCGGGAATCCACGAGAAGACCACGGGACCGGAAATCTGGGAGGACACCGCTGGCAAGATCGACGTGTTCGTCAGTGGGGTCGGCACCGGCGGTACGTTGACCGGGGTTTCGCGCTACATCAAAGGCACCCGCGGCAAGAAGATCCTGACCGTGGCCGTGGAACCCACGCATTCGCCGGTCATCACCCAGACCCTGGCAGGTCAGCCGCTCACCCCGACGCCGCACAAGATCCAGGGCATCGGCGCGGGATTCGTCCCGAAGAACCTGGACTTGTCGCAGGTCGATCGGGTCGAACAAGTCACCAACGAGGAATCCATCGAGATGGCGCGGCGGCTGGCGCGCGAGGAAGGCCTGTTGAGCGGGATCTCATGCGGCGCCGCGATGGTCGCGGCCCTGCGCCTGGCGCGCGAGCCCGCGCAGAAGGGCAAGACCATCGTCGTGATATTGCCGGATGCCGGCGAACGATACCTGTCGGGCGCCCTATTCGAGGGCCTGTTCGAGGGAGTCGAGAAAATGCAGGCGGTCGCCTGAGGGCCCGCATGAAAGCCGTCGCCCAACCCCCGTCCGCGCTCAGCACGGCGCTGCTCGAGAAACTCACCGGAGAGTTCCTCGACAGCTACCTGGGGGATGAGCGCGCGCGCCGGATTTCGCACCGCTATCTGCCGGCGCGCGAGGCCATCGTCGACATCTTGGAGTCGGTGCTCGATTTGATGTATCCCGGCTATTTCGGCCGCCGCGATTTGAACAGCGACAATCTGGCCGCGCACGTGGCGCATTCCCTGGCGGTGCTCCGGCCCAAGCTCGAGCGTGAGATGGAGCACTGCCTGTGCTACGGACGCGAGCGCGAGGCGGAGCGGCCGGAATTCGGCGGATGCGCGCCGCGCGCGCACGAATTGGCGGAGATTTTTCTCGGCCGTCTGCCCGTGATCCGCGGTTTGCTGATACGCGATGTGCAGGCGGCGTTCGACGGCGACCCGGCGGCGACGAATCTGGATGAAGTGATCCTCGCCTATCCGGGCGTGCTGGCGGTCAGCGTGTATCGCATCGCCCATGCGCTGTACGATTTGGGTGTGCCGATGATGGCGCGCATCATGACTGAATGGGCGCATTCCAAGACGGGCGCCGATATTCATCCGGGAGCGACCATCGGTGCGGCGTTCTTCATCGATCATGCCACCGGCGTGGTGGTCGGCGAGACCACGGTTATCGGCGACGGGGTGAAGCTGTACCAGGGTGTGACCTTGGGCGCACTGTCGTTTCCGCGCGATGCGAGCGGCCAGATCATCCGCGGCAAGAAGCGCCATCCCACCGTGGAGAGCGGCTCCACGCTCTATGCCAATGCCACGGTACTCGGGGGACAGACCGTGGTCGGCGCCGACAGCGTCATCGGCGGCTCGGTGTTCCTGACCCGCAGCGTGCCGCCGCGCTCGCGCGTGTCGCTCAAGGAGCCGGAGTTGCGCGTGGCCACGCGCGACGGCGCGCTGGAACCCGACGCCATCTATTTCGACATTTGATCATTCAACGGTAGGCGCTACGCGCCGGACCAACGGGGTCGAGGCGACCCCGTCTGCGGAGTTGGCTGCGAAGAGGGTTAACTCACATCATTTTGCCGAGTACTGGCACGAGTAACAGCGCGACGATATTGATGATCTTGATCAGCGGGTTGATCGCCGGGCCGGCCGTGTCCTTGTAGGGGTCGCCGACGGTGTCGCCGGTCACCGCCGCCTTGTGCGCGTCGGAGCCCTTGCCGCCGTAATGCCCTTCCTCGATGTACTTCTTGGCATTGTCCCAGGCGCCGCCGCCCGTGGTCATCGAGATGGCGACGAACAGTCCGGTCACGATGGTGCCGATGAGAAGGCCGCCCAGCGCCTGCACGCCGGAGCCCGGGCCCATCAGGAGATTCACGATGAACACCAGTACGATGGGCACGAGAATCGGCAGCAGCGACGGAATGATCATCTCCTTGATCGCCGCCTTGGTCAGCATGTCGACGGCGCGCGAATAATCAGGTTTCGCGGTGCCTTCCATGATGCCCTTGATCTCGCGGAACTGACGCCGCACCTCGTTGACCACCGCGCCCGCGGCGCGGCCGACGGCTTCCATGGCCATGGCGGCGAACAGATACGGCACTAGACCCCCGATGAAGAGGCCGATGATCACGGCGGGGTTCGATAAATCGAAGCTGGTGGGGTGGCCCAGAACCTCGCCCAGCTTGTGGGTGTAATCGGCGAACAGCACCAGCGCGGCCAGGCCGGCGGAACCGATGGCGTAGCCCTTGGTGACGGCCTTGGTGGTATTGCCGACCGCATCCAAGGGATCGGTGACTGATCTTACTTTGGCGTCCAACCCCGCCATTTCGGCAATGCCGCCGGCGTTGTCGGTGATCGGCCCATAGGCATCGAGCGCGACGATCATGCCGGTCATGGACAACATGGCCGTGGCGGCGATGGCGATGCCGTACAGACCCTCGAGCCGGTAAGAGGCCCAGATGCTCAAGGCGACCGCGATGACGGGCAGCGCGCAGGCCTTCATCGAGACGCCCAAGCCCGCGATGATGTTGGTGGCGTGGCCGGTTTGCGAGGCCGCGGCGACGTGCTGTACGGGGGCATACTCGGTGGCCGTGTAGTACTCGGTGATCACGATCATGGCGGCGGTGAGCGCGAGGCCGACCAGGGTGCACAGCCAGATGGACATGGCTTGGTCGCCCATGATGGCTTTCGAGACGAAGTAGAATGCCACCGCGGAAATGGCGGCGGAGACGATGACCCCCTTGTACAGGGCGTTCATGATCTTGCCGCCTTCGCGGGCGGAGACGAAGAACGTACCGATGATGGACGAGACGATGGAAATCGCGCCGAGCACCAACGGAAACAGCACCGCGCGTGCGCCCATCTCCACCATCACCAATCCGCCCAACAACATGGTGGCGACCAGGGTGACGGCATAGGTTTCGAACAAGTCGGCCGCCATGCCGGCGCAGTCGCCGACGTTGTCGCCGACGTTGTCCGCAATGACCGCCGGATTGCGCGGATCGTCTTCGGGGATTCCGGCCTCCACTTTGCCGACCAGGTCCGCGCCCACGTCGGCGCCCTTGGTGAAAATGCCGCCGCCGAGACGCGCGAATATCGAGATGAGCGAGCCGCCGAAGGCGAGACCGACCAGCGAGCGCAATGCGGCTTCCGGATCGCCGAGCACGCGCAGCATGGTGAGGTAGTAGCCCGCGACACCGAGAAGCCCGAGGCCGACCACCAGCATGCCGGTGATCGCGCCGCCGCGGAACGCGACTTTGAGCGCGGCGTTGATGCCCGAGTGCGCCGCCTGCGCAGTGCGCACATTGGCGCGTACCGAGATGAACATGCCGATGTAGCCGGCGAGTCCGGAAAGAACGGCGCCCACGGCGAAGCCGCCGGCGGTGGACCAGCCCAGGCTCAAGCCGAGCACCACGAAGAGGATGACTCCGACGACGGCAATGGTGGAATATTGCCGGTTCAAATAGGCCTTGGCGCCCGCCTGAATCGCCGCGGCGATTTCCTGCATTCGCGCATTGCCCGCCGGCTGCGCCAAAATCCAGCGCACCGACACGGCGCCGTAGAGGATGGCAACAAT
>WNFL01011395.1_pt1 | contig 15650 bp, 17 predicted proteins | sample 5400361 | NCBI WGS metagenome assembly WNFL01 (sample SAMN13153351, study PRJNA577476) | soil metagenome | isolation source: 40 cm soil on Douglas fir-dominated hillslope | place: USA:California | collected 2013-09-17
CCGCCACTCCCATGTGTGCCCTCTGGCTTGTGAGAAGTGTCTAACGCTGCAGCGAAGAACTAGTTTGAAAGGTTAGTGGCCCTCGTGTTCAACATGCTCAACCCTGTTGAAAGGGGTCCCAGACCCGGCCGCCGATCACACGGATCCAAGAAATTCGACAGAAGATTGAACCGTATTGTGAAGGGCTATGTGGTCATCACTCTTCCTTGCGATTGATCTAAAATACCGGTTATCCGCAAATATCGCCGCTGCCAGAGAAAGGTGATGCCCTGTCCTTATCTACCCGCGTTCCCATGCATAACATGTCATTGAAACCTGGATGGCATCATTCCTGCAGTATAAAACTGCCCAATCACTCTGTGGGCACCTTCGCCCTCTCACCAAGTATCTTTCTTTGATTGGGCTTACCCTCTCACTCCCATTTACCTACTTTCCATGCTCTTCACAACCGTTCTCCTTGCTCTCGCTGCTGCCTGCCCGGCCTTCTCCGCCGCTGTGCCTTCAAAACCGGACATGAGTTCTGAGAAGGTATTAACGGATTTTAGTCTAACTGAAGCTCTACCTGCAGGTTTCCCTTGCCAAGCGTGCTGCAAATAAAGATACCATGCTCCCTAGAGCAGGTGTTCCTGGCAACTCTGCTCGCGATCTTGAGACTAGCAAACGCAATGATGACGATCTTGCAATCGCAGGTACGAGCACTTGCTGCAGGGGTTTACAAGTGTTTGCAGATGAAGGTTCCGTGGTCCCTATAGGAAGAGACCCTGGCTACTATAGCTTCTCTGAGACCTTCCCTTTCGGTGAAGCATATTAGCTTAGCCTGGTGACCCTAGTGTCGTCTCTGACTAACGCTGGAAGACCACGACGAGATGACGACGACGAAGGTACGGGCACTATTCCAGACCTGTTACCGAGGCCTTGACTAACGGCGACAAAAGCTTTTGAGAAGAGGCTCCATCAGATATTTATGTGCATTTTGGGCGATGTTTACTCGTTGAAATTTAGGAGATGGACTGATTATATTTATTCTTCATGTTGCTACATGCACCGTAAGCTCTCAGGTGAATCCAAGGCAACGGCTGGTTCAAATGAGAATTGAGAACTCTTAGGAGTTGTGACTTTTGAAAGACAACGTAAGTTAGACAAAAAGTGTGGCTTCACAGTCGTTCCAAACCCACCATCAAGATTATTGGATTGTCTCAGAAAGCGACAGGACCGAAAATATTCACTTTATTTCATACGCACGTCAATTTCATATCCTGAACGATGCTTTGCAATTAACCTCGATGCTTGTTCATTCGCCTGGATCGGGCTCAGCTTCTCACCCCAGATATCCAGGCTGAGTGAGGAGCTGTGGTACTTGAGGTGGGAGAGAGCCCTGACTTGTTCCCAGTAACGTGCTGGTGCTCGAATGGTCCCCCTCCTCTGACCGGCCCCCGGCGATCAAAAAAGTGTGGATCGGTGAGGTTTGCCTTCACTGAAATGGGGATTAGACACCAGAAATACGTTGTTTCAGTCATTTATTGCCATGCGCGCTTGACAAGAAATGAATGTATACTATTCATATCATAGACCCTAACGATGCTACAGCACCTATGCATTCGAAAAAATATTTACATACCTTTGATTGTTGACATCAAAGGTAACTGGGGAGGCGGTAATGAGCAAGTGATAGATATGATAAGCAATATTAATCGACTATTGGGCGACCCGCTTCGGGTTAACGAAATTTGACTAAGTGTCCGCTTTGTCATACGGCCTCAGAAGCATATGATCAGTCAACTGGTCATCTCACTGCCAAAAATCGCAACCGTCCAAGTGCTGAGACCCATCAAAAAGTTCAGCGTTGCGACTCGGTCTTGAAGGCGAAGGCGAGCTAGTCCTGAGAACTGACAACCGACAAGCACGCCATCGACGTCGTCTTATGGTGGATGGTGCTAGCGTTCGCATTATATTACCACCAATAAGGCTGTTGGACAAAGGTCATCACAACCATAACTCCGCCTCATCTTTGACGCGCAACGATTCGTGTTTTGCCCTAGTGTATGCAATCTAGTTTAAGACTTATACTCTTTCACACGGTTCTGACGCGTGTGGCCTCCCTCAGACACTCGCAGCGCACAATCGAAAGCAGCTCAACTGTAAAACACATCCACCATGTCCAACTATGCGCCTCTACCAGGAGAGCTCCATTGCATCCGACACTACATACGAACGGGCGAGGAAGAACTCAGTCGCCTAGAGGCAGATCTAGGGGCCCTCGAGGCAACCATGCGGATATCCGAGTTAAACGTCGCGCAACTCCTCGCGCAACTCCAGAGCGCACAAGCAATCCTCCAATTAAATCGAACCACCTTTGACGCCAAACTCGCTCAGCGCGCAGTCGTAGCGGACGATCTCGCCCAGAAACGCGCAACGTTGCGGCCCATTCGGCTGCTGCCTAACGAAGTGTTGGCATGTATCTTCGAATTCTGTGTCCAGTCCCAGGAGCATGAACGGAGAGAAAAGCTATGTAGTCTTACAGACGAGGCGACCGGCGGTGATTGGCAGCGGTTGAGTGTCCTCAGTATTGCGGGCGTGTGCAAGCGGTGGAAGGATATTATCGTCTCTTTGAAACAATTGTGGCGGTTCGTGCATATTGGCGCGCATTTACTCGACGATGAGGAGGGCAATTGGGAGGCCGCACGATACTTTGCGGCTAATGCGAAGGGGACCCCTCTAGACGTCTTTATCAACGACTTTCCTACGCAAGAGGAGGACATTTCTAGGTTCCGCACTTGCATTTCCAAGCTCACTACGACTCGCACGCTTTGGAAGGAGAGCCGGAGACCATTGAACTCGTTGGCGGTTGGAGCGGAGAATGTCTTCGACTTCACCGAACCGTTCTCGAATGTCCGGACGAACAAATTTGTCTTTAGAATCTACAGTGGGGAAAAGGGAGAGGACCCTGACCAGCAGGGTCCCAATATCTTCTGCACCGACTTCTTCTACTCGGTCCAAGATGCGCGGCTCTTCTATATCCCGTCTCTTCTTTACCCCATCCCTATGCACATCCCGAACCTAAAGCATCTAGAAATTCTTATTGGCAACTACACGCGAAGAGGAGGGTCGACTGCTGCCCATTATTGGATCTGGCCACTATTAGAATCTGCAAAGTGTCTCGAGAGTTTAATTCTACGAGTTCACTCGTCTATTGTTGGCATCGGCATTGAGCCCTTCAGTCATTCAACGTTGCAGAGTCTGAATATCCAAGTTGAGGACCTAGAAGGCTTGGAACCGTTGCTGGACTGGGTCTCACTTCCCTCTCTACGACATTTAACTATATGTACTCATAACATTGGCGAGGCCGGGTTGCGAGGCCCTTTTAATTCATTCCTTCGCCACCTACTGGGGGCAGGGGCACAAGTCCAACACCTTCAAGTAGAAGGTTCGCCTATCTATCGCAGGGCACAGAAATTTGGTTGGGTGATCGATAACCTCCCTTTCCTGCCGCATCTCAGGCGGCTTGAGATGCACGAACCGGGCGATGTAACCCTCATGCTCGAAGCCCTGTCGGAACCAATCCCTCATGCGTCGTTTGGATCGCCCCTCCCGTCATCCTACCTCATCCCTGCATTGGAGTCGGTGGTTCTGGACGGTGTTACCTTTGAAGAGGGGGTACTGCGGAAGTTCATCAACTGCCGTAGACCAGAAGGAAAAGCCACCGATGCTGGTTCCGTTCAAAGTCTGAAGGCCGTGACCGTCAATGAAGTGGAGGTCCTCAGACAAGTATTGAGAGAGGCCGAAGAAGATATGATGTATTGAGGACAAGTCGAAGCACATCATCCATACCGGTATCTCGTGCGTGCCGAATGTAACGGCTATCCTCGAATCCAGCTGCTTGCCACCCACCGGACTCCATTGACACTACGAAGAAGTCTGAACTCCACGATCTCAACCATATGGTCGCGTAAAGCACTTTTAGCACATTTTATTTATCTGGGAGTTTATGCACTGCCATGTTAATTGCAATATCTAGCGATTCCTCTTCTGCCGTTATGACTTGGGCCTTGGAGAGGCCAATCCTGTTGCCTTTGCCTATCTAGCGTGGTTTCTCTTTCTATCCGCTTTTAACGTCGTATGGCTTGTGGCGTTGCGCACCGCTATTAATAATATGGTTGATCTGCTCCAGATCCCCACATCGGTTAGATGAAAGGTGAAGGAGATAGTACACGGGGTAGTCCGAATCAGATGTCCAAAGAACAGCGTGGTCCCGCGAACATTGTTGGTATTCATTCCTGTTTTGGCCCTATGAATGGAACGTTTGGGCCATGGTTGAAAAATCATTCACACAAAATCAGTCAAAGGGGCTGCAGTCTACATACATTTGATTGATACGACAGATCATAGTAAAAACACCTGCGTATGTACCAGCCTCGCCCCATGTCACGATTGGTGATAGAGATAAACCCCGTCTTCGTGTTTTCTTAAATTGCAGTGATAGGTGTTTTTCTTGCTATCGCATTGGTGAATGGCGGTTAGTCTTCATGAGAAACGATGGGCGATGATGGGGAATCAGCTGGGTCCTAAACAAGGACAGTGCGCATTCATACTTGTGACCTCTCCGGCTTACAAGATTGTGACCACGACCAACCCCTGGCCAGCGGACCCTTAGGTGGCATCCCGTGCTTGGAACGGGATGACGGTGCAACCAAATAACGAACTACACTCTTGAAAAGTGTTGAATAGCACGAAAGACATGATGAATCGCGGACGCATACAAGCGCATCATCCACCCGAGTTTACTCCACCCTCACCCTGTTCATACTCTATCTCCTCCTCAACGCGATCAGTCAGTACCTGACCCCTTCTCTCCGATCCATCCTCACATATATCGCCGCACTGAACAGCCCTCCTTAAATCATCTCGCATGTGTTGAACCGCCTCAACCGGGACCGTACCAGGCGTGGGCAACGACTTTCCCGTCCTCTCCCATTCGCGAACCAAGCTCTTGAAGATTCCCTTGTAGACCTGGCCTGGAGGCGGCTTTGGTCGTCCTTCGACATTGTCACCCGCACTCGAAGTCCGTAATACAGGGAACACCGGCTCCTCTGGTTCTCTTTCTTGCTCTTGGGCAATAAAAGCGGCCTTATCTCGTAAGTGTTTCCAATCCGTTCTGTATCTCCACCGCGCGTACGGATCGGTACTTGGCCGTGCACGCAGCGCATCTTCAATCCCGCGGAAGATCATCAACAGTTCTCTGAGATCCTTCTTGCGAAGAACATCCATCTCGTGGAGGTTCGTCGTTGAAATCCTGCCGTCCCATGCTGGATCCAGCTTCAGCATTACCCCTGGTACCCTCTGTGGAACCAACTGTGGCCAAAGTCCCAGCAGGAACCTCTTGCCGGATCCATACTGCCCAAGCAAGAAGTGTCCACGGACAACTGCCTCGACGCTTGCAAAATCTGGTGTCACACCATCCACAAGCATCTGGTTGAACAGCCGATAGCCACCTTTTGGATCCTTGGCATCCCCCAGCGCACATATGATCATCGTGTAGTGATGTCGGGTAGCGATCCGGTTCCGACGTGCAGCACAGAGCATCGTCTCGGCTTCCTGGAGCAGTCCGCTGGCGCAGTACCCTTCGATGATGGCAGAGACGTGGTAGGGGTCTGGTCGAATGCCCGTTTTCATCATTTGACGGTAGAGTCGTTCCGAGCCAGCCATATCCCTGAGCACGCGGGAACGGTAAAGAAGGCGCATACCCCAAGTGGCCTTGTCCCCCCGCACACCACATCGTTGCAACCACTCAATGATCAAGTCGAGCTGTCGGAGAGGGGCGTTGAGTTTGACGTTCTGCTGGTCCGCTGTGTCTTGTGAATCAGAGTACGACACGATATCTTTCGCAGCCGTCTCATTCCCGACCAGGGAAAAAGCCCTCTTTAATCGTTCAGAACTCATGGAGTTCCGGGCTTTCCACGACAACCTTCCCCAACCTGGGTGCCTCCCCTTCGACAAGTAGCATGCAGTAGCCTTCCACCCAAGCGGTCTCGCAGCCCTTGCCCACTCCTTCAACAACGCATGCAGGATGACATTGACATGCCGGATGGAGGGCCGTATGTTGGGTAAATATGTGATCTGGGTGAACCGGTAGAGGACGTGGATAAGTTCGGATGAATTAAGAGGTTCATAGGATTCAAGATGGTGTAGAAATCGATGGAGTGTTTCTTCGTCCGGGGTCAGACGGCAGGACTCCATCAGCGAGAGAATGGAGGAGAATGCAGAGAGGCCGCGAATGGGAAGTAGACCAGTCAGGAGGGCATTGAAGAGTAGTGTAGTGGGTTTTACAACTCCGGCGAGTTTGTACGGCGACTCAGCGGCTCCTTGACCCAAGGACATGAGGACTCCGTCCTGGACCCGGCGATTCCCGGTGAGTAGCTCTGCAATTATTGCGATAGCGAGGTCAGGTCGCTTATTTGCGAAATGCACGCGCAGCAGCGCTGCAGTCGCCTCATCATTAGGCTCCAGTCCCGAGTCAAGGATAAGTTGAAAGGATCTCCCAGCGGTCTCAAAGTCTCTCCATGCTGTGAAATGGTCGATGAGGATACGAAATGTCTCGACGTCAGGCCTGATTCGCAACCACTCGGGGATGCGACGCGTCTGCTCTTGCGAATCGTGCGGGGCGACGTACGAGATGTACATCTGGAACGCCGACTGATCCGCGGCTCTACTCCTCAGGATAAGCAAAGAGTTGAGAATGACGGTATCGACGCCTGGGTCCAATCCTTTGAGAGTTGCGAGCAAGCTGTTCTCGACTTCGGCATCTGGACCGAGGGTGACCAACCCCCCAAGGATAACCTTGCACGTCCGTTGGTCTACAGGGAACCCTGCTTGACCCATTGCGTCCAGGACGGCGCGGGCATTGGTCAAGTCGCGATTTTCGAGATGGGCGCACGCCACGATTAGGTATGAGCGCTGGTTCGGCTTCACGTCCTTCGCATGGAAGTATTCGAGGATTTGTGGGAGTGTTAAGGCGTCGTAGCGTTTGCGTCGGAGAAGGAGTCGGAGTTGCCAGTTGAGCATTCGGTCGGACCATCCCCGCAAGGGCGCAGACCAACGATAGTGGGTGAGTACCCGAGAAAGAACATCCCAGTGGTTCTTCTGTGCTAAGAAGATACAGACGTCTTCGTAGAAACGAGTGGAGAGGTGCACGCGGAGGCGCGATGCAATGTAAAGTAGCCGGGGAACGAGGGTCGCATGACCGCGTCGAATTGCGACTTTGACGAGATGCCAATACACTGCATCGTTGATGGTGTAGTTGCGCGTCTGCAATTCTTTCTGTGCATTCTGGAAGATTTGTTTGACCTGCCCGCGGGTTGGGTGATGTGCATATATGAGTTCTGCAATGCGAAGGATGAATTCGAAGGTGTCTACTATCGTCGTGGGTTCTCCGTTTGTGTCTGAAAGTCAACAATCTGTTTTGGATCCTCTCACAGGTAGATGGACACGCACCCTGACCCTGTGACTTTGCAGTGGCCTGGAGAGCCTCTGAAAACTTGATCTCTCCTTTCTTTTTGTCGCCGCTGGGGGGCTCGTCTGAACCACCCGAAGAGAACTGCCTGGACGAAAAATGAAGATTGGTCGCCGGAGTCGTAGGTTGGTAAGAACATCGTCGGGGGTTGTGCTTTGTCTTGTAGTATGGGAATCGTCTTGAAATGGAGGTGAGGCGACAGAGCATCGACTACTTCCACCGCGGCAGATTACGACGAGGGTGACCAGCGCGTCAGAGCTTGAACCTAGTCAAATTATGATCTATACTGAGCAAGTTACGCGTTGTCCCGGCTGCTGGTCGCGCGTACCGACATCCAAGAAAACACGAAAATCTCCCCAGTTCAAAGTCACAGGCTTTGGTCTGGACAAATAAAGGGCTTGGAAATCCCGAACCGAAATTGAAGAAAACACGCATGAAATCTTCTATAGAGTGGAACACTAATAAATAAAATTCTAAACCAGATAGAGCTTCGAGCATTTCGAAAATCGCTTTTTAAGACGAAAACTGCATCCCGTCCCCGTTACCACATAATTTACCCAGTCTTGACCTTTGCACTACCCCAGAAAAAGTTTGAAAAGATGTAACCCGCAAGCGCAGGAGCGAACCAACAGAAGGCGTCCATGACTTCGCCAATGGTCCGTAGTTCAAGGGGGACCACAACCTCCTGCTCACCCTCACTACCCGTACCGAGTTTCTTTTGGCCACCTTGATGCCACTTCTCCATCAGCTCATCCTTCTCATACCACCGCTCCCTCAACCACGTATCGAAGGCCTTCTTATCTTCCTCTCCAGGTTCGAGCAAGTGTGGTTTCTTGGCCATACTTTGTGCAAGTACCCTTCGTTGTTCGAGGCTGAGTGATGGATCGTCCTTTATCGCTTGTGGGATAGAAGAGGTCGAAGGAGCGTACAATGGTACGTCCTTTTGCACGTTGTACAGCCGCACATGGTAGTGGATTTCTGGTGGGGGGATCCCATCAAAGAAAATGGATTTGAGAGTGTAGTAGTCTTGACCATAGCCGTTCCGCGGAATACCAGGATAACCGACCGTGACATCCATCAAGTAGAGAGAAGGGAGTTGGGACAGCGAGAGAAGGGTGGTGTGGAGACCTGTTGAGCGAGGGAGTAGCATGTGTTGTGGGTGTTTCTAGAGAAAATGCATCAGCATACGGCTTGACAGAGATGAGACGCAGGACAAACCAGTCCCATCTTCTCGGCGTATTTCTGGCTAACTGGAAGCGTAAGCCCGCTGACCAGGGTCCCTTCTGGAAAGATAATAAGCGCAAGTGGCTCATCCTCTTCTGCTCTCTCCGTCGTGGTCGTCATGTGGTGTGCTGCAATTGCAGACAGGCGGGAGGTAAGGTTCAGGCGGTCTGCTGCCCACGACCTTTCTAAGAAGATAAATTTGAAGAATTGCATTGCCTGCGTGAACTTCAGTGACAAATTCTACGCGATCAGAAACAGCTACTCACCCAGCCAAGCACAGGTGCCCACTTCAGAGACTTTTTAAGGACAATAAGGATATATGCATGTACTCTAGCAAAGTACCCAAGGAGCCAGATGTACCACCAGTCTGCGTACATCTGATGGTTGGAGATGATGACAAGTTTCTTCGGCCAATTCAGGCTCTTCACTTGTCCCGTCTTCGGATCCCTTACAATCCAGTCCGGGATGTCGTTCCTGCCGAGACTCGAGCTATCATACGTGAGGTGAATTGAAGTAGGAGCGAATAACTGGGTCGTAATCACTGTAGACATGCGACGCGACCAAAACTTGTCAGCAGATCCTGAGGGCTACTAATGAAAGGGGGCAATCTCACTGAACAAAATAGCGGCAGCCGCCTTCGTGTAACGCATTCCATGGGTATGGAGAGCGCGTGTCGGGGTAAAGAACTTGAGGGGGAGAAGCAAGAATTGCGTAGCGTTGATACAAATACTCCCGGTGCCAAATACGATGAACACGAGCGTGTAGCGTACTAGAGTCGCCAACAGAGTTTTGGGTTTTCGAGACTTGATCGGAATGGCATGGTCAACATTTGGATTACCCAACGGGGGGACTGAGAACATCATCCTCTATCGTGAGGACGGTCGGAAAACAGCGCGCTGCCGTTCGTGGCTGGGAGCAAGGGTTGGAAGCAAGAGGTAGACCAAACGCTGACGACCGCTCGCACGGTCCAAATGTGTTCTTTTCTTTACTCAGACTTAGGTATTCAAGGACAGAGATCTGTCAGTATTCGGACCGGAGTGATTCGGATCACACGCTTTTGGCAATAGGAATCGCATGTTACCTTTGTGTCGCCTATCAAATATTAGGGTCGACTTGAGACTTGAGATGCAATATGAAATCTATTCTTCAGAGTGGACACATTCAACTGCAGCCTCGGTGGGCAAGGAACTCGACTAGGAATAGACCTGATATATGACCAGGGTTATCCTGTATCTTGCGAGGTCCGCATCCTAGGTGTAGGTGTAGGTGTAGGTGTAGGATCGCTAGTTAAAACATTGTTATAGTGCTTGGTGTTTATAGGCTGCCAGTTCGCCACCCAGCCTCACACACGACGGAAAGCGGGGCAGTACCGGTGACGATCCTTCAAATGAGGTCAGTATATTTGTCAGGGTTATAGTTACAACTACCGCACAAGGCCCATATACGGACATGAGCAGCTGACCATCGATCCCCTTCCAACTTGGATTTCGAGCAAGCAAAGATACCATTTACAATCTATTTCCTCCGAATGCGGTAGCCGAAGGTTGAGAGCGAACCACGTTACGTTTATCCGAGTCGCTTGTACGGGAGCACCCTTATTACCGTAAGAGAGAATGTAAATGTGGGAGGTGGACGAGATCAAGTCCTTTGCATACTCTAGGGAAATCTTCAAACATAACCTGAGGGGTACTGTGCTTGTTTTCGATCATGCGTTCGCGAGGGAAGGTAGATAAGTGCAAGTAGCCAACTATGCAGGAGTACTCGTGCCAGATCCCTCAGCCTTGCCCTCCTCCACAGCCCTAGCGGCCCGCCTTGCCTTCTTCGCAGCATTGGCGGCCTTGGCCTTGGCCTTTTTCGCTTCAGCACGGGCTGCCTCTTCTGCCTCCTTCATTGCTTTCTCCTCCTCCTCCTTCCTTCTCGCCTCCTCAGCAGCGCTAGCCTTGGACGGTTGACCAGGCTTGCCTCCAGCGCCAGGCTTGGTCGCTTTCCGCTTCGCCTCCCTCGCCTCCTTCTCTTCCTGCTTAATCCTCTTAATGCGTGGGTCACACTTCTCTGCCTGATCTACCAGCGCTCGCACACGAGCGATATCCTCCTTCTTCATCCTCGCACGCTCGTTCTTGTTCTTCTTCTCCGTATAGCGCTTGTCGTCGCGCGAATCGCTTCCCTCGTTGACCTCCTTATCACGGTATTCGAACGACCGCCACGAGTCAAAGTGGTACCAGTAGTCGTAGAAGTGATGCACGACTTCCTTCGGGGCGTCGATGTCGCCCAGAGGAGCAGCGGGGAGGTTCTTTGCGAATCGAGCCTCTCGTTCGAAAACGGGGCCAAGGATGTCGAAGAAAGCCTGCGGAGGTTCAGTGAGTTCGGCGATGGTAGGCTCGTCCTGCTCGAGTGCGATGAAGTATGGGTCGACAGAATCGAATTGCCGTCTCCGCTCAGGGTTGACAAGCACCTCGAAGGCCTTTTGTATACACTTGAAGAATGCATCGTCGTTTGTCTCCCCCGCTTTCGCCTTCTTATCGGGGTGGTGTCGCAGGACCTTTCGTCGATGGGCCACACGGATCTGGTCCAATGTGGCATTGATCCGGAGCTTGGATAAACCGAGGACTTTGTAGTGATCTTGGTTCTATAGAGGCAGTCGATTCAAAAACGAAGAAAGTGCGAGAGCGCGCTTGACGAACCTTCCAGTCTTTTGGATCAAGGAACATCAGATCCGCTGCCTCTGGCTCATCACTGATGCCAAGGTCGTCTTCAACTTTGTCGTTGGAGCCGTTTGAATTGCCGTTTGCAAGTTTTGCAGCTTCGTCCTCGTCATCTTGCGAAAAAGTCTTTTTCCCGATTATACGACGTGCATGTGCGAGGTAAGCTGGTCCAGCTGGTAGTAGAGTGCGCGTCTTAAACTCTGTACATCAAATACTATTGTCAGCCAGATCCTTCCCAATTTTGGGTGCGATGGGGAAGTAGCGCGAGGCTGAAAAAGGGTCCTGTTCCATTTTGAACATGAATGTAACAGTATTTCTGGTCATTCTTAATTCATATTTCCATCATTCAATCACCCGGTTTGTCGGCGCGTCCCCGCAGAGCAAAGCAGGAGGGCCATTTTGAGTCATGAGTGGATTCAGCGACCCATACTACGGAAAGCCAAGTCTTTCTCGCTTTCTCGTTCAATGATTCCGCGCTTCTATGGCCCTCCACGAGGTTCTTTCGATGGGCACGCACCGGCGATTTTGCTGGATGATGCCTCGCGGGGCTTCCACGAGTCTGGAGTAGGTCGTGGGACAGTCTTGAGCTCAACAACGCAGTTGGTTGCCATTTTTTGGGGCGAATGTTGGCAGAGGAGCCAGGGTCAAATTGTAAAGTGTGAAGTGCGCCAAATTCGACAACTTGGACTCGGTTTTCTTGCTGCGCCTTGCCGCGCCCTGCTGCTACGCTTCCGCCCCGTTTTGTAGTTTCTACAAACCTTTCATTATAGAGGATGGTTCTAACGCGTTCGGCCGTGAGCATTTTTGTCCTATGGAGTCCTGCGGCCAACCTAGCTAGTGAATTTATAGCTTGGATTCTTCCCTGCGCGAGCTCTACGGCCATTTCCCACTAGACTCTTCCATATTTCGAGGATGGTACGTGTCTGATGCCCCGGTTCTTGCTCTATATTCTGACTGCCCGACGGCAGGCCCAGCAGCAATTCCGACAGGAGCGAGATACCTTCGGAGACCTCCAGGTGCCAGCGGACCGGTACTGGGGTGCTCAAACACAGCGGTATGATTACCCCACGTCCTTGTGCCATGTGCCTAATGGTTCTGTCCCCAGCTCTCTCCAGAATTTCGACATCGGCGGTCCCGCAGAGCGTCTTCCAGCCCCCCTCGTTAAAGCATTCGGTGTACTTAAAAAGGCTGCTGCGAAAGTCAACGTCACATACGGTCTTGATCCCAAGCTTGGCGATGCAATCCAACAAGCCGCAGACGAGGTCATCTCCGGCAAGCTAATAGATCATTTTCCACTCGTTGTTTTCCAGACTGGTTCAGGAACTCAATCGAACATGAATGCCAACGAGGTCAGTTGCGAGTTGGGAACCAGAGATTTCTGAAGTAGGAACCGCTGGTTCCTGATCATCTAAGATGCGGCACTGACGCATCTATAGGTCATTTCCAACCGTGCTATCGAAATTCTGGGCGGCGAACTTGGCTCCAAGAAGCCAGTTCACCCCAATGACCATGTCAACATGTCCCAATCCTCCAACGATACGTCCGTGGCCTTTCCTTCTCCTTCCCCGATCTTACTTAACTCGATCTACACAGCTTTCCAACCGTGATGCACATATCGGCAGTCACCGAAATCTCTCACTCCCTTCTCCCGGCTCTGCAAGAACTGCATAATGCCCTCGAAGCCAAGTCCAACGCCTTCAGTCACATTATCAAGATTGGCCGTACTCATTTGCAAGATGCCACCCCCTTGACGCTCGGCCAGGAATTTTCCGGATATGTTACCCAAGTCGCGAACGGTATCGAGCGCGTCAAGGGTGTCCTCCCGCGCTTGAGCAAGTTAGCGCAGGGTGGTACTGCTGTGGGAACCGGATTGAACACCAAGAAAGGTTTCGACGTCAGGGTCGCTGAAGAGGTTTCGAAGATCACGGGATTAGAATTCCAGACTGCTCCGAACAAAGTGAGCACTTCGTTCGGGTCTCTTGTTCTCGTGCAGACCTGTCTGTGATGTCCAGTTCGAGGCCCTCGCAACGCACGATGCCCTCGTCGAAGCACATGGCGCTCTCACCACCGTCGCAGTCAGCCTGCACAAAATCGCCAACGATATCCGGTACCTCGGCTCTGGTCCTCGATGCGGATTGGGTGAACTCAGTCTGCCTGAGAATGAACCCGGCTCGAGCATCATGCCCGGCAAGGTCAACCCGACTCAATGTGAGGCACTCACAATGGTCGCCGCACAAGTGGTGGGAAACAATGCCACTGTTGTGTTTGCGGGTGCGCAGGGTCAATTCGAGGTGCCTGATACTGCTTTTTAACTTTGAGTGTGAGGTCGGCTAATGCCTGAGGACCTAGCTGAACGTGTTCAAACCGGTTATTATCAAGAATGTACTGCAGAGCATCAGGCTGTTGGCCGATGGTGCGAGGGGCGTTGTGACCGTCACTGTTCATCCTGATGATTGTCTCCTAGGTTCTCGTTCATTCACCAAGAACTGCGTTGTGGGTATCCAAGCTAACGAGAAACGCATCAACCAGTTGTTGCACGAGTCCCTCATGCTTGCCACGATCCTCAACTCGCACCTTGGTTATGACAGTGCGTGCCGATTTGCTTTCGCCACCTACTAATCGGACACTGACTCGATTTCATATAAATAGACGTTGCCAAAGCAGCAAAGAAGGCGCATAAGGAAGGCACTACGCTCAAGGAGGCTACTGTCACCTTGGGCTTCCTCACGCCCGAGGAGTTTGACCAAAAGGTTCGACCAGAGCTCATGCTCTACCCTGACGAACCTTGAGGCGGCCCCAATCTCACGATACGAAGAAGTATCGGCCAGACTGAATAAGCACTGAGGTCAGTCAGCAGAATTTCTGTAAATAGCAGGACGGAATCCTCTTTGGACAAAGTACTATGGCCATTCCTATTGGCCACTGACGACTGAGTTGATGGCGCTGGCGCAAAAACATGAAATGGCTGATACTCACCGTAATTAAGCGTACAGAGAAGACCATTACAGCTGAGAACACTATTGATGGTATATGTCTCATCACACATGACGATTGTTATTTTTTGCCTACGTTGTCTCCTGTGAGACAGGTGACGTCGATAGGGAGCTTGCTTACATGCATATATTACCGCAAGACCCACGGTTCTCTCTCACCTCGACAAACACCCCTACAGTCCGCTGCACTGGTTTCAGATCCATCCTGCGAGAAAGAAACATGACCAACGTCGATCAGTTCCTCAGGGATAATAACGAGTATGCACAGAACTTCGGAGAAAAGGTTAGGCTCGTGTCTTTGCACCAAAGACCCGTCACTAAACCGGGACCGGCAGGGATCGCTCTCGATCATTCCTGCGAGGAGGTTGGCTGTAGTTACTTGTATGGACGCCCGTATGGAGTAGGAGCAGTTGGACTCTGTACTTCGAGAGCTGTACTGATCGAGATTGGTTCACTAGTCCCGCTCCTGCTCTGGGCATCAAGCAGGGCGATGCGCATGTCATTCGTAATGCTGGGGGTGCCGCGTGAGTAATCTTTTCCAATTTACCGAGCAACTTTGACCCTCTCCGAATAGCAAGGAAGCCTTCCGCTCCCTCATTATTTCCCAGGAGCTCGCAGGCACGAACGAAATCGCCATCATCCACCATACCGACTGCGGTATGCTCACCTTTGATAACGATAAACTCCGTCAAATGCTCAAGAAAAGCCGCCCCCAAGCCAACGAGACCGCCATCGACAAGATCGACTTCCTTCCGTTCCCTGATCTTGAACAGAGCGTCAGAGATGATGTAGCCTATTTGGAACATAATGAACTCATCAAGAAGGAGAACGTGATCAGTGGTTGGGTGTATGATGTCAAGACCGGAATGGTGAGCAAATCAAGGGAGGTATCTGAATCTAGTTTTTGATGGTGATCTTCAGATAAAACGCATCATCTAGTTGGATGTATAATTACAGAGTAACGTGTACAATAGTCTTAACACCATTGTAACATGGGGAAAATGAATCGATCAAGGCAACAGGAACGAGTAGAGGGGGATGCTCGAAGTAGTAAAGGGTTACGCATCGCTATCGTGCTCGTTAGGATTTGCGAAAGGTATAATTTTCCGTTGGAAGCTAGCGCGCCTCTGTGGGAAGAAATACCATGTCTCAGACCAGGCCACCGATTTTACCGGGGTCACAGAATCGGGGTGAGGGATTGAAACCCATGTCGCTCAACAATGT
>WNFL01011515.1_pt1 | contig 15649 bp, 18 predicted proteins | sample 5400361 | NCBI WGS metagenome assembly WNFL01 (sample SAMN13153351, study PRJNA577476) | soil metagenome | isolation source: 40 cm soil on Douglas fir-dominated hillslope | place: USA:California | collected 2013-09-17
AATGGCCTGTCCTCCAATCAGTAGGAGGGACGGCTGAAACCGGCCAATATTGCCCCCGCTTGCAACTGCCGTCATCGCATATCAGGACTCCCCATGATCACTCTATCCACTCTATATACACGTCGTATTTCTGAATGTGGTCCTTTGAATACTGGTCACTTGTCCTTTTTGGATGTCATCGCTTCGATACGTATCACCACAAATTCGGAGGACCACCAAGCACAGCAGAGCTCCCCAGCATTGCAGAGCTTTCTTTGAATCTCAGGGATTCAGAACTCTCCTTCAGGACTCCACAGCTCTCCTCATTGAGGGTGGCCTCTATCGGCGGTGAGGCGACCGAACCCCGTAACCGTTATTCCGAATACTACGCCTGTAGCGCTCGTCCTTCTGTCTGTCTAATAGCGCTGTCCTGCCACCTTTCGGTCCATGTTCAATCTCAGTTCAGCGAACTCATCTCACGAACTCTGGGATCTCCTCAAACATCCTACGTACGTTTACAGTCCGTGTTGGCTCTAAGAAAACGCATTCCTACCAAGGTTGGTCCTCACACTCAAGAGCCTCAGAGAAAGGGACACTTTTATTGAGTTTCGAGCGCGTAGAGGAAGTTGTGAAGATGAGAGAGAAAAGGTCCATATGTCCGGAAATCGTGTTGGAGGAAAGAGAGACAGGTCGGGTCAGCGGGTCAGCGCTCTGCGATTGAAGACCGTTGGAACTCAGATGGAGCTTGCTATTCAGTTGAAATTTCCAATTAACTATTATAGCGAGTGCTTATAATACATAGTGGGTGTCAAAACAGAACATATCGAGGCATGCGATGAGCTTGAGCGCGCACGGCTTATTACTCTGGAGCCTTGTCGCATCCGATCAAAGAATTCCAACGAACATGCGTTTGGGAATAACTATGAATACCGCATCCAGGAATTCAACCCTTTACATAAGTACCGTAGGTTTGTTACGTGTGTGTGTGACCTAACCCATTAATTAAGTTCACACTTGCTTCCCTTGACCCTATGGCCGTCATTCCCTTTCGGACACAAAACGGCTACTGCAAAGGCGTTTGCAAAAGGCTGTTTGACGATCTTCCTTTCGTCAGATTTTGAAACCTTCCGGTGCGCCTCCAGTCGACTCAAGTGTGGTTGACCACCACTCAAAATGACTCAATGACTGTAGCTGACAGTTACCTTCCCCGCTGTCAATCCTGATCAACATCGAGTCTCGAATCTCGGTACAACCCATGACCTCCTCCAATTGACATGTAAATTGCAGTTGCATTGCTCGAGTGTGGTAGGGTAGCTAGATGAATGCAAAGGACGATGGCTGGCAATTAGAACGAAGAAGTTAACTTGGAGACGGTGCCTCAGCCACGCGGGACACTCGTTGTGAGAAGTGAACAAAATACATGAGTTGCAAATGCGATGGAGGTGAGGCAGTAAACAAGGTGAAGGGAAGGAAACTGATGGTTCAGGGTCCCCAGCCTGCTGGCGTGCCCTTTTCGCCAGGCGTTTCGGATGCTGTCGGCGGTCCAAAGAAGCCTGTATGATCGCGGTAAGACACAGCCCAAGACGTTCTCCTAGACACGGCCGTACCCTTGATGCATACCCGGGTGGTGCAAATTTCCACATACGGGCGTTAGGTAATCCCAGATCACCCACGTGGGAAGGAGAGCTGTCACCGGTACCACGGAGTGTGCGCGTAACCGGTGTGGTATGGTGCGCTCGTTGGACAGCCAGGGCAGGATTGAGCGCTTCCGGGCTTGTACAGCTGTAGTGTGAAAAGGAATCAGGACATCACATTGATGACACACAGTCTCACGAAAATGGGGGTTAAGAGTAAGAGACGCACGTTCTCTGTTGCATTTGTGCGGAAGGGCCGCGGCAACACTTTCAGATGTCGTGGGAATTAGATCAGCGCATCACGACTTGTAAACAAGAAGATGGGGGCTAGCCATTGAATAGATTAGGATACGATTGAGAGAATCGGAGGCGTGGTGCAACAAGGAGAGACCCTAAACTGAGGACGAAGAAACAACCGAGAAAGATGAGAGTCGCTCATGCCACATAGGGTGGCAGATTCCTGAAAATTTTGCCAAAGCGCGCCATCATGGGGTCAGTTGACCAGGACCGCGTGATCTAAGAAAAGAACCCAAACTCACCCATCTCGCTCGTTGTCTCTGAGCGTTCGCTCGTAATTAGCGATCACGTCATATAATTGTGTTGCGGTGAACACACACCGCGGGGGGGAGGCCCGTATCGAAGGAACCGGGGAAATAGCAGGTGGAAGAAGGTAGCCATCGTGCGGCCTGTCCGGCTCGCACGATTGCCAGCGCACAATGAGTACTACACCAACCACTTCCGCCGGTTTTCCCTGTGTGATCGCGTGCATCGTGTGCAGCGCCCAGGGGTGGTTTCGGAGGTCGGCGTTATTGTTGAGGCGGTAGAGGTGTTCCTTAATTGCCTTGCGGAGAGGTTTCGCTACGTTGAAGTACGGGAATGGGGCTTCTGAAGGCTGGAAACTATTGGACACGACTAGTTGGGATTTGAGTTCGAAGTGGTCTGGGCGGCTAGTGGATATATGCATGAGAATGGTAGGGTCTGTCAGAGAATGTCAGTCACATTGAAATTTTTTGCGAGGTCACGAGCGAGGAGGGATCGGCCCTCCACCCGGTGCTGAACGAAAAGGGTAAGCACCTCGCTGGGACGTTGGGAGGGGGCAGCTTGTAAGGCACTCTGCAACGAAGCAGAGTTCACCACGGAGGAGGTAGATGTTTTGACAGGCCCAGACTGCGTGTCTTGGGTCTGGAGAATTGCGGTTCAATTGCTGGACATGGTACCCGACCGCGGAGCGTATGTCGTCGGTAAGAGCGAAGTAGTTGAGCGGAGGAGCCCCTGGATTAAAGTCTTTTGTGACCGACATTTGTCGGATGAGCTGCCGTTCCCAGATATGCAGGAAGAGAAACGTCGTGGCTGCCGCGGGAAATTCGGTGAGCTCAGGAAGGCGAGAAGAGCAACTATCCTACCTCCTTGACGGTCTGGGAGTTGGATTTGGTTTTCCATGAGTTGGTGATCGACTCTGGGCGGGCTGGTGGTCGAGGGTCGAGGGTCGAGGAAGGGTCGAAAGGCTAGAAGCTCCACAGCCACACAGCCACCGTCTCTCCGTCTCAATCGGCGAACCTGGAGTCAATCTGAGAAAACCTGTAAATATTTTCATAAATATTTGTATGCTGTCCCAGTAAATTTGGTAAACAGAGTACGATTTTACGGCGATTTTTTGGAGGATTTCTCGACCGACAGGGGGTTTGTGGGGCGTGCGTGGGGGCCACCGATTCAGCCCATCTTGACCCTGGCGTTCAGCATGCCTGCCCTGCCGCCGTACAAGCTTGTTCGTTGCAGGGTATTACTCCTCGTACTCCTCCTCCCGTTCAACTCTACCCTCTGACGTTCATATACAGTACTTTGATGCGCACGGAAAACCGATTGCTCCCTACTGTGAGCTAGGGGCGTTGCATTGCAAGTACGTTTTGCACCCAGTCTGACTTCGGCTCGACCTCGACCTTGACCTTCTCGCTCAGTTTTCTGCATCCCAGTGATGTGCGCATACCATACCAGTTGACGCGGTAATCTGATAGCGATCCCCCTCCAGCGCGATTTTCCAGGTGTAGAACCTCGCCCGAAACTCCTTCATCCAGATACACCTCACTACTTACCTCCAAGCCGCAAACGGCATCGCTCTCCTCCAAGCAGCAGCTTCGGATATTCGCCCCGCTCTAGCGGTCTGCGCAGCCGGTCTGACAATTATAGCTATAGTAGAGCTCCACCCTCGAGCTACGCAATCCGTCCTGTGTCCCCCTTGTACAACTCAAGCACCGGCAAGCATCGCAGAACTTCAACGACCACGGGTGCGAATGCCAAGGGGCCGGACACTCTTATTGTCCAGGTTTGTATAGTTCGTGGTTGTGATGTCCCACTCCATTACCTGACTTGCGACCACCACTCAACAGAATCCGAAACCCTGCAAGTTAGAGAGGGGTGTCATCGCTCACCTCGAGAAGATCGCTTCCACGCACAACCATTCGTCCCCTGCACCTCCCTTCATCCCCAGGTCCCCCGATCCTGACCAAACTGGTTCAGAACTGGAGAACACCTTTACAGTCACTCAGCCTCTCTCACGTGATAGTCCCATGCCACACCTTCTTATTCTCATCCGGTGTGTTTACCTGAGGCCTTCCAGTACACGCATATGCTCACACAAACTTATATCAGTGAAATCGTGAAGATGCAACTCCGCGTTGAGGAGACACGCAAGGAATACGATGAAGAATGCATCAAACATGATGCCTTTCAAGCCATTACGACCAAACTCGTACTCCAAGACGAACCCAATCCGCGAATTGCTTCTCCTTCTGCTATCGGTGGTATCCTCGGCATGGCAGCAGCGCGGGCGGCCGTGCTCGAAACCCTCAAAGGTATTCAGGCGCGCAAGGAGAAGATGAAAGAACAGCTAAAGCAGGACATGGACGAGCTTGGTGTTATGTGGGAGAGGCTTTGGGAGAAGTGGTGCAAGGCAGCAGATCAGCACGTGGCGAAAGCGGTCGAGGAAAGGTTCAAGAATATCTCAGGGAGTGACAAATCTTTGACCACTGGTAGCCGCGGGACGGTCTCGATGAGGACTGTGGTCGATTGTGAGGATGGGACGACGCGCAAGTCGCGCAGAGTTTCATTTGAAGACGAGAGGCGTACCTCGAAGAAGGAACTGGAGGCTAGGAAGCAGATCGAGGACAGGGTCACTGCCCTGGAGAAGAAGATCGGTGAGAAGGGCTGGGCAAGAACGAGTCGAGTCGCTGCTCTGGAGAAACAGAACAATGAGGTGAGGTAACATCCGTTCTAAAGGTTGTCTTGAGAGTAAAGTTCAATTAACGCTATCTTGATACTCTGGTAGCTCCAGGAGGAACTTAAATCCCAGAGGCTTGTACTCGACACTCTCACCGGAGTGCTCGAACAATATGGACGGCTGCTGGACGAGACGGCACGCGCGCACGAGGTCGAGGATCGACTCGCTACCTTCAAAGCAGAGATGCAAGTGCAGTGTCCCCTGTCGCACGCTGGAATGGAATGATTAACGTGCATGAGAAAGATAGGAGATTGGAATTCGTGCGACGGGTTCGTACGATGTCATCCTGAATGTTTACTATTCTTGACAGTGTTTGTTATTCTTGACAATGTTTACTATACTTGACAATGTTTACTATTCTTGACATAAAAGTGTGAAAACAAACAGTGTTACTGTCTGTTGCTTACTGTGGTCCACCGTGTTGTGAATTGAAGTGTCCGTTCTTACCAATGAATGCCAGAAGACGACCGGGGGCCAGAGGAAAGTTGAGGAAGTCGGACGCCTCGGGGACTTTGGAAATCCCGGAGGATAACGGACACACTTGAATTATTCATGCAACCACTACGCAACTATTTACCTAACTGTATCACCCTCACTCAATCAGTTGCCTTTGTAGTGCAGAGAGTCGTTGTTTGTTACTCTTGAACGTCGTCTGGCAAGGATGATTCTCGGACTTGAACGGGCAGAGAGGGATTTGGACGATATGCGGAAGAAGCAAACTGGACCGATGATACATGGACGCTTTTTTGTGGTTTTGTATATCGAGGGACGAATCAAGCCTTCATGATCAAGGAAGGCGATTGCTATGTTGTCGACAAACCTCCGCATGATTATGAGTTCCTCCAACATAAAGAGAATGTTAGAAATATGAAATCATTAGTGAGACCACCGCCAAGCGTATGTCCACTGGTCATTATTGCTCTCTCTGCCCAAAAGAAGAGCCCCTGGAGGCGGTAAAATTCCGGGAAGACCTAGGTAAATGAAAAGGAGAGCTAGTGTTCAAGAATTTGTGTCGTTAACGAAGCTCTTGAGAGCTGGAGAAATGCGAGCTCATTAGCCTGTCTCAATTTCGTTATCTGAACTGGTTCATCGGATCCACAGCAGGTAGCCCCTTGACATTCAGCCGAGCGATTCGTTGACGGTACCAAGTTGTAGCGCTAGCTTGGGACTGTTTGGCAAGTCACGCTTTATTTGTTCCGTATTTCTTTCTCCGACCACAAAATAATTTCTCCATTTCGATTTCGGAATGCCTCCCACGAACGGCGTGCCCAACGTGACAAAGCCACACAACACGACAACACCTGTCCGTCGTGCACCGCGCATATCTATCACTTATGACTCGTCGGCGGGAGGGTACCACACGCCGTCAAGGTCCGCAACCCGCCCCTTCGACTGGGATGCGGCTCGTGGACTTAAACCAGCACCTTATGACCCTCCTCCCGGCGTTCAAAAACGTAAACTCCGCCAGAGCCTCGGAGGCGCTGGCACCGGGCAGGAGGGGTCGCCACAGGTGACCGGTGCACGAAAGCGGGCAAGAATTATTGTGAAATCTACTATGAGCTGGTGGGAGTGGTTTACGAGCCTACCTGAATCTTGGTGGTTCAAATTAGAAATGCTTTGGCAAGAGCTGCCGCTCCCTGCAGCGGCCACGATCGGGAAGGTGGCTGGTTTCTCTCTCCACATTCTTCACGCCCTAGCGCGATGGAGCGATATTCGCAATTTGCGAGATGACGATGTCGGCTGGGAGGATATGCGAGACGAATCGTTGTATGGGGATGAGGATGCGGTGGACGGTGTTTGGATACAATGGGTGAGTATCTGCTACTCTCTAGATGGATGTAAACCCCTTAAGCGGCATTTTCGACTCGCAGACAACCATTGCCACTCTCTTTCTGTTTATCTTCACGATCATGAACGCTTTGGTCCTGTTTACGAGGACCAGGACGTATGATATGCAACTACGAGACGGAGACACACCACTGGTGAATACTCCAAATGTGTCATATGTCCCTTCTCCAGTTTCTCGACTCGTCGAACGAAACAGTCCCGTTCCCAGAGACCCGTCCTACCTCTCATGGTCGCTAGCCGCTGCGTGGAGATGGGCCAAACACGCCTGGTGAGGGCACTTTCTCCATCTCCTTCCCTCACTGATCGTCGTATTCCTTAATTCAGGAACTTCCTTCTTTGGCACCCCACGCACTCCGAGGAGCTGGTATCTGATTCGGTCAAGGGACGTGAGCGGATCCAGCAGCTGGAAGTCTGGGACCCTCACGATGGCTTCATGACCGTTTTTACGTGAGTTCATCTGCATATATAGGGAGTCCCAATCCAAGCTGATGCGGTTGACTACTCTTTACAGTATCTACTCTCCCCTCCATGCTTTACTATGGACGGCTCTCAATCCTACGAACTGGATTACTATTTCCTTCATCATGGGCGTTGCATGGTTCCATTTGCATTATCTCACCAAGGTGTATAACAACACTATCAAGGACAGAGCAATCATCCACGCAGAAGTACTGTATGAATATGACAACCGAGTATGTGGTATATTCGTCATCGAAGAGGCTAGCTCACCGTTCGTACTCTTCAGTTTGTATTTCCTCGACTCAACACCGTCAAGAAGGACGCGTGTGTTATGACGAACGAAGCAGAGACTGTGCACTATAAACCGAGAACCTCGCGCGGCACTGCTTGACTTACCTCCCATATTACTGTCCTGGCCATAGCCTTCTCGGATACCAATCATTATTCTGCAACCACTTCACAACCGAGCACCGCTATAATACATGAAGCCAACCAACTGCAAAGCTATGAGCTCTTCTCATATACTTCCTTGTAGCATTTAACCAAATCTTCAACATCATTCTTCGAACCCAAAAACACCGGTGTTCGCTGATGAATTTCAGTCGGTTGTATGTCCAATATCCTCATCCTTCCGGTTGTTGCCACTCCGCCCGCTTGCTCGGTAAGGAAGGCCATGGGGAATGCTTCGTACAGCAAGCGTAGCTTTCCGTTTTTCGACTTCTTGTCGTCAGGGTAACCGAAGATTCCGCCGTACAGCAACGTCCGGTGTACATCTGCCACCATGGAGCCGATGTATCTAGAAAGTCCCAATTTGTCAATGCCAGGATTGCATCATGAATTTTCTTCGGCCCTTCTGACCAACTCACCTTGCAGAATAAGGGGCCTTTTTTCCGTGGTCCTGGCTAGGGTACTTGACACTATTGAGGTACTTGATAACGGGTTCGTAGAAGTACATCGAATTGCCTTCATTGAAGGAGTAAATCTTGCCTCGTTGTGGGATCTTAATATCCGGATGAGTGAGGATGAACTCCCCGAGAGCCGCGTCTAGTGTATAACCGTTTACACCATTACCAGTGGTCAGTACCAGGTTTGCCGATGAACCATACCTGAGGGAATAAATAAGAACGCGTCATCAACATTGGCTACCGGAGCAAGTAGGCCTTACATGGTGTAACCAGCAGCAACCATGGCATGACCAGGTTGCAAAACGTCATCAATTGTGCCCGTTGAACCAGGTTTCTGTGGAATGAACGATGTGTAAATCTTCACGTTTGCAGAGGTTCCCATGTGTTTCTTACGATCTGATAGATTCCAAAGATAGTACCAATGTTGACACCTGCATCGATATTGCTGCTACCATCCAAAGGATCGAAGACGACACAGTATTTGCCGCGGAGGCGCTCTTCGATTATGATAGCCTCATCCAATTCTTCTGAGACAAGCACGGCCGTCTTCCCAGAGGCCCGAAGAGCATTGACCATGATATCATTCGAGAGCACATCGAGTTTCTTCTGCTCTTCACCTTGAACATTTGTCTCGCCAGCTAGGCCCACTCTGTAGGGGAGGTCGACGGGTTTGTCAGCACTTGATTCGTAGGCACAACTCTCCTGATTGTAAAGTCGAGAGCGGAAGGAGCTCACGAGAGACCGACCAGAATAGCAATCACATGGCCATCCGGACCGGCGCTTAAGATGGGAATGAAATGAGAGGAGGCGAGACGTACAGGTTGATGAGACGGGCTTTACGGACGTTGGTCGCGATGAACTTGGAGGTGAGTTGGATGGCGTTAAGGAGAAGGGTGAGGTCTCCAGTAGCTGCCGGGCCCAGGCGTATCTGATCTGCTAGGATGTGTCTATGTTGACGATAGTCGAAGACGATCGCGTTGGAGGCGGAAGCGAAAGGGTGAAGACATGAGTGGGATGGGGCAGAGTGAGAGTCAAAGGCAACTGGATTAGTATACGCATCTCGCAGTCACCCAGGTTTACCGACCTAGTGAGAGTGATCAGATCGGTTTTGGGGGGTTGTTCTTCGGCCATTGTTGGTTTGTTGGTGTCGAGCGAGATGAGAAGAGATGATGCGGACGAGTTCAAGAGCGTCCCCAGAGCGTCGCGTGCTTAAGGCTTAAGCAATTCACGAGCCGCCGGTCCGCTTTTCCGGCCATCCGGTTTCGAAATCATTGAAAAATCCGTGTGGTGACGAAGCCCCAAGGTCAGCGCAGACCCTAAAAGTTTGCTCCAGTGATTCCACGTTGAACACAGAGTCCCGGTTAGGCACCTATCTAAGATGGTGGATGTTATGAATATGAATGGTAAGGAAGCTAAAGGGGAATCTGGAGTCTGGAACCTGGAATCACAGCCAATGGTTCTTCCTCCCCATTCACAAATAATTGAGTATCGGGTGCGCAACGAAGAAGAACGGAAATTTGGACCAAATTTGGAAACTAAAATCTGAACGCCGCAACTTCCCGCACGCGGAGATATTGGTTAATTCTTGGGAATTCCAATGGGATTTCGCAAGATGTTGCAGAGTGGTACATATATGAGGGAGGGGAATATCGGATATTTCCGGGTCAATATCACGGGTGTGGAAGGGTACTAAAGCGCGCTGGATGGCTGTAACTGAGTCTCTGGAGGTGATGTGGCTCACCGTCAAAGTCAATGCGGATGAGGAGTTGCTGAGCTTTTTATTAACGATTGTTTGCCCTCCAGGGTCAATCCGACAACATGGTTCGTCCTCACCCACAAGTCCTTCGAATCTCAAGGCCATATCAAATATGGAAGCAGCCACTTAGACCCTACTCTGTAACACCTGTTCCATCGACACGTGTATTTCTAGAGAACGCCGGACGCGAGTTTCGTCGAACAGTTCGAACAATATGGGCGCCGGTCTTTCTGGCATTTTCAATGGCTGTAGTTGGCACGGCATTTACGTTCGAGGGGATGCACCAATATGTAGAACGTATCAGAATGCCGGCCCTTCCGCCCAGCGAATGGGAATGGGAGAACGAGATTGAGGATTGGTCCGGGGGTGTGAAAGGTGGAACGTCCCGTTCTCTGGGCTGGAGAATACGCCACCTTGTCCGAGGTGCTTGGATGGCTCAGCATTGGGGCAGTCAAATCCTCACGAATGACAGTGTTTCGCCTTTTCATCCACCGGAAAGTATAGAGCGAGGCAATCAAGGGTATTTGGTGGCAGAAGCTCAGCTCTCTGATGCCATCAAGCTCCTCATTCAACGGCAGCAGGAAGTGCCTGTCGCTCTAGTGGTCCGGCACAATGAGATTCTTGAACGTATTGGAACACCCATCGCGGTCGCCGGTGCATTCGAGGCATGGTCGCGATTATACCAATTGTCCGATCCTACCTCTCTTCACGCCCTCCGTTATGCGCTGAAAATCGGCAACCTCTCTGTACGGTTGGGAAAACCTCAAGAAGCCGTCGAATGGTGGTCGCGAGCGGTCAAACAGCTCACTTCTAGGAGTGGGAAACCCTCTCCAGCGGAGCAGCGCCTCCTTTCCTCCACATATCTTGCCCTCTCCGCCCACTACTCTTCCTCTGGCGACTTACATACTGCTTGGCAAACACAGCGAGCGGCACTGGCCACTCTCAATACCTTCCTACCAACTCCTCCTATCTCCACAACAAGTCCGGAAGAACGACTGCATATTCTCTTCTTGACACACTGTGCCTCGCTTTTCTCACTTCACAACGCAGAAGTCCAGTATGCCCTCTCGAAAGATCCAGACACGTCGATATCCCGTTTGAACGCAGCGGCCTCCTCCGCCCAACTCGTCGTGATCGCGTTATGTACATCCTCGAACAAATCAGACCACACGAGTTCACCCTTACCCCAAATCGAGCTGTCTGCTGTCCCTCCCAAAGCAAGCAGCAGCGCGCTTTCTCAAGAATATACATCTCGCACACTCTCCGAACCCGCCAAAGCCTTACTCCGCGATGCCCGGCGAGCTGTGATGCAAGCCTGGTCGCTCAAGGGGATTTTGCAGGAGCAAAAGGGTAACAACGCTGAAGCAAAAGCATGCTACGAGCGTGCACTTGCCTGGGCTGGCGGGTCAATCAAGGATGCTGCGAAGGCGGGGATACCAGAAGGCGAGTGGAGGACTACAGAAGCAAGATTGGCACGTTTAGGCCCATCAAATTAACCCTTGGAGGAAAAAGATTGATTGAGAGGTGCATTGATGTATTATATATACACGGGCATATCTAGATGGTATTTGCTATGCTAAACATCTGGCGAGTGGCGGTCCAAAACTGCCCCGAATGCGAATTGAAGGTTCGACGTTATGCCCTCAATGATAAAGTCTCTTTCAGCTTGAAATTTCTCCCGGATTTGTTGTGCGACAGGATGGTCGTTTCCATCCAAAGTCCATCCCAAAGCCTCCTTCCGAACCGAACTAACCTTTTCTTGTGTTTTCACTTCCAATTGTTGAATTGCTTCTTGTAGTTCAACATTGGAAGCTTTGAGGTCCGCATTTTCTTGCTCGAGGGCTGAAAGGCGGCCAAGGATTTCCTGGAGATCCGATGAAGAGACTTGTTTGGTAATAGATTGTTCTTTCATCGGATGGTCTTCTAACAGTGCCGCAGCTTTGACTTTGCGAGACTCCTAAAGAACTCATCAATGACCATCCTCGGAGTCAGAATAGCCCACCTACCTTCTCGGTAGCCTTCACGATGGACTCTGCATATCGTTGTAGAGGTCGCTCAATGATACTTGGCATGGCGGTCTTCACGATCTCTTCAAGTGCAGTTTTAATATCAAACCCTCTTTTGCCATCTCCAGCAGCGGCCGTCATTTTCCAAAGTAACTCGTGCACCCCGCTCTCAAGTGTGCGGGCCATCTCCTCCGTCAACATCCGCACCAATAACATCCATTCAAATTCTGCCAACCCTGCACACTTCTTCTCGTCCACTTTGAGTGGAGCAAGGTTGTTGTCGCGCCTGAGCCGCACTTTATTTAGTTCTTGTTCGAGCGCTTCAGGGTCGTCCGTGTGAAGCTGGGGAAGTTTATTTGCTTCTGTGTCATACCAGCTATGGACATGCCGCTGCTTAGTCTCAAGTTCAGTGAGCTGGGCTTGGTACCTAGTGGAGGTCAGCAGGGGGCCAGTTGATTGGGACTCAGGGGACTTACTTGGCTATCTTACTGCAAATAAAATATCATCAGTATGGGTACACAACGTCGGAAAACTAAAAGATGCACCTAGTATGCCGGCTAAAATCCCGCTTCAGTGTCAAGTCGGTGTGCAATGGCCACAACACCGACCGCATGGTGACAGGCGGTGCGAGTGATAGCGGATATTGATATACCTGGGATTCCATTGAGTGTTGAGCTTGATGTATTGGAGGAGGAATGCTCAAGCCCCACGCTGGCTGAGTAGACTGCTACCCTTGCAGTCAGTACGGAGCAACAGGCAAGTCGAACCATTCAGGAGTACCTCTTGCTGGTGTCTTCGCGTCGGAAATGTCTCAATGGTCCGATTATTTTCCCTGGGTCGAGTACCCCATCCACTGTCCGGATTACCGAATGAAGTTGAAGACTGATTGAACGGCTTGGCCAGAGGTTGATCGCCGGAAGACAAATCAACCCTTCTTCCAGATCCACCGAAGCCACTCCCATCACGATCACCACCTCTTCCACGACCTCTTCCACGACCCCTTCCACGTTCAAAGCTACCTTCACTTTTATCTTCAAAATTTCTACGACCGGTAGGGTTCCAACCACTAGTGCCACCCCACACCGATGGAGTCGTAGTAGTGGGCGGACGTGGAGCAGGAGACCCCCAGCTTTCATTGCCGCCAGTAGGCATGGCGGGGGCACTCCATCCACTCGCTGCCCCACCAGCTGGAACCGGGCTCCCCCAGCCGCTGTTAGCTCCCCAGGATCCCCAACTGTTATTGGCCGATTTCTCCGTTGTAGACTGGTTAGGTTGAGGAGCTCCCTGCCGAGAGTTCACTGATGCAGCATTGATCGTTTCCATTGTCGTCGTCGCAGGAACGGCCGAACTCGAGATGGCAGGCGGTAAAATGGTCGCGTGAGATGCCGTAGAAGTGTCTCGATTGTTGGTACTCCAGCCTGAATCCCAATTATCAGACCTCTCTTTCCCCTTTCCGTCCCCATTTGGATTCATGGGGGCCGTGTCTTGATTGGCCACAACGGCCGCAGTCGGTGTACCCCATCCGTCGTTGCCCCAACCTGACGCCCAATCGCGGTCTATAGCATTTGCCTTGCCCTGGTCGGGTTTCCGAGGCTCTTGGCAATGAGGGTCGATGACTGAAGCGGTCGGAGTTTCCATGTTCTTCTGAGTAAGGGACTTGAGAACATTATCAGGCTCCACGAAAGAAGGCTCGGAGAAAGGAAGAGGTTGCACCTCTTCGTCGCGTGATAATGTTGTTGGAGAGAGAGGCCGGGAATGGTGTGGTGAAATCTGCCCTTCCTCCAGAGGCGAACGCTCTGGGATGAGAGGTGAGGTTGAGAAGGAATCCATTCGCCCCGCCGCCTCGTCAACAACATGGGTAGGAATTATTTCCTCCATTGTATCCGCGGAGCGTGGGTCGTGGTCGTCAGTGTCTACCTCCATGATCGTCCTCTGCCACCAGAGATGGGTTCGCGATATGATTCGAGAGTGGTACGGTGGTGTAACGGTAGTCCCGAGTCCTGGTTGAGGGTTAAGCGTCGGGTGGAGCGAAATTAGCCATGCGAACCTCATTTTGAAGCATGGCCTCATGGGATGCAGAAGTTGTAATACGTCCAGAAACGATATACTCATGGACCAGTCCTAGACTTTTGTGTATTCCTGGCGACTATCCCACTTTCCCGCATGAGGACGAGGACGAGAGAAGCCAACTCTCTGCTTTTGGACTCCGACCACGAGATCCATTTTGGACTAGAGCGCGTGGGGGACGTGAACGACACGTGTAACGACGACAAGCACGGCGTATAATCGTTGCAGCAGTGCTTTGGACCTCCGACGGGACCTCTGGCGTGATCGACTATGGAAGCATTGACGCCTGTTGCTCTCCGGGAAGAGAACGCAGTCTTCATCGGACAAGAACGGACATCTCCAGAGAAGCGTTTGGTCCACAGAAGAAGTGGTCTCAGAAAAAGTACGTTTATTCGCCCCAGTCGCACGCTTTATTGTCCCCCGCCAATCCTCATTGGTCTTGCCACCGCATCTCAGGCACTTTACTGCCTATCTGCAATCTCAGAGTGCTAATATTTATATCTCAACCCCGTTGTCCTTAGCCCTTGTCCTCGACAATCCTCAACATCTATCGTCAGGCAGCGATGATGATGTTCCCACAATGTGCTCGCGCGCCAGCACCTCACGACAGGTATTTCCAACCTCTACAAACGACTCAGAGTTCACCGGAAACACGATCACCCATCTTACGAACAGTACGCACAAGCCTTTCGCGTTCCCAGGACCGTCTTTACGTCAGAAAACTACTTATAACCTCCCTTCTCCAGCCGCTCCGGCGACTCCAGACCAAAAATCGCCCCGTTCAACCCGCATCGCGCCAAGTCCGGTTCAACCAAACTCCATCTACCCATCGCAAATAACACCCACCGCTCGAGGTTCATCTTCTCAATCTACCTCTCGGCCATTAATTAATACCGTGGATATCCTTACTCCGAAACCAAAGGAGTTGGTTGTACCGAGACGGTCCATGCGACTTTCAACGGCAATACCGCCAACTTCACGAGATTCTTCCTCCCCCCATACGCGAGTAAGGTCTCCTGGAATCGAATCACACGCCTCCCAAGATGAGCGCGAAGTTCGCGAGCTTATAATTCTCGAAACACCTTCTCCAGAATCCGCAGTGCCCATGACTTTAAACGCAGTAGCGACGGGTGTGAAGACTCCCACTCGAAACGGTGTTCCTGACTTGCTGGGTCATTTGGGTTCGACTCCTGCACTTTTCCTTGTTACGGCCACTCCGGACGTTACCACACCGCGTTCTCCCACTCGTCGACGGTCATCACTTAAGCCAGCTCTTATTGATCTACGGGATCAGGACGGCACCGATTCAATGGACGTCGATGCAGCCATCTCAAATCCAGTTTTGGGGGGACTGCAATCAGTATTTGGTGCTCAAGAGAATGGGGAGTTATTAGAAATAGGGGACCAGCCAGATAAGGATGATGCAGTCCCCCCGACGCCGTCTCCGCGAGGAAGTGCAACACCCGAAACACTGATCATGGAACCATCCCCTCATCCCGCCCCGAATCCTAGACGACGGTCTCCGTCACCTCTCCCATTTGCTCTTCCTTCCAGTCCGAAACCCTGTACGCCACTTTCTCCTCCTGTATCTCCGCGACCACGACGAAGTCTCTCACCAGAGAAGGAGAACAATACCACCCAATCACAGGAGCCCGCATCGCCCTCAAATCTAGATGAATACCCAGCGCCCACCGCCGCTCGCTCAACATCCGCTGTTCCTA
>WNFL01410382.1_pt3 | contig 15641 bp, 17 predicted proteins | sample 5400361 | NCBI WGS metagenome assembly WNFL01 (sample SAMN13153351, study PRJNA577476) | soil metagenome | isolation source: 40 cm soil on Douglas fir-dominated hillslope | place: USA:California | collected 2013-09-17
CAAGCCCGAGCCACAACCCAAAGCGCAAACCGGGCCGCCGCCGCGGGGACGCACTAAGCCATGGCGGAAGCTCCCAAATCCGTCGTCGCCGCCAGCGGCATTTCCGAATGGATCGTGCCCATTGCCGCCGTGGGGCTGGTCTTTGTCATGCTGGTGCCGCTGCCCTCGCTATTGCTCGACCTGCTACTGGCGACCAGCATAACGGCCTCGGTGCTGGTGCTGCTCTCGGCCATCAACATCCTGCGCCCGGCGCAGTTTTCCGTGTTTCCCAGCCTTCTTCTCCTGCTCACCTTGTTCCGCCTTTCGCTGAACCTGGCATCGAGCCGGCGGATTCTGCTGCACGGCAACGAGGGCGCGGCCGCCGCCGGGAGCGTGATCGAAGCCTTTGGCCAGTTCGTAGTGGGCGGCAATTATGTTGTTGGCTTCGTTCTGTTTCTTGCGCTGATCGCGATCCAGTTTCTGGTGGTGAGCCACGGCGCAGTGCGCACGGCGGAAGTCACGGCGCGTTTCACCCTCGATGCCTTGCCCGGCAAGCAGATGGCGATCGACGCCGATCTCAACGCCGGCCTGCTCGACGAAGCGCAGGCTAGGGGGCGGCGCGAGCAGATTGCGCGCGAGGCGGAGTTTTACGGGGCCATGGACGGCGCGGCGCGCTTCAACCAGCGCGACGCGCTGGCCACGATTCTGATTACGGCAATCAATATCATTGCCGGATTTTTGATTGGCGTCCTCCAGCTCGATATTCCATTCCGGGAAGCTCTGAGGACGTACACGGTGCTGACCGTGGGCGACGGCCTGGTCACCATGATTCCGATGGCGGGCGGCATGGTCTTGACCCGCGCTTCTTCGCCGACCAGCCTGGCATCGGATTTAAGCTCGCAGGTTTTTGGGCGGCGGCGGCCGTTGTGGATCGCGGCGGGAGGGATGCTGGCGCTCGCGGCGATTCCGGGTTTGCCGAAGTTTTCCTTTTTCCTGGTGGCTGGTATTGCCGCATTGCTGGCCTGGCGCTCGAAAGAAACCTCCGCCCCGGGAAGCGCTCCCGCCGACGGGGACAAGAAAGATGGCACCATAGCCACGCAGGAACCGCTCGAAACCCTGCTCAAACTGGACGAATTGGCGCTCGAAATGGGCTACGCGCTGGTGCCGCTGGTCGATGCCCAGCAGGGCGGTCAACTGCTCGACCGCATCCGCGCGCTGCGCCGCAACCTCGCTTTGCAGCTGGGATTTCTCGTGCCCCCGGTGCATATCACCGACAACCTGCGTTTGAAGCCGCGGGAGTACGTCATTTCGCTGCGCGGGGTCGAAGTGGCGCGCTGGGAGATGCGCGAGGGGCAGGCCCTGGCCATCAGTTCAGAGGCAACTCCGCCGCCGCTGGCAGGGATTCCGACGCACGAACCGGCGTTCGGGGTGTCGGCTTTGTGGATCGATCTGAGCTTGCAGAATCAGGCTCTGGCGGCGGGATACGCGGTGGTCGATCCAACCTCGATTTTGGCCACGCATCTGGCTGAGGTCATCAAGCAGCACGGGCATGAGCTGCTGACGCGCCAGGAGACCAAGCGGCTGCTCGACCGGCTGGCGGAAACGCATCCCAAATTGGGAGAAGAACTCGTTCCCAAACTGCTCAGCTTGGGCGAAGTACAAAAGGTATTGCAGCAGCTTTTGCGCGAGCAGGTAGCCATCCGGGACTTGCCCACTATTCTCGAAGCCCTGCTCGACGCCGCGGCCGTGAACCGGAACCCTGTACTTTTAGTGGAAGCGGCGCGGCAGACGCTGGCGCGGGCGCTGGTCAGGCCGTTGCTCTCGGACGAGGGCGATCTGCGTGTTCTGACTCTTGAACCGGGCCTTGAGGAAGAGCTGGTCAAAGCCTACGCGGCGCAGGGTTCGGGAGCGATGGGCGCGGGACTGCAACCGTCATTCTTGCAGCGCGTGCTGGAGGGCCTGCGGCGCCTGGGCGGCGACCAGGTGGGACTGACCAGCCCCGTACTTTTGTGCTCGACGCCGGCGCGCTTCCACCTGCGGCGGCTGCTGGAGCCGTTCCTGCCGCGCATCGTCGTGCTTTCCCCCAATGAGATACCTCCTCGCGTGCACGTGCAAACCCTGGGAACGGTGGGTTAGATGCAAACAACTCCGTTCGAGCGGCGAAACGCGCGGCGGCTGGGCAAAACCTGCCCAGCGCGGCCCGCGCCCGCCTCGCGCCCGAGGACTCAACCATGCACGCCAGCAGCAAGCCGTATGCGGGATTTCAGGACGATGGGGAACGGGAACGTGTTCTCCTGGAACAACTCCCGCAGGTGCGCTCCATCGCGCGCCGGATTCACGAGAAGCTGCCGCGCCACGTTCCCCTGGAGGATCTGGTACATGCGGGCGTGCTGGGTTTAATGGACGCGCTGCAAAAGTTCGATGCCAGCAAGCACGTGCAGTTCAGTTCTTACGCCAAGTTCCGCATTCGCGGCGCCATTCTGGACAGCCTGCGCGAGCTCGACTGGAGCCCGCGCGACTTGCGCCGTAAGGCGCGGCTGCTGGAGGAAACGAGTCTGCAGCTCAGCGCCCGCTTTGGCCGCACGCCGGGCGAAGCGGAAATGGCCAAGGAACTGGGCCTCGAACTTTCCGCCTTCCAGCATTTGCTGGGCGAAATCAAGGGCCTCGAGATTGGCAGCTTCCGCATCGAATCGTCGCGGGATGGGCGCGAGGAGGATCTGTGCGAGTACCTGCCTGACGATCCCGAGGACACACCCTACCACCGCTGTCTGGAAGGGGAAATCAAACGGCTGTTGGCCCGGGTGATCGGCGAACTTCCGGAAAAGGAACGGCAGGTGCTGGCGCTGTACTACTTCGAGGAACTCACTATGAAGGAGGTAGGGGCGGCGCTGGGCGTGGGCGAATCGCGGGTTTCGCAGATTCACTCGCTGGCTATCGTGCGCTTGCGGGCGCGGCTCGGTGAGCCGCGGCGGGAAGCGCGCACGGGACATAGCCGTGGTCCGCGAGCCGGTCCGGGGCCGGTCGCGGGTCAATCCCGGGGCCAGGGGGGAAGCGGGGGCAACTGCATGGAGAAGGTTCTCAGTCAGGAAGAAATCGATGCCATGATCCGGGCCGCGCGCGGCGAACCCGATGGGTCGGGGGCCGGTCCTGCGGCCGAGCCCTGGGATGCGCGCGAATCCGGACATCTGGCCCAGGAACAGGTGCGGGCCATCAGCCAGCCGCACGAAGTTTTTGCCCGCAACCTGACCTATGCGCTGGGCGCGCATCTGCGGGTCGGGTTTGGAGCCGCCCTGGTATCCGCCGAGTATCTCGCCTTTCGCGAGTTTCTCGGCAGCCTCCCGGAAATCACCTACCTGGCCTCGTTTCAGCTGGCCCCGGCGGGCGCGGTGGCGATTCTGCATTTGGATCATGCCATTGCCTTTCCCGTGATCGACCTGCTGCTCGGCGGCGAGGGCGCGGGCAAGAACCCGGAGCGCGATACCACCGACATCGAGGACAACATCTTGGAGAGCGTGAGCAAGATCATCTGCCGCGAACTGGAGGCGGCATGGCGCGTGCTGCAGCTCACGTTTGTCTTCGAACAGCGGCAGCGGCTGGTGCAGGTGGAGAAGTTGCTCCCCCCCGAGGAAAAGACCCTGGCATCCGGGTGCAGGAAAGCCGGGGAACCTTGACCGTGGCCTTCCCGGCCGTGGTTTCGAACGCCCTGCTGCGCAAGCTGGCCAATGAGAACGCGTATCAGCGTCCGCGGGTCACGCAGGAGTCCACCGAAAGGCTGCGCAGCCGGCTGGAGCTGGCCGTCTTTCCGGTGCATCTCGACCTCGACGGGCTGGCTGTTCCGGTGCGCCAGGTTCTGGGCCTCGCGCCCGGGCAGATTCTGCCCCTGCCCTATCCCGCCGGCGGGCCGGCGCGGCTGCGGGTCGCGGGACGGCCCATGTTCGCCGCCTTTCCCGTGCGCACGGCCGAGTGCCGGGCGGCGCGTATAACTCATTCCCTCGAGGCCGACAAGGCTTCTGGCGGTGCCCCCGCATGACGGCAGGCAATGGTGACGACAAGCAGGAGGGGCAGAGCCAAAAACAGGACGGCGGGCAGGACTTCGCCCAGGGTTTCGCGCCGGACCCCGAACCGAACTCAGAACAGAGCCCGGAGCGAAATGACGCCGCATACATCCGCATCTGGTGTGAAACCCTGTCGGCGGTTCTCGGCCAAATCGCCGGACAGGATCTCGGCCTGCAGGTTCGACTGGCGGAGGTTCGAGCGCCAGAGGTGCGGCTGGCAGAATCTCCCGCAAAAGAACAAGCTGGCGAGCGAGCGGGCGGCATGGAGGCACCTCCGGCCCCCGAGGTATTTCTCATCCTCACGCTGGCGGGCGCGCTACGGGGTGAACAAACGCTGGGCTTGGCGGCGGCCCAGGCTGGCTGGCTGGCGGCAGCCTTCACGGGAGAGCCCGCGACGGGAGCCGAAGGGCCGCCAGGGCCGGCGATCGAATTCACCGCGGGACGGCAAGAGGCCTTGGAGGAGTTGTTCCGGCAGGTAGCCGGGCGCGCCGCCTCCGCGCTGAAACCCGCCTGGGGCGAGGTGCAGATTCACGTCCAAGCCGGCAGCGCGCCCTCATGGCCAGCGGCTACGACGGCATGGTTGGAGACGTTCGCGGGAACGGCCCCTGTTCTTGCTCTGGAACTTCGCGTGAGCGCGGCCCTGGCGGCGGCGCTGCGCCGGCCCGCGGCGGCAGCCACGCCCCAGGCCAACGCCCCACCGGCGCCAGCGAAAGCGGCCAGGCCCGCCACGGTGCCGGGGAACCCATCCGGAAACGCGCCCGCGCCGGGCGCCGTCAACCTGGATTTCCTGAAGAATGTGCCGCTCGATTTGACGCTGCGCTTTGGACAGCGGCGCATGGCATTGCGGGAGATTCTCGAACTCGGGCCGGGATCGGTGATCGAGCTGGACCGCCATCTGAAGGAACCCGTCGACCTCTTGCTGGACGGCCAAGTACTGGCGCGCGGGGAGGTGGTCGTGGTCCAGGGCTGCTATGGACTGCGCGTTACCCAGATTGCGGCACGGGGAGGGGAGGAACGATGAATCCGCCGAGCCTGTGGAACACTGCGCGGGAACTTTCGTCCGGACCGGGTGCGCCAGGACATCTGGCCCCGGCACCTGTGGAGAGTCTAAGTTCGAAGAGTCTAGGTTCATGGATGGCGCGCGGCACAGGCCGGGGAACAGCAGTCTGGAAAGCGTGCCTACGCCTCATTCAGGGCCAATCCCCGGAATGCGCGGGGGCGGCGTGCCCGCCGAAGACCTGGGCGTGGAACCCGCGCGGACTGGGTCGCGAGCGCGTCTTCCTGGAGGGTCGAGCTTATTGCACGCGGTGTTGGCCCGCGGCCCTGGCGTTGCGTTTCGCCGCCTGCGCTTCGGCGCCGGTGCCGCGCACCCGCGCCCACAGGATTCCGCTCGGCTTGGTGCTGCTTTCCCGAGGCTGGCTTACTCCCGGACAGTTGCGCGAAGGGCTCGACCGGCAGCGGCGCTTTGGAGGCAGGCTGGGGGAATCCCTGCGGGCGCTCGGATACGCGCATGAGGACGAGATTACGGCTGGGTTGGCTACGCAATGGGCTTGTCCTGTATTGTTCTTCCGCTCCGCCGTGTCCGAGCGGCACCTGCGGCGCGTGCCTTTGCATTTGCAGGAGCGGCATCGCATGATTCCGGTTCACTACTCGGAGCCGGCGGGCGTGCTGGTTCTCGCTTTCTCCGAAGGTGTGGACTACGCTCTCACGCAAGCTGTTGCCGGAATGCTGGACTGCCGCATCGAGCCTTGCCTGGCGCCGGAAACGGGAGTCCGCCGCAATCTAAACCGGCTGCGGGATCTCCAGCACTCGTCCGGAAGCGCCTTCGAGCGCATCTTCGAGCGCGTCCGGGGAACGGGTGAAATGAGTTCGATCACGGAGAGCTATGTTCTCCGCTGGGACGCGCAGCGGGTGCGGGTGGCGGTGTGTGGCGCCTCCGTCTGGGCCCGTCTGGAAAAGGCCGGCCAGACCCTCGACCTGTTGTTTGACGCCGCGCCGGAATCCCGGAGGCCGGAAAGTGCGGTGTGAACGCCTGGAAGGTGTTGTCGCGTAGTGCTAAAGGCTGTGCACGCCTGTGCTGATGGGGTACCAGACCAGCTAAAGCACGCATACAGTTCGTTGATTTCGAAGGGTCGATTTCGAAGGGCAGATGGGGAGGGAATATGCAGGCGGCGAAAATGACTCGGACATTGCCTTCCGAGCGGGCGCATTGGCCCGCGCTCCTCGAGGAGGCGGCCCGCGAGGTCTTCAGCAAGATGCTGAACACCGCAATCCGGACTGCTCCGGCTGACACGCAAGCGCCCAAGGGCGAGTTCACGGCCATGGTGGGACTGGCCGGAGACTTGTGCGGTGTTTGCGTGTTGCGCTGCACACCCGCCGCCGCCGGGTTGATGGCCTCGAAGATGCTCGGCCTCGATCCCGAGCAAGCGGGCGACGACAAATGGGACGCTGTCGGGGAAGTCTGCAATATGGTGGCGGGAAATTTCAAGAACAAGCTGCCCGGCCTCAGCGAGCGCTGCATGCTGTCCTGTCCAACCGTGATCGCAGGCAGCGACTACCAATACCGCTCTCGGGCCGGGGGTCAATCTCTGACCATTACCGTGCTGTTCGAGGGCGATCCGCTGGCCATCGTTCTGGAAATCCACGAATAGCTCCGCCAGATCCGGTCCCGACAACCCGGCAGCGATTGCCGGGATGGGTAGAAGCTGCCCGGCAGCACAGTTTCCTCGTTTCGCCCTTTTGCCTTTCCCGTTTCCTCATGCATTCGCCATAAACCCGTTTTGCTTGCGGTTGGGCGGATCTCGCTCCCTCGCGCCCATCCGTTCCTCGCGACGGCACGCCAACTGCATGGACCACACAGAGGAACCTTATGGATAGCGGCTACTACGCGGCGTGTGCGGGGTTGCGGGCGCGGGCCCAGGCACTGGACTTGATGGCGAGCAATCTGGCAAATGCTCAAACCACTGGGTTTAGGGCCGAGAGCACGGCGTTTCAGTCCCTGCTGGCGGCCCAGACAGCCCCTGCGCTGGCCCCCATAAATCGGGCAGTGAACGAGTTTGGCGTGCTGGGCAGGAGCGTGCTGGACCTTGCACCGGGAAATTTCGAGCGCACCGGCGGCAACCTCGATCTGGCGGTGGAAGGGCCGGGATTCTTCGCGGTGCAGGCGGGTACGGGCGTGCTCTACACGCGCAACGGAGCCTTTCGAGTTTCGGCGAAGGGGCAATTGGTGACCGCGGACGGAAATCCAGTGTTGGGAGATCAAGGGCCTCTGCGGTTGCCAGGAGGCAATGTCGCGATTGGGCCGGACGGCACGGTATCCGTAAATGGGGCAAGCGCCGGGAAGTTGCGGGTGGCGGAATTCGCTCCCGGGACGGCGTTGCGGGCGGAAGGCAGTTCCTACTACTCGGCACCGGCGGCTTCCGTACGAGCGGGAACAGCCTCTTCGGTTCGTCAGGGAATGCTGGAAAGCTCGAACGTGAACGCGGTGAGCGCGGCGGTGGCTTTGATTACGGTGCAGCGCGAGGCGGAAATGCTGCAACGCGCGCTTTCCCTGTTCCACAGCGAATTTCAGCGCATCGCGGCCCAGGATTTGCCGCGAGTTTAGATCTGCGACGAGTTTGGAACTACGAGTTCAGATTTTTCGCGAGTTTTAGATTCACGGCAGTTGAGCCGGATTTCCCGGGGAGGAGTCTTCATGCTTCGCGCTCTCTATACGGCGGCCAGCGGAATGCTGGCGCAGCAACTCAATCTGGACAACATCGCCAACAACCTGTCCAACTCGAGCACCACCGGGTTTCGCCAGCGGCGGCTGCAGTTCCAGGACCTGATCTATCAAAACCTGATCATGCCGGGCACGGCCGCCACGGCGCAGACGACGGTCGCGACCGGATTGCAGATCGGCCTGGGCGCGCGCCCGGTGGATTCGGAAATCATCCAGAACCAGGGCGATTTCAACGCCACCGGCAATCCGCTGGATCTCACCATCCAGGGCGCGGGATTCTTCCAAGTGCGGCTGCCCTCGGGCGAAATCGCCTATACGCGCAGCGGTGCGTTTCACTTGGACGCCCAAGGGAACGTCGTCACGGCGGACGGAAATCCCATGGACCCGGCCATTACCATCCCAACGGGCGCGACCTCGGTCACCATCGGCGCGGATGGCACGGTCAGCGCCACGCTGACCGGGCAGCAGGCGGCGCAAACTGTCGGCAACATTCAACTCGCCCTGTTTCCCAATCCGGGCGGGCTGAACAGCGTGGGCGGCAACTTGTTCCTCGCCACTACCGCGTCGGGCGATCCCGTTGTCGGTACGCCGGGGGGCAGCGAAGGGTTGGGAGCAGTGCAGCAGGGCTATCTCGAAGGTTCGAACGTGAACGTGGTGGAACAGTTCATTCAGATGATCGTGGCGCAGAGGACGTATGAAGCGAATTCGCGGGTGGTCAACACGGCGGATCAGATGTTCCAGCAAATTAACCAACTTGGGAGATAGCATGACCATGCTTGGCGGGAGTGGGAAGCGAACCGCAGTGCCTTGGATGCTGGCCGCATGCCTGGCGGGTGGTCTGGCGATGCAATCTTCAGCACAGGCTCAGGACCGCGAATCCGCTGGCGGCGCGCCGGCCCAGGTTCTTGCCAGCGTGCGCGCTTACCTGATGGAGCGCGGCGTCCCAGCACAAGCGCAAAGCCCCGTCGAAGCCGAAGACCTGGTGCTGCCGGCGCCGCCGCCCTCTCATGCGGCCGTGCGCGTCAGCGGCGGACGCTGGGACGCTGTGCGGCAGGAATTCCAGTTCTATCTGCGCTGCTCGAATCCGCGGGAGTGCCGGCCTTTCCTGGTTACGCTCCATATGCGAAACAACGAAACCTCGACTGCGCTGCGCGGTCTTGCCTCCAGCGAGCCGGCCGGAAATTCGGAGCGGGAAATTTCGGGCCGGGGAGCGCGTCCGCCGCGAGCCACTCCGGAAGCGCCGCGGCTGGTCAAAGCCGGAGACCGCGTCAGGCTGCGCCTGGCGGGTCCGGGTGTACGCATCCGTCTGGAGGCCATTTGCCTCGAATCCGGCGTTCTCGGCCAGCAGGTGCGGGCGCGCGGTGTTGGAGAGGCGAGAACGTTCCGCGCCCAGGTGATCGGGCCAAAACAGCTCGCCATGGAGTTCGAATGATGTTTACAAAGAAATACTCGGGTCCGCCCTGTGCTACCAGTGCCGTCTTTCCGCTCCTGCTTTTGCTGGCGGCCGTATTCTCCCCGTTGGCGAAGGGCAGGGAGAAACCTCCCAGGCGCGAGGCGCTCGAGGACTATATCGCGCGCGTCGGCCAAGCGCAGCCGCCGGCTCCCGCCCCGGGCACCGCGGGAAGCCTCTGGAAAGACCAGGGTTTGCTCGCCAATTTGGCCAGCGACTACAAAGCTCGCCACGCCGGCGACCTGGTGCAGATCGTGATTACCCAAAGCACCGTGGCCCAGAACAGCGGCAGTGTGGGCACGGCGGGCACCTTTTCCGCCAACTCGGGGATCAACGCACTCCCCGGCGGATTCACGCCCTCGCAACTGCAGAACCTGTTCTCCCCGCAATCCGCCACCACATTGACCGGGAAGTCTTCCGCCGCCTCGAGCCTGACGCTGACCACGACGCTCATGGGGCGGGTGGTGGCTGTGCTGCCCAGCGGCGCCCTGGTGATCGAGGCACAGCGCGGCATCGCCATGAACAACGAGCGCCAAACCGTTGTGCTGCGCGGAGTGTCCCGCCCGGGCGACGTGGCCGGCGACGGTTCCGTGCTTTCCACCTCGTTAAGTGACCTGGAAGTGGAACTGAAGGGCAAGGGCGTGGTCAGCGAGGGCACGCGGCCACCCAGCGCGGTCATGCGCTGGCTCCTGCATTTATTGAATTTCTAACGATGGTTGAGACTAAGGGTGAGCAAGGAGGGCCATGCTGCTGCCACAGAGTAGGTTTGCGGGTGTGAGTTTCCAGGCCGCGTTGGCTTTCGCCGCGCTGGGTTTCGGGCCCATCCACGCCGACACCGGGCCCGCTCCGGTTCGCGTTTTGATTCGCGACATCGCTTCGGTCGAAGGGGTGCGCTCGAACCCGCTGCTCGGGTACGGCATCGTCGCCGGTTTGAACGGAACCGGCGACCGCCGTCAGACGGTGTTCACGACGCAGACCCTGGCGGGCGTGCTCAGCCGCCTGGGCGTGCAGATTTCAGCGGCGGCCGTGCGCGTCAACAATGTTGCATCCGTGTTTGTCACTGCCACGCTGCCTCCGTTCGCGCGCCCCGGTACGGCGCTCGACGTGACCGTGTCTTCGATCGGCGATGCCAAGAGCCTCGAGGGCGGGATGCTGCTGCTGACGCCGTTGCGCGCCGCCGATGGGGAAGTCTACGCCGCCGCGCAAGGGCCCTTGACGGTTGGGGGATACAGCGCCGGCGGTGCCGGAAACGGCAAGCAGGTGAATCATCCGACGGTGGGGCGGATTCCCTCCGGCGGGCTGGTCGAGCGCGACGCGGCCGCCGACCTGCACCGTCTTTCGAAAGTGTCGTGGCTGCTGGCCGACGAAAGCTTCAGCACGGCCGGTGCTGTAGCGGCGGCGGTCAATCGGGAATTTGACGCGCCGTTGGCGGCGGTCGTCGACAGCCGCCGCGTCGAGGTTCTGCTTCCGGCCGACGGAAAGACCAGCTTGCCCGCGCTCATTGCCCGCATCGAGAAGTTGCCAGTAGCCGTCGAACAGCGCGCCCGGGTGGTAGTCAACGAGCGTACGGGAACGATTGTCATGGGCCGCGACGTGCAACTGCGCGCCGTATCGATTCTGCACGGTAGCCTGTCGGTTGAGATTGCGACGCAGCTGGCGGTTTCGCAACCCGCGCCGCTTGGCCAGGGCCAAACCGCGGTGGTGCCGGAAACCAGACTCAAGGCCGAAGAAACGCAGGCGCGGCGGGTCGAACGGAGCCAGTGCCCGCGACGTGATCGCGATCTTGCAGGCGCTCAAGGCCGCCGGGGCGCTCGAAGCCGACTTGGAGGTTTTGTGAAACTGGACGCGCCCGTCGTTTCCCCGCTTTTCCTTCCTCCGGTCGCCAGGCCCAGGCCTGTTCCGGAATTTACCTCGGCGTCGGCGATCGACGCCTCGGATGTTTTTTCGAGCAACTCGAGCGATAAGATCCGGCAGTCGACGCGGCAATTTGAAGCCCAGTTACTGACGTCCTTGCTGGCATCGCTCGAAAAATCCTTCGGCTCGGTTCCAGGGAGCGAGGAATCGGGCGCGAGCGCGCAGTACCGCTCGCTGGCGACGCAGAGCCTGGCTTCCGCCTGGGCCGACGCCGGCGGCGTCGGCATCGCCCGCATCCTGACGGGTGTGCTGCTCAAAGCAGCCCACAACGCAGCTTCGCAATTCCCAGCCCCGCCAACCGAAGCTCCGAAAACCGGGGTACCTCCCGCCGCGGTACCCGCGGATTTGTGGCGTCCGCTTCAAGCTTTGCCGCGCTGGGCCGATATTGGAACCGGGCAGGAAGGCTACCGCGAGTAAGAATTAATGACGATGGAGTTTGCAGCCCGGCGGCGGCGAGCACAGCCGCAAAAGCGCGTGATGCGAAAGGCTCTAGCTAACTGAAGTTCCGGGCCAGCCCTGCCGATATTGTCTGGAGAGGCAGTCCAGGAACTGGAGGTAGAACGTGCGAATCGACTTAGGTACACGGGCAACCCAGAGTGTGGGAAATGCGGCCACCGACGCGGCCGCGGGATCTGCGGGCAAGCCAGCAGGCGACGTGGGCGCACAGCAGGATACGGCCCAGTTTCTCTTCGAGCGGGTGAAAACCCAGGCCCTGGCGCCGGATTCGGCGCCGCAGATCGAAGCGGGCAGGCTCCGTATTGATGCTTTGCGCAAGGTCTTGGCGGATGGATCCTACAACGTTCCTCCGGAACTCATTGCCGGGGCCCTCGTGGCGGAGGCCCGGGTGTAGCTGGAATGATGCATTGCAACAGCGGGTTGGATCGCGACGCTGGAGTTGCGACGATCTCAAAATCGCGATGGTTCGAATCGCGACAGCTGGAAATTGGGGCTTAGCATATCGATGGATTCGAACGTGACAGAGGTTTTCGCCCTGTTCGAGCGCCGCCTGCAAGTCCTCAGGCAGCTCGCAGGCTCGTTGTCGGCCGCCAAACCGGCCGCCCCAGAAGCGATGATATCGTTTTTGGAACATCGTACAACCGAACAGTGCGGATGGCTGGCTGACTGGGCCCGCATTGAGGCGGAGATGGAACCGCGGCGGCGACGGTGGCCGGAGCTGTTTGCGGAATCCGCGGAAAACGGCGGCATTCCCGGGGACGTGCTTGCCTGGGACGCGCTTCCGTCGGACGTGCGAGCGCGCGGGCTCGAATATCGGGCGCAATACCACCGCTTGCTCGGCGATCTGCAAGGCCAGTCCCGGGTCGAGGCAGCCGTTCTGCGCCGGTCCCGGCGCACGGCGGCAGCCCTCAGTTCGCTTCTGTCCAGCACGGATTCGACCTATGCGCCGCCCTTGGCCGCGAACGAGACATACCCGCATGGAGGCGGAGGCCTTTCCCTGGTGGGCCAACCGGCTGCCAGGCAATAGACGCGCATCAACTCGGATCAACCGGTCAACTCTCTATGGGATCTCTATTCTCCAGCTTGACGATCGCGGTGGGGGCCCTGCAGGCGGAGCAGGGAGCGCTCAACGTTACTTCCAATAACGTCGCCAACGTCAACACGCCCGGCTATGCCCGCCAGCGCGCCGTGCTTGACGAAGGCATTCCCTTGTCGAAGGCGCCGCTGGTGTTTGGTTCGGGAGTGGTGTTTGCCCAGCCGCAGAGCGTGCGCGATACCATCCTCGAACTGCGCTTGCACGAGGAAACGCAGCAGCAGGGCCAGTTCGATACCGAAGTGCAGCAACTGCAGCAGGCACAAGCCGGCTTTCGGGGAACCGGCGACGTGGGCGCGCAGCTCACCAATTTCTTCAACAGCCTCACTCAGCTTTCCGCCAATCCCTCGAACCTGCCGTTACGGCAGGGCGTTCTGACCTCCGCGGGCAACCTGGCATCCTCGTTTCAAACCACGGCGCGCAACCTTGAGCTGCAGCGCTCGAACATCGACCAGAGTGTGATCCAGTCGGTCAATCAAATCAACACGCTGACGCAACAGATCGCCGGGCAGAACCAGCAGATTGCGGCTCTGGAAAATGTCCATCAGGACGCGGGCGTGCTCATCAGCCAGCGCACGGAAAGCATCCGGCAACTATCACAGCTCATCGACGTTCGCGTCGTCACCAACGAAAGCAGCATCTCGCTCACCACCGCCAACGGCGCGGCCCTGGTGGCCAGCGGCCAGAGTTTTGCCTTATCCACGCGGGTCGATCCTACTGGCGTCCAGCATGTCTACTCCCAGGGCAGCGACATCACCGGCAAGCTTTCCGGCGGCAGCCTGAACGGCCTCATTACCGTGCGCGACCGGAGCATCCCGGGCTTGCTCAACCATCTCGACACGCTGGCCGCCGGTCTCTCCACCACGCTGAACGGCATTCACCACAACGGCTTTGACCTGAACGGCGCGGCTGGCGGCAATCTCTTCACGCCGCCGCCGGCAGGCGTTACTGGAACTGCGGCCAGCATCAGCGTGGCCATTACCGACCCATCCCTGATCGCCGCCAGTTCCGACGGCAGTCCGGGATCGAACGGCAACGTGGCCGCCTTATACGACGTTCGCGGACAAGCGGTCGCCTCCGGGCAAAATCCGTTCGACTACTACGCTTCGCTCGTCTTCAATGTGGGCAACGGCCTGGCCACGGCGCAAACGGAAGCGCAGGCCTCGGGCCAAATTCTCCAGCAGCTCACCGATCAGCGAAATTCCATTTCCGGTGTTTCCCTGGACGAAGAAGGCGCCAACTTGCTCCGCTACCAGAACGCGTATCAGGCGGCAGCCAAGGTGATCACAGCCATCAATGATCTGACGCAGACGGCCGTCAATCTCGGAACCTACTAGGCCATGCGAGTCAATCCCAATCCGATCGCCGACATTCTGGCTTCCATCGCTCTGGCGCAGCAGAATCAGGAAACTGCGCTGGCGCAGCTGGCGTCCGGCCGCCGCGTCAATGTACCTTCCGATGACCCCGCTGCCGCCGCCACCCTGAGTTTGAACCACGCCCAAGCAAGCCAGGACGGCCAATTCCTGCAGGTCATTAGCGGTGTTTCGGCGCGGCTGCAAGTGGCGGACTCCACGCTGGGATCAATCGTTAGCTCGCTGGATCGCGCCATCTCCCTCGGCGTCGAGGGAGGCGGAGCCACCTTATCTTCTTCTGACCGCAGCGCCATCGCGCTCGAGCTTCAAGGCGTGAAACAGCAACTCCTCAGCCTCGCCAACACCGCCTTCCAAGGCATCTACCTCTTCGGCGGGACAGCTGACCAAACGGCCCCTTTCAGCGCTAACGCTGCCTCACCGTCCGGCGTGAGCTACGCCGGGAACAACGGTACCAATACTCTCTCCGTGGGCGAGAGTTTCTCGGTGGCGGTCAATCTTCCCGGATCGCAGCTGTTCACGGCCTCGGGCCGTGACGTGTTCCAGTCGCTCCAGGACCTGGCGGTAGCCGTCCAGAACAACGCAGGGATCGAGACTGCGGTCGCCGGGCTGCGCAAAGCGTTCGACTCCGTTACTACCCAGCGCGTCTTTTACGGCAACACCCTGCAACAGCTGGACGCGCAGCAGACTTCCATCAACGCGGCGAAACTTCAGCTGGCGCAGCAGGAAAACGTCGTAGGCGGAGCCGATCCCGCGGCGGCGGCGAGCGCCGCGGTCAGTGCCGCCACGGCGCGCACCGCAGCCTTGCAGGCAGCCTCTTCCCTCCTCAACACCAGCCTGTTCAATTTCTTGAAATAGCCCAAAACATCCATTCGCGGGGTACTGGTGCGAACGGGAGACTATCGGGTCAACTTTGCCGCCGAGTTCCATGCCGAAGCGCGGCTCAGCCGGTCCTGCTCCTGCGTCAGGCGGCTGCGATCATCCCGCAGCTGGTGCTCGATTTTCGGCAGGATGCGGTTCATCTGTTCCAGAGTCGCCCGGTAATCGCGCCAGAAAGTTTCGGCCCGTAGGCTGGTGTTCTCAAGTTGGCCGTCGCGACGCAGCCGGCTTACTTCCTCGAGGTAAGTCATGAGCACCGCAATGAGTTCGGGCGAGGCGACGCCTGGACGTAGCGTGTCGCCGGTAGCCAGCAAGTGGAGCGTCATTTGGAGTTCGCTGACAATGAACTGCACGCGCTCCCAAGCCGCCGATGAGGATGCCTCTTCGGATGCTGGCGCGCCTTGGACCGCGTAAGCAGCCAGCACATCGGCACGAGTGACTCGATCATTCATTACACACTCCGATTGCATTACGCGCTCCAGTTGCCGGAGGCGACAACGGGGGGAGCGAAGGGCGTGTTGACCGCTGGAGGAGGGGGAACCTCGCGGCTGCGCCGTTCCACCTCTTGCCATGTTTCCCGCAGCGAAAGCAGCAGATCGATCTGCTCCTCCAAAATCTCCGCTGACGCCTGGATCTGGGCTTGCAGAAGGCGTGAGCGCACCAGGGTGTAGAAGCGATCCAGATTTTTGGCCACTTCGCCGCCGCGCTCCATGTCGAGGGTGGC
>WNFL01011750.1_pt1 | contig 15640 bp, 16 predicted proteins | sample 5400361 | NCBI WGS metagenome assembly WNFL01 (sample SAMN13153351, study PRJNA577476) | soil metagenome | isolation source: 40 cm soil on Douglas fir-dominated hillslope | place: USA:California | collected 2013-09-17
CCAGCGGGCTTCTCGATGACGCCGACGACGGGGCAGACGAGCTCGATCGCCGTCGCGGGTGGCACGACGCCGGGGCCGTACAACATCGACGTGCGTGCGACCGATTCGCCACATTGCGGCGGCAGCCCGAATACGGTGAAATTCACCGTCGCTGTCACCGTCACGCCCTGAGCTTTCGCCGCTTCGCTCCGATTCGGGCCGCCGACTTCGGCGGCCCGAATTCTTCGGGGCGCGCTTGATCTAGACTGGCCGGAGGAACGATCGCCATGGCCTTCTTCCGGCGCCTCTTTTCCCTCTTCGGCGGAGGCGAGAAGCCGAGCCCGCGCGAGGCGCCTTCGGTCCTCTCGTCGGCCGAGGATCTGCGGCGCGCCGGCCGGTACGACGATGCGGCGAGGATGCTGGAGCACGCCTCGGCCGCCAGCCCCGGGTCCGTCGGGTTGCACGTGGCGCTCGGGCGCGTGCTGTTCCAGGCGGAGAAGTACGACGCGGCCGCGGCTTCGCTCGAGAACGCGCTCAGGCTCGACCGCGAGAACCTCGTCGCGATCCGGCAGCTCGCCGACGTCTACCTGAGGAAGGGCGAGAAGGTCGAGGCGCTCAAGAAGCTGAAGCTCTTTCGAGGCCTGAAGCCGGGAGACCGCGACGTCACGGAGCTGATCGACCGCCTCGCCGCCGAGCTGAGGCCGACTCAGCCGACCGAGGCGACGCCTCGAGAGCTGACGACGGCGCCCATCGTGCCCCCATCGCCGAGAGCCTCCACGCAGGGGGTCGAAGCAACGGCGCCCGTCGTCGCGCCGCCGTCGGCACCGACGAGCGCGCCGCCGGAAGTCGCCGCGGCGCCGGCTCCAGAGGCGCCGCAGGCCGCGCCGCAGCGCGCGCCGGAACGCCTCTCCGCCGAGGACGCGGGGGAGACGCGAGAGATCACCGCGATGCCCCCGGCCCCGGGTCCGCCCGCCGTCACCGAGACGCTCGCCGATCTCTACCGCCAGCAGGGCTATGCCACGGACGCGCGTGCCGCGTACGAGGCGCTCGCGAGCGCCGAGCCGGAGCCGGAGCGCCGCCGCTCGCTGAAGGAGAAGGCAGATTCCGTGGGGGCCGCGCCGCTGCCGACGGCCGAGGCGCGCCTCCGCGCCTGGCTCGCGCGCCTCCCGGCTCCGGCCGCGGCGCGCTTCGAGGACATCGGCGGGATCCTGCGCGAGCTCATCGCGAGGACCGAGGGCGTCCAGGCGGTCGCGCTGACGGACCTGGAGGGCCTGCCCGTCGTCTCGGCCGGAGCCTCGGACACGCCCGAGCTCGAGGTCCTCGTCGCGGAGCTGACCGCCTTCTGCAAGGGCGTCGGACGCATCGACGGCGAGCTCGGGACCGGCGCGCTCGCCGCCCTCTCGCTCTCCGCCGCGACCGGCTCGGCGGTCGTCTCCTCCGTGTCGTCCGACTACGCGCTCATCGTGCACGTCGCGCCGGGCGCCCCGCTCGGCCGGATCCGCTACGAAGCCTCCCGGACGGCGTGGCTCCTCGGACCCGCACTTCGTTAGTATCCACCGGTGAGCCGAGACCGATGAACCTGAAGGAGATCAAGGAGCTCGTCGACCTCGTCGCGCTGCACGGCCTGGGCGGCCTCGAGGTCGAGCGGGCCGGCTTCCGGCTCCGCATCGAGGGACCGCGGCAGGAGACGCACGCGCCGCAGCGGGGGCTCGGCCTCATGGACGTCAGCGTCGAGCGCCTCTCGCGCTCCGACGGGCCGGCTTCGGCCGCCCTCACGGGCGAGCCCGAGGCGGCGCTTCCCGCGGCCGCCGCGGGGGAGGCCGCCGATACCCGGCACTACGTCATCACGTCTCCGATCGTCGGCACGTTCTATCGCGCCCCGAACCCCGATTCCGCGTCGTTCGTGAACGTCGGCGACGTGGTGGAGAAGGGCGCCACGCTCTGCATCGTGGAGGCGATGAAGCTGATGAACGAGATCGAGGCCGACGTCGCGGGCACGATCGTGGCGATCCACCCGCAGAACGGGCAGCCGGTCGAGTTCGGCGAGAAGCTCTTCACGATCCTCCCGCGATAGGTCACGCCGTGTTCAAGAAGGTCCTCGTCGCCAACCGCGGTGAGATCGCGCTCCGCATCATCGCGGCGTGCAAGGAGCTCGACATCGCGACCGTCGCTGTCCACTCCGAGGCGGACCGCGACTCTCTCCACGTGAGAGCCGCGGAGGAGTCCGTGTGCATCGGCCCGGCCGCCGTCGCCGGCTCGTACCTCAACATCACGTCCATCGTCGCCGCCGCCGAGATCACGGGCGCGGACGCCGTCCATCCTGGCTACGGCTTCCTCGCGGAGAACGCGCACTTCGCCGAGATCCTCCAGGAGGTCGGGCTGACGTGGATCGGTCCCTCGCCCGACGCGATCCGGAGGATGGGCGACAAGTCGGTTGCGAAGGACACGGTGAAGAAGGTTGGGGTCCCAACGATTCCCGGGAGCCCCGGCCCGCTCGGATCCGTGGAGGACGCGCTCAACCTCGCCGAGCGTGTCGGCTATCCGGTGCTCCTGAAGGCGGTCGCCGGCGGAGGCGGGCGCGGGATGCGCGTGGCAGGCAGCGGGAAGGAGCTCGCGGCCGCGTTCGACCTCGCGACGGCGGAGGCGGAGCGCGCGTTCGGAAACGGCTCCGTCTACCTCGAGAAGTACCTGGCGGAGCCGCGGCACATCGAGATCCAGGTCTTCGGCGACCGGTTCAAGAACGTGGTCCACCTCGGCGAGCGCGAATGCTCGATCCAGCGCCGCCACCAGAAGCTGCTCGAGGAGTCGCCGTCGCGCGCGGTCGACGAGGGGCTGCGCTCGCGGATGGGGGACGCGGCCGTCGCCGCGGCGAGCGCCGTCGACTACGTCGGCGCGGGCACGGTCGAGTTCCTCCTCGACAAGGACGGCTCGTTCTACTTCATGGAGATGAACACCCGGATCCAGGTCGAGCATCCCGTGACGGAGATGGTCACCGGCTACGACCTCGTGAAGGAGCAGATCCGCGTCGCCGCCGGCGAGCGCCTCTCCTTCGGCGGCTTCCAGAAGGGCGGCTGGCAGCTCCGAGGGCACGCGATCGAGTTCCGCATCAACGCCGAGGACCCGCAGACGTTCGCGCCCTCGCCCGGGCTGATCACCGCGTTCCACGTTCCGGGCGGTCCGGGCGTGCGCGTCGACACCGCGGCGTATTCCGGATGGACGATTCCGCCTTACTACGACTCGCTCATCGCGAAGCTGATCGTGCACGGGCGGGACCGCGAGGAGGCGATGATGCGCGGCCGGCGCGCGCTCGAGCTCTTCATCGTCGAGGGCGTGAAGACGACCATCCCTCTCCACCTGAGGATCCTCGATGATCCGGATTTCCGCCACGGCCGCTTCTCCACGAAGTGGCTCGAGCGCTGGCTCGCGCGCGGGGACTAGGTCGCGGCGCGCCGCCGTGATCCTGCCCCCGCTCTACGGAATCACCGACGCGCGCGGGCGGGGCCTCTCGCCCGCCGAGGCGGCGCGCCTCCTCGCGGACGCGGGCGTGCGCCTCGTGCAGGTGCGCGACAAGTGCGCCTCATCGCGCGAGCGGCTCTCGAACGCGCGGGCGGCCGTCCGGGTCCTGAGGGCGAGCGGGGCCCTGGCCGTGGTGAACGACCGCCCGGACGTCGCCCTCCTCTCGGAGGCCGACGGAGTCCACCTGGGTGAGCACGACCTCCCGCCCGGCGCCGCGCGGCGCGTGCTTCCAGAGGCGGCGCTCGTCGGGGCGTCGACGCACTCCGTCGAGGCGGCGCTCGCGGCCATGGGCGATCCTTCGGTGAGCTACGTCGCGCTCGGGCCGATCTTCGCCACGCTCTCGAAGGAGACGCCGCACGCTCCTCTCGGCCTCGCCGCGGTCGAGCGCGCGGCGCGCGCGAAGACGAAACCGCTCGTCGTGATCGGCGGCATCGGCGCGGCGGACGTGGGGGCGTGCCTCGCGGCGGGCGCGGACTCCGTTGCGATGATCGCGGGACTCCTCGACGGAGACGTCCGGGCGAACGTGGAGGCGGCGCTCGCGTCCGCCGGCTCCCGAGCGCCGGGACGGACGGCGTGACGGCCGTGGCGGCGCGGCCGCGCGTCTACCTGGCCGGCTTCATGGGGTGCGGCAAGACGACGCTGGGGCGTCGTCTCGCGGAACACCGGGCGGTTCCCTTCGTCGACCTCGACGCGGCCTTCGAGTCGCTCGCGGCGCGCACCGTGCGAGACGCGTTCGAGACGCGCGGCGAGGCGTGGTTCCGCGAGCGCGAGGCCGAGCTCCTGCGCGGGACCGCGGACATCCCCGGTGCCGTCGTGGCTCTCGGCGGAGGCACGTTCGTCTTCCCCGACAACGCCGCGTTCGTGAAGCGGAGCGGCATCTCCGTCTTCCTCGACGTCCCCTTCGACGTGATCGCCGCGCGCCTCGGCGACAAGGCGATGGACAGGCCGCTCTTTCGCTCTCTGGAGGAGGCCCGCGCTCTCTATGAGGCCCGCCTGCCGTCCTATAGAATGGCCGACCGAATCGTGAGCTTGAGCGGAGACGAACCCGTGGAGGCGGCGGTCGGCCGCATCGAGGAGGCTCTGCGTTGATGCGCTACCTCCTCCTCTCCGATCTGCACTCGAACGACGAGGCCCTCTCGGCGGTCCTGTCGCGCGTCAAGCGGAAGAAGTTCGACCGCGTCGTCTGTCTGGGCGATTTCGTCGGCTACGCGGCGGACCCGAACAAGGTCCTCGACCGCTTCCGCACGCTCCCGAAGACTACGATCTCGATCCGCGGCAACCACGACAAGGTGGTGGCCGGGGTCGATCCCGGGGACATGTTCAACCCGCCCGCTCTCTACGCCGCGCGCTGGACTGCGGAGCGGCTGTCGACCGAGAACGTCGAGTTCCTGAAGCGGCTGCCGATCGGCCCCGTCGTTGTCGACGGCAAGTTCGTCGTCTGTCACGGCTCGCCTCTCGACGAGGACGCGTACATCTTCTCGGACTTCGACGCCTCGATGAACTTCGTCCAGATGCACCGTCTCGCGCCCGAGATGGACCTCTGCTTCTTCGGGCACAGCCACATCCCGTCCGTCTTCACGCTCGAGCCGGGCGGCATTCGCGTGGAGGCGGTACGCGGCTCGCGCGCGCGCCTGAAGCTCGAGACCGGGAAGCGCTACCTCATCAACCCGGGCTCCGTCGGCCAGCCGCGCGACCGGAACCCGAAGGCGAGCTACGCGATCTACGACGCGGAGGAGAGGATCGTCTACTTCGACCGCGTCGCCTACGACGTCGAGTCCGCGCGGCGGAAGATCCAGCGCGCCGGGCTGCCGTCGATGCTCGGCGACCGCCTCGTCGTCGGGCTCTGAAGCTCGCCCGAGCCTCCGCCACTGTCCTCGGCGCGCTCGCCGCCGTCTCCTGCCTCCACTTCCGCGACCCGGGTGGAACACTCCGCGGCACGTACGAGGAGCGCATCGAGACGTACGCGCGCCTCCTCCGGATGGAGGACCGCCGCTTCTACGACCCGCTCCTCGTGGGTCGGGCGAGCGCCTCGCCCGACCCCTGGCTCCGCGCGAAGACCGCGCTCGCCTGCGGACGCCTGAAGGACTCCGATGCCGGCCCGTTCCTCCCGGTCGCGCTCGACGACGAGGAGCCGGCGGTGCGCCGCGCCGCGGCGTTCGCCAGCGGGATCTCGGGCGATGCCCGCCTCGTGCGCTTCCTCGTCGCGGCGCTCGCGGACACGGATGCCGAGACGGCCGCGAACGCGGCGGAGGCGCTCGGGAAGATCGGCGGCGAGGAGGCGATCACGGCCCTCCTGGCGGCCGCATCGGGGACGGCGGGGCCGCGGACCGCGGCGGCTCTCGCGCTCTTCCGCTTCCCCGAGGAGCGCACCCTGCGCGCCCTCGAGCCGCTCGTGAAGGGCGGAGCGCCGCCGCTCCGCACCGCGGCGGTCTACGCGCTGGCGCGCAAGCCGCGCGCGGAGGCGGCACCCCTCCTGAGGCAGGCGCTCGGAGGCCCTCCCGACGTCGCTCCCCTCGCGGCGCGCGGCCTCGGCGTCCTCGCGGACGCGGAGTCGGTGCCGGCGCTGACGGTCCTGACGTCCCATCCCGAGCCGAGTGTCGCGATCGAGTCCCTCCTCGCGCTCGAGAAGATCGGCGCGAAGACCCCGCTCGGACCCGCGGCGCGCGACGCGATCCTCGCGCGCGTCTCCGATCCGATGCCCGGCATCGCCGTCGCGGCGCTGAAGGCGCTCGGGCGCTTCGGAGGGGACGAAGACGTGGCGCAGCGCCTCGCCGCGGCCGCCGCGCGCGGGGGCTGGCGCGGGCAGACGGCGCTCGTCTCCCTGGCGCGCGTGAGGGGCGCCTCCGCCCGCGCGGCGCTCGTCGAGGCGCTCACGGCGAAGCCTCTCGAGGCGCGCCTGGGTGCGGCGGAGGCGATCGGCGCGCTGCCGGCGCCGGAGGCGGGCGACCTCCTCGCGCTGGCGTTCCGCGACCGGGCGGCACGCGTGCGCGAGGTCGCGATCGGCTCCGCGCCGCGCGCGGTGCTCGAGCGACACCTCGACCTCCTCGTCGCCGCGCTCGCCGACGCTGACCCCGCGGTGCGGAGCGCCGCGCTGGAGGCGTCCTCGCCGCTCCTCGGCTCCGGAGCCGGCGCGAGCGGGCTCGAGCGCGCCTGGCGGCGCGCTTACGACGCGTCGTTCGAGAGGTCCGCCGAGCCCGACTACACGGTGGGCGCGCTCGACGCGGCCGTGGCGCGTCCCGACGGCGGCCGCGCCCTGATCGAGGCGCGCGTGGACGATCGCGACCCGGTCGTCCGCGAGAAGGCGCGGAGGCTCCTCGTGGAGAAGTTCCACGTCGCCCCCCGTTTCGTGAAGATCGCCGTCAGGACGGGGCGAGACCTTCCTGAGTATCGGGCGCTCGCGCGGCGGGCGAACGAGTCGCGCGTCGCGGCGGACGTGGCGCTCGCGCGGGGCGGCGCGTTCCGCATCGATCTCGCCGCCGAGGACGCGCCGATGACGGTCGAGAGCTTCGCCTCTCTCGCGCGGCGCGGCTTCTTCGACGGCAACGTGATCCACCGCGTCGTGCCCGACTTCGTGGTCCAGGCGGGCGATCCGCGCGGCGACGGAACGGGGGGTCCGGGGTACACGATCCGCGACGAGATCAACCCGCTCCGCTACCATCGCTCGGCGGTCGGCATGGCGCTCTCCGGGCCCGACACCGGCGGCTCGCAGTGGTTCATAGCCCTCGCCCCGCAGCCGCACCTCGACGGGGGCTACACCGTCTTCGGCGACGTCACGCGCGGGATGGCGGACGTGGACGGCATCGAGCAGGACGACGTCATCGCGCGGATCACGATCGAGGAACGCCCGCGCGAGAGCCGTCCTCCCGGCTTCCGCCCTTGAGGCCCGCGATCGGCCGCGCGCTCCAGCTCGTCGGACTGACGCTCGTCGGCGTCGGGCTCGTCGTCGGCCTCGTGCGGGGCGACCTGAGATACGAGGAGCGGATGCTGTTCGCCGGCGTGCCGGTCTTCGCGGTCGGGTGGCTCCTCGCGCGCCGATGAGGGTCCTCGTCACGCAGGAGCTGCCGGAGCCGTCCACGACGGACCTCCTCGCCGGCCACGAGGTCGTGATCGGGATCGGTGATCCCGCGTCGGCCGCCGCCGCTCCTCTCCTCGCGGGCGCCGACGCGCTCCTCCCGACGCCGCGGGAGCGCGTCTCCTCCGAGGTCCTCGCCCGCGCGCCTCACCTCGCGATCGTCGCGAACTGCGCGGTCGGCACCGACAACATCGACCTTCAGGCCTGCGCGCGGCGCGGTGTCGTCGTGACGAACACGCCCGACGTCCTCACCGAGGCGACCGCGGACCTGACGTGGGCGCTCCTCCTCGCGGTCGCCCGCCGGATCCGCGAGGGAGAGAAGCTGCTTCGCTCCGGGACGTGGACCGGCTGGAAGCCGACGGAGCTCCTCGGCATCTCGCTCGAGGGCAAGACGCTCGGGGTCTGGGGCGGCGGCCGGATCGGCCGCGCCGTGGCGCGCCGCGGGGAAGCGTTCGGGATGCGCATCCTCGCGATGAGGAGCGCCGATCCTCGGGCGCGCTTCGAGGAGCTCCTGGAGAGCTCCGACGTCCTCTCGCTCCACGCGCCGGCGACGGCGGCGACGCGGGGCCGGTTCTCGCGCGCGGAGCTCTTCCGCATGAAGAAGGGCGCGATCCTCGTCAACACGGCGCGCGGCGCTCTCCTCGACGAGGACGCGCTCGCCGATGCGCTCGAGGCGGGCCGCCTCCGGGGCGCCGGGCTCGACGTCTATCGGGACGAGCCGCGGGTGTCGCCCCGGCTCCTCGCGCGCGACGACGTCGTCCTCCTGCCGCACATCGGGTCGGCCACGGAGGAGACGCGCCTCGCCATGGCGCGGATCGCCTGTGGCGAGATCGCGCGCGTCCTCCGCGGCGAGGCGCCGCTCCACCGCGTCGTCTAGACGGCTAGACTCGCGCTCCATGGACGAGCTTCTTCACTCCTGCGACGGCGGTGTCGTCACGCTGACTCTGAACCGTCCCGAGAAGCGCAACGCGCTTTCGGCGTCGCTCCTCGCCGCTCTTCAGTCCGCGCTCGACGGGCTCGCGGGAGATCGGACGGCGCGCGTCGTCGTCATCGCGGCGAACGGTCCAGTCTTCTCGTCGGGACACGACCTGAAGGAGATACGGGAGCTCGGAGACGCGGAGCGCATCGAGCGGCTCTTCCTCGCGTGCAGCCGGATGATGACGACGCTCGGTGGGCTGCCGCAGCCGGTGATCGCGAAGGTGCAGGGGATGGCGACCGCCGCCGGCTGCCAGCTCGTCGCCGCGTGCGACCTCGCGGTCGCGTCGAGCTCGGCGACGTTCGCGACGCCCGGCGTCAACACCGGGTCTTTCTGCGCGACGCCCGGGGTCGCGCTCTCGCGCGTCGTCTCGAGGAAGCATGCGCTCGAGATGCTCCTGACGGGCGAGCCGATCTCCGCGGCGCGCGCGGCCGAGATCGGCCTCGTGAACCGCGTCGTGCCGCCGGACCGGCTCGACGAGGAGACCGCGTCCCTCGCGCGCCTCCTCGCGTCGAAGAGCGCGAGCGCGCTCGCCTCGGGCAAGCGCCTCTTCGCGCGCCAGCTCGAGATGCCGCTTCGCGACGCCTACGCCCTCGCGAGCGGCGTCATCGCGGAGAGCTTCGTCGGCGCCGACGGGCGCGAAGGTGTGGCGGCGTTCCTGGAGAAGCGGCCTCCCGTCTGGCGTTAGCTCGCGGCGATGTCCGTCGTCCGAAGGGCTCGCGCGCCGAGGGCGAGCGCGCCTGCCCCAAGCGCGCAGGCGACGGCGCACCAGACGGGCACGAGCGGAGCCCGGCGGAGCGGAACGTGGAGGAGCGTCCCGGTGAGCGCCGCGAGCTCGTCGGAGCCGGCGATCGCGGCGCAAGCCGCCAGGACGGTCGTCACGCCGACCGCGAAGAGCCCGCCCGGGCCGAGCGCGACCGCGACGGGATTCGCGGCGTCGTAGCGGGGGAGGAGCGCGCCGAGGCCGAGGTGGAGCGCCGGGATCGCGAAGCCTCCGGCGAGGGCGAGGAGGAGCGAATCGCGGACCGCGGAACCGGTCGCCCCGAGCGCGATGTCACTTGCCGCCACGAGGAGGAGCGCCATCGCGACCGCGGGTACGGCCCGCACCAGGTAGCGCGCGGCCAGGAGCTCCGCGGGCGCGAGCGGGTACGACCGGAGGAGGAGCGCCGCCCGCCCGTCGGACGAGACCGCCGGATACGCGAAGCGGAGCGAGAGGGCCGAGACGAGGAAGAGCGCGAGCGCCGTCTGGAGGCCGACCAGGAGGTCCCGCGCGGACGGGTCGCCGCCCGGGAGGAGGCGCACGTTCAAGAGATAGAGCGCGAAGACCGCCGTGAGCGTGCCGAGCTGCGCTGGGGTGGAGGCGTCGCGCAGGAGGGTGCGCCGCTCTCCGCCGAGGAGCTCCGACGCCGCCGAGCGCGCGCGTCGGGCCTTCCCCGCGAGGCTCCGCGGGCGGTCGGAATCGCGCGTCTCCTCCCAGGCGCGGCGGTGCGCGCCGGCGAGGAGACCCACGGACCCGAGCGCGATCGCGACCGCGGCGGCGAAGAGCCGCGCCTCCGTCGCCAGGCCACCGATCTCCCCGCGGAGGGCGAGCGTCGCGGCGTGCGCCGCGTGCGCGAGCGGACCGTGCGGAGCCGGGGGCGGCATCTCGCCGAACCGTTTCAGGATCTCCAGCGCCGCGAGCGGGTCGAGGAGCCGCTCCGGCCGCACCGCGCGCGCGCCGACGAGAGCGGCGGAGAGGCCGATCGCGGAGAGGAATGCCGCCAGGAAGCGCGCCCGCCGCGGCGGCACGAGGCGGACGAACGCCACGGCGAGGGCGGCGCCGAGGGACGTGGCCGCGAGCGCGCAGGCGAGGAGACCGAGCGTGAGTGCCGCGAACGCGAGGAGCGGCCGCGGCGCGAACGCGGACGCCGCCCCGGCGGCGGGGAGCGCGACGAGGAGCGTGGGCGCGGAGGCGGCCACGGACGTCGCGGCGAGCTGACGGAGGAGAAGCGCGGCGTGCGGCACCGGTAGCGCGATGAGCGCGCCCAGCTCGTCGGAGAGGAAGAGCGTCGAGACGGCGGTCGTGAGCGAGCCGAGGAGGAGGAGCGCGGCCGCGGCCAGGAAGGCGCCGAGGAGGAGCCGCTCCACGAGCGCCATCGGGTCGATCGTCGGCAGCTCCTTCAGCGCTCGGCCGCCGGCTCGGACGAGAGCGTGCGTCGCCATCGCCGAGAGGACGCCGATCCCGAGCGTCGAGACGAGCGCGGCCAGAGCGGCCAGCTTCTCGAGGAGCGACCCTGCCGCGAGCCGGCGCGCCCGCGACAGCACGGCGTTTCGGAACGCGATCGCGGCCGCGCGGAAAAGGGCCGACACCTCAGGTCCCCGTGAGCCGGAAGAACGTCTCCGCCAGGCTCGAGCCGTCCGCGAGCTCCGCCGGCGTGCCGAGAGCGGCGAGGCGACCCTTGTGGAGGAGCCCGCAGACGTCCGCGATCTCCTCGGCGAGGGAGAGCTGGTGCGTGGTGAAGAAGACGGCGGCGCCCTCGGCGGTCCGCCGCCGCAGCCGCTCCACGAGACGCTTCTGCGCGAGCGGGTCGAGGCCGACCATCGGCTCGTCGAGGACGAGGAGATCGGGCCGGTGAACGAACGCCTGCGCCAGCGCCACCTTCTGCCGCGTCCCGTGCGAGAGCGTGTCGTTCGGGACGTCGGCGACGTCCACGATGCCGAACGCCTCCAGCTCGGCCGCGACCTCTCCCTCCAGGCTCCAGCCGCTCATGCCGAAGACCGCGCCGACGAAACGGAGCGTCTCGCGCGGCGTCCAGCGGGGGAAGACGTAGGGGCGGTCGGGCACGAAGCCGATGCGGCGCTTCGCCGCGAGCGGCTCGGCGCCCACGTCCAAGCCGAAGACGGATACGCGCCCGGCGGTCGGCGTCAGGAGCCCCGTCAGGAGCCCGATCGCCGTCGTCTTTCCCGCGCCGTTCGGGCCGACGAGCGCGAAGAGCGTCCCGGGCGCGACCGCGAGCGTCAGCCCTTCGAGCGCGCGGACCTTCCCGTAGTGCTTCGTCGCGCCGTCGTACGAGACGGCGGATCCGTCAGGCGTAAAGGCCTCTGACCTGCATGTCGTGCGCGACGCGCTGGATCGCGACCATGTACGCGGCGATCCGGTACGACACGCCGTGCGCCGCGGCCATGTCGCGCACGTCGGCGAACGACTGCACCATCATCTCCTCGAGGCGCTGGTTCACCTCGTCCTCGCGCCAGAAAAAGCCCATCCGGTCCTGCACCCACTCGAAGTACGACACCGTCACGCCGCCGCCGTTCGCGTAGATGTCGGGCACGACGACGATCCCCTTCTTCTGGAGGATCTCGTCGGCCTCGTGCGTCGTGGGGCCGTTCGCGCCCTCGACGATGATCTTCGCGCGGATCGCGTCGGCGTTCTGGTCCGTGATCTGGTTCTCGAGCGCGGCGGGCACGAGGACGTCGCACTCGGTCGTCAGGAGGTCCTTCGGGTCGAATGCCTGGCCGCCCGGGAAGCCCTTCACGCTCTTCTCCTTCCGCGCGTAGTCGATCAGCGCGAGGACGTCGAGCCCCGAGTCGTTCCTCAGCGCGCCGAACGCGTCGGACACGGCAATCACCTTCGCTCCCTCGCCCGCGAACATCTTCGCGGAGATCGAGCCCACGTTCCCGAAGCCCTGCACGACGACGCGCGCGCCCTCGAGCGGAAAACCGTGCTCCTTTCCCGCCTCGCGCCCCGCGATCATGACGCCGCGCCCGGTCGCCTCCACGCGGCCGCGCGAGCCGCCGATGGAGACCGGCTTCCCCGTCACGATGGACGTCACCGTGTGCCGCACGTGCATCGAGTACGTGTCCATCAGCCAGGCCATCGTCTGCGAGTCGGTGCCGACGTCGGGCGCGGGCACGTCCTTCTCGGGGCCGAGGATGTCCATCAGCTCCGCGGTGTAGCGGCGCGTCAGCCTCTCGATCTCGCCGCGCGAGAGCTTGCGCGGGTCGCAGATGACGCCGCCCTTGCCGCCGCCGAACGGGATGTTCATGACGGCGCACTTCCAGGTCATCCAGGACGCGAGCGCGCGCACCTCGTCGAGCGTCACGCCGGGGTCGTACCGGATGCCGCCCTTCGCGGGGCCGCGCGCGATGTTGTGGTGCACGCGATAGCCGATGAAGACCTCGATGCGCCCGTCGTCCATGACGACGGGGATCGCGACCTTCACCTCCTTGATGGGCTCCCGCAGCACCTTGCGCATGCCCGGGTCGAGCTTCAGGAGCTCGGCGGCGTGGTCGAAGCGCGAGGCCATCTCCTCGAACGGGTTGATCGTGTGCGCCCGGTCGTGCAGGACGCCGGACGTCGATTCGGGCGAGATGTCGAGCGGACCCTTCGCCAAGGGAGCCTCCTCGGTCGCTCTGGTGGGGAGCGAGCGGGAAATTGTATCCGTGTCGCTGTGGCACGATGCGGCATCGTGACCGAGAGCCCCGAGCTCGCGGACGCCGACGTCGTCCGGCGGATCCTCGCGGGCGACGCCGACCTCTTCGGGGTCCTCGTGGATCGCTACCGCGTCCGTCTCTTCCGCTTCATCCAGCGGTTCACGAACGACGCGGAGGATGCGCGCGACGTCACGCAGGACGTCTTCCTGAAGGTCTACGGCGCGCTCGACAGCTACGACTCGAAATACAAGTTCTCGACCTGGCTCTTCCGCATCGCCGGCAATGCCGCGATCGACCACCTGAGACGCCGGCGAATCCGCGCGCTCCCCCTCGACCTGCCTCCGGACGAGGAGGGGAGCGAACGGCGCGTCGACCCGAAGGAGCTGCGGCCCGATCCGTACGAGGACCTGGCCCGCCGGCGCCTGCGGACCGCGCTCGACGCGGCGATCGAGCGTCTGCCCGACGACTATCGCGAGCTGATCAGCCTCAGGCACTACGGGGAGCTGCCGTACGAGGAGATCGCCGAGCTGAAGGGGATGCCCCTGGGGACCGTCAAGAACAAGCTCTTCCGCGCGAGGCAGGCTTTGAGAGATCTTTTGCCGCGGAATGTCGTATAGAGGAGGCGGATGACGACCAGCGAGGAGCCTTTCGGCCCGACCCCGACCCCCGAGAGCCCGGAGGCTGCCGAGCTCGATCGGAGGATCGAAGCTCTTCTGGATGAGCTGGTTGCGCAGGCTCCGCCGCACGAAGCCCCGGCCGACCTGACGGCGAGGGTCCTCGCCGCGCGGCCGTTCGCGCCCTGGGAGGTCCGTCACGGGTGGGCGTGGCGGCTGCCCGCCGCGGCCGGAGTCGGGCTCCTGGGAGCGAGCGCGGGGCTCTTCCTGGCCCCGCTCTGGCGCCTCGGGCCGGGGACGGCCCTCCAGCTCTGGGCGAAGCTGACCGCGGCCACGCTGGCGAGCCCTCTCGAGGCCGCTCTCGCCTCGGGGACTCTTCTCGCCGAGGCGGCGGGGAAGGTCTCGAGCGGGCTTCCCGGGCCGGGCCTCGTCCTCCTCGGCTCCGCCGCGGTGCTCGCGGCCGGCGCGCTCGCCCTCGGCGTCGCGCGGCCCGCCCGCGAGAGCGTCCGTCGTGCGCCCGCGCGCTGACGCGTTCCGCCCGGCGCGAGCGGCGATCACGCCCGTCCTCGCATCGCTCGCGCTCCTCCTCCCCGCGCCGCCGGTCTCCGCCGAGGAAGCCGGCGCTCCTCTCGCGATCGAAAGCGCTACGCGCCGCGCCGGCGACCTGGTCGCGCTCGGACGCGCGATCGAGCTGGACGGCGAGCTGGACGGCGTTCTCGTCGCGATCGGGGGGACGGTGCACATCCGCGGCCGGGTCGCGGGGGACGCGATCCTGCTCTTCGCGCGCGCCGAGCTCGACGGCGCGGCACGCGTGGACGGGGACCTCCTGGTGGTCGGCGGCGACCTTCGCTTCGCCGGCGGCGCCACGGCCGGTGCCGTGCGCGGGCGCATCGTGAGCGTCGCCGCGCTCGAGGCGGCATTCCTCGCGGAGCTCGCGACGTCGCCTCTCCGCGCGGCCTCCGTCTCGCCGCTGCTCCTTTCCTTCCGGCTCCTCCTCCTCGCGGCGTGGCTCGCGGCCGGGCTCCTCCTCCTCTTCTTCCGGCCGCGGCGCCTCTCGGCGGCTGCCCAGTTCGCCTCGGGCCGTCTCCTCCTCTCGACCGCCATCGGCCTCTCCGCCGTGCTGACGGGCGTCCTCCTCTCCGCGTTCCTCCTCGCCGTGGTCCCCGCGAAACCGGCGTTTCTCGCCGTCGCGCTCGTCGTCCTCGCGCTCTTCGGCGCGAAGGTGTTCGGGCTGGCGGTCGTCTTCCTCCTCCTCGGCCGCCGCGTCGTGCGGAACGCCGCGCGCGGCACGCTCCTCTTCGGCGATCCGCCGGCGCTCGCGCTCGGGCTGCTCGTCCTCGGCGTCGCGTCGCTCGTCCCGGCCGCGGGCGCCGTCGTCTGGGGCGTCGCGTCTCTCGCGGGGATCGGGCTCGCGCTGAAGACCTCGTTCGGGCGCGCGGCCGTCTGAGCTCGTCGAGGTTTGACCGCACCGGGTCCGCCGCATAGTCTCGCCGGCCGATGGGAAGCGGCATGGACCGGATCGGCGTCGTCGGCGCGGGACAGATGGGCGCGGGAATCGCGCACGTCGCCGCCCTCGCCGGCAAGCAGGTGACGCTCGTGGACGTCGAGGACGCGTATCTCGCGCGCGGCCTCTCCTCGATCCGCAAGAATCTGGGGCGGCAGGTGGAGAAGGGGAAGGTCGCGGCCGAGGCGCGCGACGCGGCTCTCGAGCGCATCACGACGACGACGGACCTCGAGGCCCTCACCACGGCCGACCTCGCCGTCGAGGCGGTCGTGGAGGACGAACGGATCAAGCGCGACCTCTTCGCGCGCCTCGACGCGGTGACCCAGCCGTCGGCGATCCTCGCCTCGAATACCTCCTCCATCTCGATCACGCGCCTCGCCGCCGCGACGAAGCGTCCCGAGAACGTCATCGGCATGCACTTCATGAACCCGGTGCCCGTGATGGCGCTCGTGGAGGTGATCCGCGGGATCGCGACCTCGGACGAGACCTCCGCCCGCGTCGTGGAGGCCGCGAAGGAGATGGCGAAGACGCCGGTCGAGTGCCGCGACTTTCCCGGCTTCGTCTCG
>WNFL01127044.1_pt1 | contig 15637 bp, 19 predicted proteins | sample 5400361 | NCBI WGS metagenome assembly WNFL01 (sample SAMN13153351, study PRJNA577476) | soil metagenome | isolation source: 40 cm soil on Douglas fir-dominated hillslope | place: USA:California | collected 2013-09-17
ACGAAGGCCGTGAAGCGCAGGCCAAGGAGCAGGAAGTGATCCAACGGAAGCGAAAGGCCGAGGATGACAAGGTGTGGGAGGGTATGTGTCCCCCACTTCGCTGAGCCATCGCTTCTGTACGAGTACACGATTGGCTAATGATAACTGACAGACACCCGTGAGCAACGAGTCGGCAGCTGGCGATCGTTCGCAAGTGGAACTAGTAGTGGAGGGCCCAAGAAGAAGAAAAGGAAGAACGACGCCGCGATTTTGGGGTGATCTCGCTTATTCGAAACTACTTCTTCTAGACACTTCCGTAAGATGCCCTTCACCATTATATACTGCTTTCACACCATACACCCCCTTAATCAGACAAATCAATTACTTCGTGAACCTGAGTCGGCCTGTGCCCGGGCCGAGGTTGCGTGGACGGTACAATTGGTGGAGTAACCCTAGGAACGTGTCTATCACTGACACCCTCCTTATTCCTACCAGTACCAAGTATCCAGTCGTCAGGTTCATCGCTATCGTCATCGTCCAGGGCAATCACGTCTCGTGACGCCCCGCTCGAACCCGTTTTGAACCCTTGTGGAGATGCCAGTGTGGTTCCAGTTTCGCCTGCACGTTCCGCATCCTCTATTTGGTACCAGACGTCATCATCCACGGTCATATCCCCAAAGCTTTGACCTTCACTGTATTGTTCGTCCTCCCCTGATGTGGGAGGATGGGCAACAGCCGGGAGGGCTTGATTGGTGACGTGCGGAGAGGTAGTCAACTGACGACTTTCAGGCCTTGATTCTGATGTGGCAAAGGGAGCCTGTCGGGGCCGTGGAGCTTGGGCTGGAGGGTAGGGGGAAGCAGGATATGGCTGTGGTGCTGCCGGGGGAGGTGTTACTGCCCGTGTCGGGAATGTTACTGTATGCTGTTGACCCTCTTCATTGGGGTCGACTTCTGGTTTTCTAGAGACGCAAGGAAACGAGTCAGGCGAGTGAGCCGAGGTGGAGTAACGGGAACGAACCCCATGCGGCGTCTCAGATTTCTTACGAATTCTTGATCCTGGTTTACTTGCATGTCTTCGCTTTGCCATCCTTTGAGTTCGACATTTGATGGTTCAAGCAACGCCAATCCGTTCCGCACACGGACGCTCTTCAATAAGAGCTGTAGGGTCACAAAATATAGCGCGACTGATGGGGTTCCCCGATGCTAATTACATACCTTGAATCCAAGGGGTATCTCTCCCAGAACTAACCCCTCGATTTTCCTATACTCAATCGCTTTGATCTGCACGCTTCCATCACCGAGCGTCAGAGAAAGCATACCTCTTGGGTATTTTGCCTCCTTTGCACCCTCTCCACCCTCGTCTTCAGTGCCTACCGCCAACCCAGACAAATCCGTGCCGTCTTTCCTTGCCTGACGGACGTTCATCAAATTAAATGCGCTGACACCAATCTCCATCATCTCCAAGATTTGTACCAGGATTGGACCTCCCGTCGCAGGGGTAGCAATCACCACGTTCTTCATCGACTGCACCCGCGTAGGGAGACCGGAGTGGTGCAGCATCGAGTCGGAGAGGTCCGACTGCAGAAGCTGGAGCTCGATGTTGTCAAGGAGGTCCTGAGATGCGTGTTCTGCGTTCGAATCGAGGGAGAGTTGGTCTTGTAGCCATGCTACTGCCGCCATGGTCCATTCCTGAGCCGAGTACGAGTCAGGGACGCGTTCTTGTACGTGTATTATAGACACACCGGGTCTATTGAGGGCTTAGGGTAGCGTCGAGCGAGATAATCGCGCACCTCTTCGACTACCGGCATGGCGGCGCGAGAGCAAACTTTGGTCATTCTTTTCACCACCCTATCGATATCATGGCTTCCGGAGAAAACGAGTGGCACACGGTGTAAGCAGTCCAAGAGCTCCTGCTAATCTGTAATCTCCCTGATGCTAAGCTCAATAGAACCCTGCGTATACCCTTCGCCTCGGCGAAACACGCCGCCATTGCAAAGGACGTGATTGGGGTGGATCGGGAACTCCAACCGCATGCTGTTCAGCGGGAAATGACAGTAGACGGAGAGGATCTAGTAGTGTAAACCCTTGTCACTCCGTCTCGCGGGTTGGAATTAACTATTTTCCCAGTGTCTATAAGACGCTCACCATTCGATTGGCTCGACTCGCTAGTAATGCATTTTTGGAGAGCTTGGATCTTGTTATTCGGACTTTGGACGAGTTTGGCCCCGACTCTGAGCTCCCTTGACGTTCGACTCTTCAGAGCGTTGTGATCCATGGTTTATAGTAGCGACTTGTATCAACACGTACACAAGACTTCGGTCGGTTTATATCTGACTGTTAAGGCCGATGTACAGCGACGACCAGGGTTACAAATCAAAAAAGCTAGAGGATGGACTGCGCTCGCAAGACGGGTGTACAAGCAATGAGAGCGAGAACGTTAGGATCTCGTCCTTCGGCTCCCCGACATTTACTCTTCCTCTTCACCCTCAGCAGGGGCGGCCTGCTTCTTCTTCACCTTTTTCTCCCTCAGCGGTCGCACCACCAATGCCTTCAGGTCTTCAGCCTCCAGCTCCTTGCTCGTCTTTAGCTTCTCCGGCTTGTACCATACTGGGGGTTGGGTAACTAGCCACGGACCGCCTGGGAGGATGGCAATCGTGAAGTGGAAGGCAGCGACAACGGTGCCAGCTGGGGTGTACCTGATAAAGCCATAAGATTATATGCCAAGGTGAGAGCAAACCGGTCGAGCCACGCACTGCACGTCGTACTCGCGGACCAAATTATGTTGCACGGCCTCTTGAAGACCCACTCGACTCCGCTTCTCGTCCTCCAAGGATCGAATGTTAAAGGGGAAGGCACCAGCCTTGGACTGTACCTCTGAGAACACTGCTCGAGAGGTCTTTAGCTTCAGTTGGTAGGTGACCTCAGACATTCGTTGGTAAATCGTAGTTCGTGCATCACCGGGCTTAGTCTGTGGTCATCAGTGTCAGTATGGAATTCGTAGGTGGAGAAATTAGGATGATAAAGATACCTTTCCATCCTCGGCAGTAGTCACTAGCACATCCATGCCATATACTTCGTTCTCACTGAAAGCAAAACTCGGTACATCCTTCTTCTGTGCATCCGCGGGACCAAGAATGATCTGCTTCTTGCCGTCGATCTTGTTTTGCTCATAGCTACATGAGACCATATCTGAAATGGTTGTTTGGCATGCGTATTTCCAATAAAGTTAAGATACGCACTCTCAACGGGCTTGCAGTCGAATGCGGCGGTGATTTTGTCGACAACTTCGGTTACACCATAGTTCTTTTCGCCAGCCTTAATTGATCGCAGAGCAGCTTCAGCAGAGAGGTAGGCGGCCTTCACTGGTCATCGATTGAGTTTCCGTTGTGACAACAGAGAATGCGTTGAGCGAACCTGCATCGGCGGCTCGTCCCTCGGCAGGCTCTTGCTCAGTCGCACCAACAATGAGCTGCGTTTGACGTCAGCGTGAGATAATTCGAACTGAAGATAGGTGCGCACTGTTTCAGCGCTCGTCGCGGCGTATCCATCAATATGAGCGCCAAGGTGGATTTTGACCACATCGCCCTTTGCTAGCACTAGCGAAGATGCGGGATCGGACCTATCCACGAGTTAGTACGCATTTTAAATATTGTTTTGGTGACGCCATCGCACTGGAGCGGGGAGAAATGAGCGACTACGTTGTTGACCGAAATGCAGGTAGGAAAAGCGATTCCTGAAGAGCGCAGAAAAGGTGTGGATTAGCTCACAAAGACCTTTTCTGTCCGTCGAAGATGCACCTTGCCTTTTGGAACAACGCCATTCTTGGTTTTCTTGTTGTACACAGCGGCAGCACCGGCTTCAATGTTTTTATCGCCCTCAACGACGAGATCGAAAACGCTAGCACCATCCACGGCACTCTCTACTAGCTTCTTCATCACACTGTGGACAATGTCGGCGGCAGTCTGTGGTTGAAAACGTGGTCAAACAAGCAGGTTCGACGTCGACATGGAAGCAACGGCGGCTGCAGACCTTGTATTTCATTATCTCAGATTCGAGACTCTTCGGGGCTGCAGGTGCAGCGGCGGCTTCCTTTTTTGAAGATGAGGACATGGCGAGTTGGCGAGGTCGGTCGAATAGGTTGTACTTATTGACATGGCCAAACAAAAGGTTCTTGTCTCCCGGTCATGCATTCTCAATGTCTTCGTTCACAACAATCCAGACTATTTTCGCGTCCTTTGCAAAAATCTCTCGTTCTACCAAGCTCATCGTGGTCTCTATACCCGAATAGAAGCCTTTTTGCAAGGTGTCCGCGAAATTCACACCAGAAAACCTCGATTTCTACTTCACCTCGAGCTTACGCACAGTCATTACCTCCGAAGACACCGTATGAGGCAGCAAGGGCGCGTCAGGTGGGGAAGAACCGTGCCTTCCTCATGTACGGCACAGCGACGGTTTGTCATTTACTTCCCTCTGTTCGTAACTTGAGCGAGTAATGCGTAGGTACTACTCGCAACTGGTGCAACCTATGCCGCTGTCCCATTGTACCGAGCTTTTTGCGCGGCGACCGGATTTGCAGGCACGCCGAAGACCGGAATGGGTAAATTCGATGCAGAGAGATTGCAACCAGTAACAGAGGCACACAGAATAAAGGTCACCTTCAATGCCGCCACTTCAGAGGCTCTACCTTGGAGTTTCGTCCCGCAACAGAAGCATGTCTATGTCCTCCCAGGAGAGACCTCACTAGCCTTTTACACAGCAAAGAATAAGGCCACCTTTGATGTCATTGGGATAGCTACGTACAACGTTCTGCCCGATAGGGTGTGCAAGCCAGATCGTTGAGCGAGGTGTATTCTAATAACGACCACAGGTGGCTCCCTATTTCTCGAAGGTAGAATGTTTCTGCTTTGAGGAGCAGAAGCTGTTGGCAGGGGAAGAGGTGGACATGCCTCTGTTCTTCTTTATCGACAAGGATATTTTGGATGATCCGTCTGCCAGAAATGTGACAGACGTCGTCTTGTCCTACACATTCTTCAAGTACGACCTCACGCTGTTGTAACCAGCAATAACGTCCTCACTATCTCTCACAGGGCTCGACGAAATGAACAAGGTCATCTGGTACCAGATGCCCCACTTGATGTGGTAGAAGCTTCACTCGGTTTCGATAAATACGAGCATGCGTTGGCGAAGGACAAGGCCACTAAAGTCACATAGATTCACCTCATTATTCGTTGTGCACGTATGCACCGATCGTATGTCTTTCATTCACTACTACCATGGTAGATTTGTGGGAGCCAGGAGCAATTTTTGACTGAATTTTACCGTTGTGGATAGTCAAATGACCGTGGATGTTGCCGCTGCCTTTGTGCCATATCTGGACCTCCTCCTCAGAAGACGCACATTCATATAGAAAAGGCAGCTCTGCATGATTTGTCAAGTCTCATCCTCGACTGCTCCCGCTCGTTCTTCCGATGGAATCGGTGGTTGTTTGCCGAGCGACAGGTCATCCTACTAAACTCCTTTGGCCCTTGACTCGATTCTTGAACCCGTTCGAGAACGATGGTTTTCCCTTTTGACAATTCGACCTTGAATTGGGGGCCATATCAGAACACCAGAGGATTGACAAGGTACATCGTCGCTTATCTCTATGAGGTTCGACATTTCACGTGTTCTGAATAGTTTTGCCACAGGCCACTCTCGGGAGCAGAACTTTTTTGACCGAGCCCATTGCCACACAATGATGGGTTGGTATCATTTTGGCGGCTATTAACTTCCTGATGCGAGCGAGTGTCGAAGCTTTATACGGTTTTAAAGGTTCAACACGGATGGGGGGATCTTGTTCTCTAAACGAGTTTATCACCGCCGACCTTCGTAAACGCATTATCGAGAGCTCGCCCCACCTTCGTTTTTACAGCCCACTCATTGGCGCGTCTATCAAATCATAATATCCATTTTCAAGGATTTGGGTCTTGGGTATACAATCCTTGGGCATCGAAGAGTTTCTTTTTCTATGACCAGGGGAGAGTGGACGATGCGACCGTTAACAAGTTTATGCAAACTAAATTACTTGAAGCGATTCCTTACGACGGTTCTGGAATTGAAGTGGGTTTTTTTTTGGCAAACTGCTCGTCCAAAAAGGCGGCAAGGCTGCTCTTCATATCCACTCCACACATCGAAGATCAATGGTCCCGTGGGTGACAACGAATTAAAGCATATTTAACCCTTTGCAAAGTGAGATACTGAGAGTGGAGGCCTCACTTTTATGCCGGCCTGAGGCGGTCAACGCCCATCCTGCGAGTGAATTGTTCATCGAGACTAACCAATCGGATCAGAATAACACATATAATGGCCATCAACGGAAAAATTCGCATTCAATCTCAGGTCCGTTGTACTGCCACAGTTCCTGCTCTGTCCGAGATTACAGGTAAACAACATTTGGGACGCCGAGTCCGTTGACAAGTTCGGCGACCCGCTTATGGCAAACGTGGACGCTGCTCGTGGAGGAGCGAATACAGTGACGAAGAGGAGCCGTATACACGGTGCTTAGTATGGCCATGCACAAAGATCAATTTAACTTTGCAGAGTTCGATTAATGCAACGGATTCAAGTGAGGCAGGCCTCATGGAGCGAGAAGCTTAGCAATCTCTCCGTCGATCGCCTCGGGTTTGGTCCTCGAGCCCCACCTGTCGACAACTTGACCATTCTTATCGACCAAAAACTTTTCAAAGTTCCACTGCGGTCAAAATTCCAAGTCAATACCCCATTACTGCTCCGACCAAGGGTAAAATCCAGACACACTTTAATCATGGAGATACCAAGAAACCCAGACTTTTGGCTTTTGAGCCACTTGTACACTTCGTTGGTGGCCGATCCGTTAACATCGGATTTCTTCATGAGTGGGAAGGTTACGCCTGACGCGATTGCCGCGTTAAATCGACCCCCCGTGGTTACGAATACGGTCGGCTTACCAAAGTTTTTCATGCAGAAGGTAGCAATCTCTTCGTCCGTCCCCGGTTCTTGTCCAACGAATTGGTTGCAAGGGAAGCCCAAAATCTCGAAACCTTGGTCTTTGTACTTCTGGTAAAGAGCCTCCAGGCCGTCGTATTGGGGCGTGAAGCCGCTGGTGGGATGAATATTAATCAGGGCGTTGGAGATTGGCTCATAAAGGAAGGTGCGCACCACTTTGAGGCTACGTTGACGACAAGGACGACCCTGCCTTTCAGCTCAGAAAAGAGGAATTGGTCGCCATTGGGGAGTTCGGCCTGGCGTAACAATCTATGAGTGCAATAATCCTCCTGGTTAAGAACCGGTGGTCTCTTACCTTCAAGTCGTAAAAGGTGGTTGCAGACATTTGGGAGGATAGTTACGATGAATCCAGAGGTGCGCAGTTTAGAGATGCGCAGTTCGAGATGTGCGGTCTAGCGATGTGCGGTTCAAGTGCTGAAAGGACTCTTGCGTAAGCCGGAAGCGGCAATGTGACCTTCCCGGTTCGGAGGCTGGAGGTTCCCACATGGTGTCACGCCCTTTCCATCAGGGTGGTTGAATAACTAGCAAGTGGGCAAGAACGTTTGGATACCAACCCACCGAGTGCCTCTGAGTTGCTATCGCAATGATTGAGGAGAGAGTCCAGTGCCAAAAACCCCCGAGGCCGTCGGGGAAGGATGGCGAGTCGGTTGATCTGCTGTGAGAATGAGGCTCCTAATCTAGACCGATGTGACATCCCACAGAGCTTCTCAATTCGAGAAGACCCTCGGTGAGACATATAAATTGGCCCGATTCTGACATTTGAGGCCATAGAGATTTAATTTTGGTCTCCGCTATGTTGAATTCAAGAGGGCATAGCAGACGAAGTTGGGTTCATGGAGAGGATATTAAAGGTCACGACAAGAACACCGTCCCCAGAGCTATCCACGTAGTCTGTCTTCATGGCCGAGGTCCTCGAGATCTGAACCCCACTGAAATTCAGAGGCAGCGATTCCGACCAAAATGTCTGGTTTATGTCGCCTATACCAATATACTATGGATAAATATTACGCGGGGTTGGATTCAGTAATCGGTTTTCTCCGCACACTTACATCTCTTGACCTTTCACTTGGGGCACACCGGATCTGATCCTTGTGAGCCCACCATACTGTTGTGAACAGTGCTTGCCACCGCACACATGCAATTCCAGAAAGAATTCAAGGGTAGACGGCGCGTGAATGGCAAACCAATATATAACTGAGACGGACCGCAACGCGGCTGGAGTGGTCCTGCTCTCTTGATCTTTGAGTGGGCTACAGGTTGTTACGCCTCTAGGTGAAACCCTCGCTGCTGAATCCTTTTTCACCAGGTCACTCAACCGCGTACTGATGCCCTGTGGGACAGTATCAATCGCTAATAGCAGGCTTGCAACGGGTGGATTGATGGCCGTTTGACCGGAACTTTAGATGGAGAGGGCGCGGGGCTCGATAGGGAAATGCAAGTCAACGCTGTGCATAGTTTTCACAACATGGTATGACGGATCACGAGCTTGGTGATTGGAGCTGAAAGAGTGATTGGAGATGGACAATATGATGGACCCTGGGCCCTGGTGAATACAACTGACCACTTGGGTTATGGAAGGGGCTCAAGGACTTGTTTGTATAAATTGTTCTGAGAGGAACTCCCAAAGGTCATTCCAGGCACGGTGTTGTGATGGGGTGTGTAAAACCCGATTAGAGGTTGCAGGAAATCGGTCGAGTCGTTCGACTCGGCAATTCGGAGTACGCGAAGGTGGTCGGCCGGTTGGAAAAGGCGTGGGAGATGGGTTCGATGGCAGTAGGACAACGGGGAGAAGTAGTAAAGGATTTCTCGAGAACGACGGAGTCGCGGGGAAGGGTAAAAGTGGAAGTGAAGGTGTGAAATAAAGTGAAATAAAAAGCCGAGTTGCCAACTCGATGTCAGGACACCTTCGGGCGAGTGTTTATGATACAGTTAGGGCTCATCTAGGTGATTATGGACGGCTGCCTGATCTGGTGATCTGGTAGCCCAAACGCCAAACACGTGGTGCGAAGCAAGCTTGTCTCAAAAAATTCCAAAAATAAATATTTATTCGTCGTGATACTTGGCCATTGATTACTATATCGGGTTATCTCTTAGAGTTAGAGTGGCAGTGGCAGTGTTAGAAATGAGGACGACCGATGGTTCGCTTCGCTTCGCAACGGTCTCCAGCGGTCTCGGGGGTTCCGGGATCGCGTTTTCGAAAGGAGCGTGAACCCGCATGCCAGGCAGGGCAGTGGGCGTGGGGCACGGGCACTGTACGTGCTTCCTTTCTCAAGGCTTGCCGCTAACCGCTAACTCCACCTTTGACGACGTTCAAGACCCGACCGCCTTGCCGCCTTGACGACAGATCGTGTCCTCTTCTGCATCCGTACGCTCACCAGTACGACCTCTCTGCCCGAGCATGAAGTATTCCAACTCGGAGGGCGATAAAGGCCATCCCTACGACTCTCCGACGTACTTACCCTCGCAACCAACCCCGCATCTCACTCACGAAATACCTTACGGTTCCAATGTATCGGTTCCAAGTTAGTACCATAGCTTCTGAGGGTCTGCCCTCGGTGGTTGCCTGGCTGATGCCTAGCTTCACGACATTCAAGCATATCCGCACCAGCGAGATACGCCATTTAGCTCCAACGGTGGTCCATTGCACCGTGAGAGATCCCCGTCTCCAACACCCTCCGATATCGAAGCAATGAAACGCCCTATTGTCAACTGGAGACTTCTTCTTAACTGGAGAACCTTTACAAAGCTCAAATACGTCCGTAGGTTACTTCTTCTTTCTTTGGTATATTCTTTATCCTGAATGGTCACATTAATGCCCTTCCTCTCAGCCTGGTACCTCGCCCTCATCATCACCTGTGTACTAGTCATCCTTATGTCAATCTACCACAAAGAGATTGTGAATTGGCTCACACCAGCAACGGAGTGGATGCATGGGTGAGTGTCTCCCCTCTGTCACGTTTGGTGAACAGTTGTTGACCTGGTGGCTTAGAGTATCCTTCGGTTGGATAATTCCAATTGTAGTCCTTGTCGTGCTCTCTTTCCCACCTTTGTTTGGACACGAGATTGTTGGGGTTTTATGCGGTGTGGTAGGTGGAGCACACCATGTCTCGAACCTATTCTCACTCGGTGCGCCATTAGGTCTGGGGTCTCTGGATAGGCTTCCTGATCATGAGTGCTGGTACACTCCTGGGAGAAATTGCCACCTACTAGTCAGCGCTTCATGGTTTATTCCTGAGTCCACCCTGACCTTCAATTAGTGTCTTCAAATATTTCTGCCGCGCTCGTGCTGAGAAACTCGAAAGAAGCAAGGCTAGCTACGCATGTCTTGGGCGCGTTGTCCGCGATGGAGGTTTCAAAGTTTGTTTGATGGCACGTTTGAGTGCACTCCCCTCCCATTGTGCGTGTCATTGGCTCCTCGTGGGGCGCCCATCCGATAGGTTTAACATTTCTCAGTCACCACTGCCCTCTTCGCCACCTGTGGTATGAAGATTTTCGTATTCACCCTCGCTGCTTTCTTGTCACTACCGAAGCAATTCATCACCGTCTACGTCGGAGGTCTGTATATGATACTGCACTTCACTAAGGACGTCGTATTAACTTTGGAACAGTGATGCTTGAACATTCAAACGATTCAGAGGCAGAAAAGCAGAAGGCGGCAACGAGCCGGCTCATCAGCAACATCGTCTTGGGGATTACCCTCCTCATCACTATTGTCGCCATGTGGTGGATCTGGAAGAAAATGATGGATGTTCGCCCGGTCATCCTGCGGGAGCGTCGTATTGCAAAGAAGTGCGTCCTCCCAGATTGGTAACATCGGCTTACGTCCTAACTTCCCCTCAGGCGTGCCATGGGCCTTGCAATTGCAGGAGAGCGCCCTCTCGTTAATGGACCTAACACCGAGTTGGACTCGATTCTCGGTCATACCCCTCTGAAGGAAAACGAGGGTGGCTGGAGAGGCGGTGGTGGTTATGGCTACTCTGGGGTTGGCCAAAACCCCTCCGCTGCTCCATACGATGGACGGTCACGCGAAGAATGGGAATTAAGTGACACTCACTATGAACCTTTCACTTATCAGTCCCAACGCCGGGACTACACTGAATTCTCGGACAATATGACGCCTATGCATAATCAAGATAGAGGCGACTCGGGCCATGTCGCATACCGACAAGGTCCGTCAATCGACATTAACAGGACCAATGCGCAACTTCAATCGGATCCATATCAAACACCCACTCAGCAAACATTCATCTCTCCTCAACACCAGTGGCAATCACCTGCTTTCCCTTCTCCGTCTTCGGTTAACCAGCGACCGGCCGATCGTTCACCTTCACCGCCCCCCTCAACTGGACTACGTACTTTTGGCGTTACGCTCACAGATTCTGGACCCACGCGTGCCGTGTCAGTCGGTTCAAAGAAGAGTGTAGAGATGCATAGTGGTCATACAATTGGACGAAGCTTCCGTGCGAGTATCGAAGGAGAGGGCGACTATTCTTCTGGCCCAGTGCCGAGCAAATACTAATATCGAGACGGTGACTTGACCTTCCACAAGCTGCGTCGGAGGCGTCGAAGCATATATTTGGAACGGGCAACGTACACTGTACAATACACGACGACTACTGACAAGAGTGATGAAGGTTGCGATGTCCTGCTCGCCGGAGAGGTGCGATTCTAATCTTCATCTGCTGGCTGAGTAATTTTTCTGTATCTTTGTAGTTGTAGTGGATTTCGGCTGTGCCATGGACCTAATTTATAGTTGACCAAGATTGCTTAGTTGCCCCCATTGCTAGATTGGGTGTCACAGCATTAATATTTGCGTTTACGCCGGCTTTCGATCCAGCAAAAGTTTGAGCAAGTCTCTTTTTAAAATGGACATTGAGGTCCCATAAACAAACCCCCCTCATTCTCTATCATAACGCCGAAATTTTGATGATACTGGTATTTTGACACAGGGTCGTAACTTTTTCAAGCAATAGGAGGAAAGTAATGGATATGAGGGATTTCCTAGCGAGTTTGGTTTCGAATGTAAATTACCATTATTGCCATGCGCAAAGTCCGCCGACTTCCAAAAGCACTTGGACAGACATTGCGCATCCGAAACATCGCCTTTATAGTTACTGAAGCAAGGCTTGTCATTGGGGACACTGGGATTCTTGAAAAGAATACGCATGTCGTTCAGCTCACACCTGGTGATCTCATCATCCAGTACATGATCTTATTGTGTTTATAAATATGAAAACAGGGAGCTATCAGAAGCCATATCAAGTTGTTCAGACTGCAGCCCGAACTGAAAATGGACGCTCAAATATTTACTTGTGAGGGAGGAACGATGTCAGGCTCTCATGTTCATTTCTGACCTCTGAGGAGTGNNNNATTTGAAAGTCACCAGTGCCCAGATAACATCCGAGGGATTCCACACCAAGCCGACGTAGGCTTTTACTCATGAGCCCCTTTCTTGTCCTTTTCTGAAGAGCGCCTTCGGAAAGTCCACTTCCATTTGTGACACCAAAACTTCAACTTCTTTATGTCTCAACGTCAGTAGACGGTACTGGCGGTCGCTTGTAAAGCAAAGTCAAAGTCAAAGTAGCAAATGCTTCTGTAGCATCATCATATGTTACACTCAACCCGGAGTGCCGTGCATATGCATACAGAATTTAGGGTCATGGTTTGGAGTACTCTTCGCATGCTCATCTAGGAGCAATTAAGGTAATATGCCACCAGCGATATGAGGGGACCAAAGCTGAGGGAACCAAAACCTCATAGCTCATCAGAGTCCGACAACTCCACGTTTGTGGCATTATCTATTGTCAATATATGCAATAAGGTTTGGCCCACAAGTTCATACATTAAGTCAATGTCATACGGATGCTACATGACTTTGCGAAAACACCAGAGCATGGCAGTCGACATACCATGAGCACGTCAGGACTAGGCTACTCCTCATTCATACTCTCGAGCGCAGCCATTTGCTCATCCTCTAACTTGGATATGTTCTGTAACAGCCAATCCTTGCGCTCCCTCAGATCGCGATACCGATCCTGTTGTCCCCTCTCCCTCCGTTCAAGGACTGCAACCTCCTCCTGCAGACTCTCCAATCTCTTTGGCGCCGCGCCGCCCTCAATGATAGCAAGGTCACCAAAGGCAGCCAGGTCTGCCTCGAGTCCTCCAAGCGAATTGTATCCATCGGCAACTTTCTTACCAAAGCTCTCGGCACGGCTCTGGTACCCGCCTAGAGTGATAGCGAGCTTGCGTTCCAGTCTCTTTGCCTTGTCCGCCTCGTTGCGCATCTTATCCCGTGCATCGTTGAGAAGTTTCGTTATGCCAATGATGCGCTCGGAATCTGTCATTGACGCAGTCTCGACCCACCGGCGCTGTTGCAAGTCGTAGGAAAGGGAGTGCCTTAGCTCGGCCCAAGAAAACAAGCTCTCCTGGCTGTCCTCTTCCTCTTTCACGAGGAGCATTAAACCCTCTAGAACGCGTTCCTTCTCAGAATTCGGGTATCCCAATCTCGTCGCAAGCTCTCCGTCAATTTTTGCCCTCGCGACAGCGATAGCGTCATCCTCCGGCATCTCGTACTGCGACACTGTACGCCCAGGATGGATCGTCCCAGGTAGAGGAAACGCAATCGAGTCGTGTGCAAGCAACCGCACCATTTCGTCCTGGATCAATCGAGTCGCCTTTGCCATCGCATCGCTTCCTGTGTTGGTCTCACCTAGCGTGCGCTCCAACCTAGATGAATCGACGTTCACAGGACGCGGGAGAGCACGCTGGACGGGTAGGCTCCTCCTCGCTAGCTCTCTACGTTTGCGTTCCTCTGCTTCGCGTTGTAGCCGTGCATCCCGTTCGGCGGCGTCCTCTTCGACTGCAGACGCGCCATTGGCCACCATATCCTCGTCTTCAGGTACCATGATAGCAAAGTCGTTGACAGGCGCAGGGAGACTCTCGAACCCGATCGACGACTTCCCGCCTCGACGAGAGATGACCCGTACTCCACCGCCAGCGGCGTTAATACCCAGATCATCGCGCGCGGGAGTTCGCAAGGGAGTCATACCGGCGCCGTTGGGTGCACCAGAGGCATCCCGAGGGGTAGCAAGGGGGTTGGGTGTATAAGCGACCTGATGTTTCGGCGTTGCACCTGAGAAACCAGTACCGACGCCACTGTAGAGAGGGGTAGCCTCCTCGCCCAGAAGAGGGGTCTGTGCTTGAGTGAGGTTGCGTAAGTTGCGAGCTTCACTAAGAATAGCGTCCTCTTGGGGGGCTGTCCTTGGTGTTCGTGCCATCCGTGCATGTCCCAGCCCTTCGTACTCGCCCAACAGCCCAGCAGTAATCTCATTTCCTTCCGAAACGAGTGCACGCGCAGTTTGCCCTGCCTGTCCAATCTTGACAATCTCCTCTAATTCTGCATCCCCAACTTGAGCAGCAGGAAGTGCGAGCTGACGGCGCTTTTGAATCTGCTCAGCCTCTTTGAGCTTCTGGATCTGGGCGTCACGCGCTGGCAGGAATTTTGTTTGGTGCGCTTCGCCTTTTTCGTTCTTCCTCTGACGTTTTTTGCGTTCCGCTTCTTCTTCTTCGGGCTTGCGTTTGTTCTCTAGTCGCCGTAGAGATTGACCGATTGGTGCCGCTGCGGATTTCGCCTGTTCGGCGGCTGTATCATAAAACCCGAGGGCGGGTTTGATTTCAAAGGGAATATCTGCGTTATACTGAGATAGAGCTTAGTGTCTGGCCTTCAAATCGTTGAACAGTGCTTACGTCCATTCCCTTCTTCTTAGCCCTGTGTCGAGAACTATCAAAGGAGTCAACTTCAGCAGCCAACGAAGAACAAAACACCAACATGATGCCTGCAGCCTTTAATTCACGCTTCTTCTGTAACACCGCAAGCCTTCGGGCCTCCTCCAGCTGGCGTTCTCGAGCCTTCCGCTTTGCTTTCTTGCCTTGCGTGTTGGCAAGGCGCGCTCGCGCCTCGGATAACATCTCCTTCTCTGAAACGTAGGTTAGCGGTGTTGATTAAAGGGGATCAAGAATATGCGCAAACGCACCATCCTCATCCATGTCAATAGGATCGGGTCTTGCTGGCTTAGTCTCCGGGTCGGGGTCAATCTCACCAGGTCGCAACTTGCGAATATCGTCCGCACTTGGGCCTGCTTCCCCACCAGGACCCGCGAGTCCCAATTCTTCATTCTCCTTGGCTTCAGCATCGTCTAATAATTTTTGATAGCGTTCCAAGCACTGAGTGGCCGTCCGTCCAACTATAGGAGCAATAGTTCGCCACTGGGTAGGCATGAGCTTCGCAAGGTGCAGCAGTTTCTCGTCTTCGGCCTGCAACCGAAACAACTGCGTAAATTGTGTGAGCAACGCGACGTGTGCGAGTGCAGACCTTTGACCATTCTGTTTTCTTGATAGAAGGATCGAGCCATTCGTACCAGCGCGCTTTGCATTGCTTTGGTGTTTTGCGAACAAGGAGGGATGATATTCGGGCCCATTGGTTCTTGCCATACTTGGCGATTGCAGCCTTGAGGACTTCGTCCTCCGTGTTCTTCCAAACACCTGATCAAATTGAACGTGTCGGTAAGCGTTTGACTTAGCCTGTGTGATGGTCTGTGTGCGAACGGGCACGTACCTCCTGCAAATGAGGAAATTT
>WNFL01011982.1_pt1 | contig 15631 bp, 5 predicted proteins | sample 5400361 | NCBI WGS metagenome assembly WNFL01 (sample SAMN13153351, study PRJNA577476) | soil metagenome | isolation source: 40 cm soil on Douglas fir-dominated hillslope | place: USA:California | collected 2013-09-17
CGCCCAAGCGAGCGGGGCCGCCAGCATCAGCCACAGTACGAGGATCCGCATATTCATTTCTGTCGCTCCAGTGCGTTGGTCCCCGGATCTAGTGTCCGAAAACGCGGATTTTCCAACTGGTCAGCGTACCCGTATCGCCAGGGTTGCCGTCCACGATCTTGATCGTCCAGGTGCCGGCGGGATTTTCTCCATAGAATGCGTTGCTGAGGAGCACCATGCCGTTCAGGTCAGCCGACGAGTCGAATCCGTCCCGGATATTCTTCAGCACGCTCCGAGTAGCGGAGGGCGATGTCAGCTCGATGCCGAGATCCCCGCTGTAAGTATGCGTTGCGCTAACGCTGATCTGGACCGCTTCGATGACTTGTACCGGAGTGCCCGGAACGGTCAGAGTATTCGTTGCGCCAGTCACGCTGTTGTCCGGGATCGCAAGACTGAGCGTCGGGCTCGCGATAAAGCCCGTGTCGACGAAGGTGCCGAGCTGGCCCAGCGTGTAAGTTCTCGCCATGTTCACCGCGGCCGAGGCATCCACCATGCCGAAACCGTACCAGTTGTGAAATTTGAAACCCGCGGCGTTTGTCGTCCATACGGGCTCGGCCACGTAGGAACCGCCCGTCAGCGCGATATTCAGGGCAGGACGCGCCGCGTCGATCTGCCGCGCGGTGCTGGCGAGAATTTGCTTCACGTCGCGCCAGGTAAGGGCCGGGTTGGCTTCCAGAATCAGCGCGATCGTGCCGGCGGTCACCGGCGTCGCGGACGAGGTCCCGTTCATCTGGTTCGTGTAGTTGCACGAGCTGTTCGGTGCGCCGCCGTTGTTGAACGTGCTTCCATTGTTCCGGTTTGTCGTGGATGCGCCGATCACGCACCCGGACTGGTCCGTCGTCACCATCGCGGGCTCATATGCAATCGCGCTAAACCCCGGGGCAACGGACGCATTCAATCCGAATTCTCCGCCCGGGGCGCTCACCCAGATCGCCGAGCCCGCGGTCGAGTAGCTCGCCTTGATTCCGTCGGCGTTCACCGCGCCGACCACCACTTGATAGGGGAGCGTGTTTGCAGGGTCGAAATTCGCGTTTTCGCAGGACAAGCCTGCAGCATTTGCAAAGCAGCAATTTGAAACCGGAGCGACAGAGCAGTTGCGAGTCTGCCCCGTATCCCTAAACCCGTTCCCCGCCGCCTTGACGTAGAGCGCGCCTTTTCCCCCGCGAAGATTGGTGACGCCGGAGAGATACTGGGCCTCGTCCATCGGATCGACCGGAATGTCTTGAGGGACAGGGAGCGTAACGCCGAAGCTCTGGTTGAAAACGAAGACGTCGCCGCTGTTGGGGCTGGCGGTCGATCCGCCCAGGGAATCGATGAAAATCGTTTGAGACTGTGTGCTCGACAGGAAATTGAATCCCTTGAGCCTCGCCCTGGGAGCCACCCCGATCCCTCCCGCGGTGTTCCGCGCCATGGCGATGAGACCGCTGACCTCGGTACCGTGGTCGCCGGTCGTAGCGGTGCTGGTGGGATCGGTGGTGCTGTTATTGAAATTCCAGGAGCCGCCCACCACGACGTTCGCGTTGAGGTCTTCGTGAGCGATCTCGAGGCCGGTATCGACCACGGCCGTGATCACGCCGCTGCCGGTGAAACCGAAGGTGCTGTATACCGGTTCGACGTTGATGTCGAAGCCGGCGATGCCGACCCCGTCGGCAAAAGCGTTTTGTCCGGTGTTCTTCAAATGCCACTGCTGCGTGGCGAGCGGATCGGCGAGCGAAGCGATCGTAAAGGTGTCGTTGCAATTCACTCTGACGCTTGTCACGTTACCCGCGCCCAACGTGCCCGAGCCGCCCATCACGCTACAGCTCTGGACCGGGCCACCCGGCTGCGTAAGAACGGTCACGGCATAGGTCGCACCGGAAGGAATCGCGGTGCTGAAGGTGAATCCCCCGTTGCCGCTGATCGCGAGATTGTTCCCGCCGTTGTTCTGCAGCACCAGACCCGCGCCCAACAGCCCGCTCACCGCGCCTCCGATGGTGAAGCTGTTGGTGGTACAGGAGACGTTGATGCTGGCGACATTCGCGCTCGCGACCGTCCCGGAGCCGTTCGTGACGGTGCAGGTCTGGCTCGGGGTGCTCGGTTGCGCAAGGACCCTGGCCGAGTAAGCGGCGCCGTTCGCAAGCCGCGTGGCGAAGGTGAACACGCCGTTGGTTGTGACGCCAAGATTTCCGCCACCGTTGAGCTGCAGCACGAGCCCTGCGCCGGTAAGACCGCTCACCGTTCCACTGACGTTGAAAGTTGGAACGCCAACGTTATCCGCACCGCCAAAGCCGCATCCGGAAAGACAGGCCGTTGCGATCAGCAGGGCAGCTCCGGGTCGAGTCCTCATGGCTCTTCCTGTCGGCTCATCGTCGCCTCGAATCCTCTTCCAAATCGGCACGGTCCATGCCGACCCAACGTCGCATCGCCCTTCCTAAGGGTAATCGAAAAACCCGATCGGACAAGGGTACGACCGTGAATAGTACTCACCGACGATGGAGACCAAGCGCAACACCCCGCTGCACGAACCAAGAGCCGATCAGCGCTCGCGCGCGGCTTCGTGGAAAGCCTTGGTGACCGGGGAAAGAAGGTATTCGAGCACTGTACGCGTGCCCAGATGGATCTCGGCCGAGACCTGCATGCCCGGAGCGAGGCTGTATTTCACCCCGTCGGCTTCGAGAAACTGGCTTCTCAGGTCTACCAGCGTCCTGTAGGCAAGAGGCGCGGTTGCGCTCTTCGTCTGGTTTTGTCCCGCGGTTCCCGAGGCGGCGCCCTGCTCCGCCGAATCGGCGCTCACGTAGGCGACTTCGCCCGCCAGCATTCCGTACTTCTGGAACGTGAACGCCGCGAGCTTGATTTTCGCGGCTTGGGTCTGGCGCACGAAGCCGATGTCGTCGTTTTTTACCCACACCTCGGCGCGCAGAATCTCGTCCTTGGGAACGAGCGTCATCAGTATCGTGCCCGGGCTGGTCACCGTGCCGATGGTATGCGTCGCGAGATCCTTCACCACGCCGTCCTGCGACGCCCGGAGCTCCAGGTATTCTTGCCGATGCTCCTGCTTGGAAAGCTCCTGGTTCGCCTTCTCCAGCTGGGCCGCCACATCAACCCGTTCGGTCTGCAATTGGCGCCGGTAATCGGCGGTGATCTGCGAGATCTTCCTTTCTTCCTGCTCGATGGTGGAGCGCGCCGAGGCGATCACCGATTCCTGCGCGCGCAGATCCTGTTCGCGCTCGATGCGCTCGCGCTGCTTGTCCGTAAACATCAACTTGCCTGCGAAGCCGTCCCGCGCGAGTTTTTCGAAAGCGGCTTCCTGTTCCCGATAGTGAGGCAGCACCTGGGTGAGCTTGCTTTTTACTACCTCGGCGGCCCTGAGGTCGTGCTGCGCCTTCTCCAGCACGCTGCGCTCCTGCGCGAGCGCGTTCTCGTAAGCGCCGCGGTTAGCCGTGTACTGTGCGTACACCTGCGTGAAGAGACCCGCCGGCTCATCGGCGCGCCGCGTGAACGGCGATGCGGCAAACTGCGCGTCGATGCGCCGCAGCGCGATGCGCTTGTTATGGTAGTCGGCGGTGAGCGACTTAAGGTCCGAATCCGAGAGCGTGGCGTCCATGCGCATCAGCACCTGCCCGGCTTTCACCAGTTGGCCCTCCTTCACCAGGATCTCCTTCACCACGCCGGAGTCGGTTGGCTGCACGATCTTGAGATAGGTATCGGGCACGAGCTTGCCCTCGGCGACGGCGACGATGTCGAGCATGCCGAAGGTCGCCCATGCGAGCAAGGCAGCCAGGAACGCGAGCGTCACCCACAGCACGCGCCGCCCAAGAGGATTGGGAGGCGCATCCTGAAGCCGCACGATCGCGGGCTGGAAGTCGCGCGGGTCGACGTGAATGCGCTCTCCCAGGCGCTCGGCGACGCGGGCCGCGGCAGCCAGGGACGAGCGCTTTTCCCGAGTGAAAGGAGTTTCTGAAGGAGCGTTCATGGTGTGCGCTTCAGCCGAGCGGCGTGACGCCATCCTGCAGGCTCGCAAGCGGCCGCAGCGTCTGCGCCTGGGTACCGAAGGCGGCGCCAGTCACCACGTCCTGCGCTTTGTCGAAGCCGATCCCGGCAAGCGTGCCGTTCAAGCCATACTGATAGGCGAGGTCCCCGCCCAGCGCGGCCGTGTCGCTTCCCGCCAGCTGGAACTGCGTCAGGCCGTTCGTCAGCGCCCAGGTGGTGAGCGTCGGGTTGGCCACTCTGGCCGCGTCGAACGCCCCCACGAGGTTCTGGAAGTTGAACGCCTCGACCTTGTTGTCCAGCAGCGGGTTGCCTCCACTGGGATTGAACCCCGCCATCGCCTCGGCCACGACCTGCAGCGTCAGCACGTTCTTGTTCGCCGCGGCCGCATACCAGTTCGTGAAGGTGAGCTTGTCGGTCGCACTCACGTTCAGGATCAGGTTGTTGCCCGTCTTCTGGAAGCTGAGGTTGGCGTAGTCGAGGCTCGTGCCTCCCAGGGACAGGGTGTCGTCGGTCCCGACGCTCGGGTTCACCGAGTCCTGGCCGTCGCCTGTGTTGAAGGCGATGACGTCGGCGCCATTGCCGGTGCTCAGGGTGTCGTTGCCCGCCCCGCCGAGAAAGAAGTCGCCGGAGGTGCCGCCTATCAAGGTATCGGTCCCCGCCCCGCCGTTCAGATAGTTGCCACCCGAGGTATCCGTGAGCGTGTCGTTCCCAGCCCCGCCCTCCAGCACGTCGAATCCCGCGGCTCCGTTCAGGGTGTTGTTGCCGGTATTGCCCCGGAGGAGGTTGTTCGACGTATTACCCGTGCCGCTGATATTCCCCGCACCGGTCAGCGTCAGGTTCTCCACGTTGGCCACCAGCGTGTAAGTCACCGAGCTCTGCACCGTGTCGTTGCCTTCGCCGGCGTTCTCGGTCACCACGTCGCCCACGTTGTCCACCACATACGTGTCGTCGCCGGCCCCGCCGATCAGCGTGTCCGCGCCCGTACCACCCGAGAGCGTGTTGGCCGCGCTGTTGCCGGTGATGACGTTGGCGAGCGTGTTGCCCGTACCGTTGATCGCGGCCGCCCCCGTCAGGGTCAGGTTCTCCACGTTGTTAGACAAGGTGTAGCTCGCCGAGCTGAACACGCTGTCGGTGCCCGCGCTCGCCGCCTCGGTGACGACATCGGCCGTGCTATCGACGATGTAGGAGTCGTTGCCCGTGCCGCCCGCCATCGTGTCCGTGCCCGCCCCGCCGTCCAGGACGTTGTCGGCGGCGTTGCCGGTCAGGGCGTTGTTCAGTTCGTTGCCCGTGCCGTCGATCGCGGCCGTCCCCGTCAGCGTCAGGTTCTCCACGTTTGCCGACAGCGTGGTGCTCACCGAGCTTTGCACCAAATCGGTACCTTCGCCGAGGTTCTCGACGACGAGATCCGCGGCGTTGTCGACGACGTAGGTGTCGTTCCCCAGGCCTCCGGCCAGGGTGTCGGCGCCCGCGCCCCCGTCCAGCGTGTTGTTGCCCGAATTCCCGGTGATCGAGTTGGCGAGCGCATTGCCCGTGCCGCCGATGTTCCCGGTGCCGGTGAGCACTAGGTTCTCCACGTTCGCAGAGAGCGTGTAGGTCACCGAGCTTTGCACGAGATCCGTCCCTTCGCCGGCGTTCTCGGTCACCACGTCGCCCACGTTGTCCACCACGTAGGTGTCGTCCCCGGTCCCGCCAATCAGCGTGTCGGCACCGGCACCACCGCTCAGCGTGTCGTTGCCTGCCCCGCCATCCAGAACGTTGATTGCATTGTTGCCCGTGAGCACGTTGTCGAGCCCGTTGCCGGTAGCGTTGATCGCAGTCGCGCCGGTTAAAGTCAGGTTCTCGACGTTGGCCGACAGGGTGTAAGTCACCGAGCTGCTGATCAGATCGGTGCCTTCGCCCGCGTTTTCGGTGACGACGTCCGCGACGTTGTCGACGGTGTAGCTGTCGTTGCCCGTCCCGCCGATCAGCGTGTCGGCGCCGGTGCCGCCCGAGAGCGTGTCGTTGCCCGCACCGCCATCGAGAACGTTGTTCCCGGTGTTGCCCGTGAGCGCGTTGTCGAGCGCGTTACCGGTGCCGTTGATCGCGGTCGCGCCGGTCAGGGTCAGGTTCTCCACGTTGGCTCCGAGCGCGTAGCTGATGGAGCTCCGCACCAGGTCCATGCCTTCGTTGGCGTTCTCGGTCACCACGTCGCCGACGCTGTCCACCACGTACGTGTCGTTGCCCAGGCCCCCGACCAGGGTGTCCGCGCCCGTCCCGCCCGAGAGCGTGTTGTCGCCCGAGTTGCCGGTGATCGAGTTGGCCAGCCCATTGCCGGTGCCGTTGATCGCCCCGGTGCCCGTAAGCACCAGGTTCTCCAGGTTTGCCCCCAGAGTCCAGGTGACATCGGACATCACCGTGTCGGTCCCGGCGTTCGCGGCTTCGGTCACCGTGTCGCCGGTGCTCACGATGTAGGTGTCGTTCCCCGCGCCACCTGCGAGCACGTTGGCGGCGCCGTTGCCCGTAAGCGCGTTGTCGAGCGCGTTGCCTGTGCCATTGATCGCGGTCGTACCGGTCAGGATGAGATTCTCGACGTTGGCCCCGAGCGTGTAGCTCACCGAGCTCTGAACGGTGTCCGTACCTTCGTTGGCGTTCTCGGTTACGACGTCGGTGGCGACGTTCACAACATAAGTATCATTGCCCGTACCACCCACCATGGTGTCGTCGCCCGCCCCACCATCGAGCGTGTCGTTGCCTGCTCCACCCGTCAGAGTGTTGTTTGCACTGTTCCCCGTGAGCGCGTTGTCCAGGGTGTTGCCGGTGCCGTTGATCGCCGTCGTTCCCGTCAGCGTGAGATTCTCGACGTTTGATCCGAGCGTGTACGCGGTGGAGCTCTGCACCGTGTCGCTACCCTCGCCGGCGTTCTCAGTCACCACGTCGCCGGCGTTATCCACCACGTAGGTGTCGTTGCCCGTGCCACCAATCATGATGTCCGCACCCGCCCCACCGTTCAGCGTATCGTTGCCGCCCAGCCCCAGCATGGTGTCGGCATTAGCCGTGCCCACGAGGTTGTCGTCTCCTGAAGTACCGACGAAACCCGGTGCGATACTGATATCGAACAGGTCGAGCGCACTCGCCCCTTGCGAGTCCGTGGCGACCACTTTCACACCTACCGTTCCAACGTCGGCTTGTCCAGGCGCGCCTGAGAATGTCCGGGTGGCCGCGTCGAAGGCGAGCCAGGCGGGTAGTGCAGCCCCGCTGGCGAGCGTGGCGCTGTAGGCAAGCGTGTCGCCCGTATCGACGTCGCTGAACGCGGACGCCGGCACCTGGAAGCTGAATGCCTGGTTCTCAGTCGCGCTCTGGTCGGCGACCGGCGTAACCAGGACCGGTGCGTCGTTCACTCCGGTCACCGTGACCGTCACCGTCGCGGACGAAGTCGCTCCCTGCGAATCCGCGACCGTATAGCTGAAACTGTCCGTGGCCGTCTGTCCTGCGGCGAGCGCATCCTGTGCCGCGGCGTTGGCCGAGTAGGTGAGCGACTGGGTCGCGGCATTGAATGCCACCGCGCCGACCGTTCCGGTCGTGTTGACGGCGGTGATGCTCCGGGTGTCCCCGGTATCCACATCGGTATCGTTGGCGAGCAGCAAAGGCACCAGATTGGCGGTGGTCGCGTTCTCGTTCACCGCGACACTGTCAGCCGCGGCCACCGGCGCGTCGTTTACCCCAGTGACCGTCACCGTCACCGTCGCGGTCGAAGCGGCTCCGTGCGAATCCGCGACGGTATAGTTGAAGCTGTCCGTTGCCGTCTGTCCCGCAGCCAGGGCGTCCTGCGACGCGGCGTCGGCCAAATAGATGAGCGTCTGGGTCGCTGCGTTGAAGGCTACCGTCCCGATTGTTCCGGTCGTGTCCACCGCAGATACGCTGAGCGTGTCGCCGGCGTCAGGATCGCTGTCGTTGGCGAGCAGCAGCGGCACGAGATTTGCGGCGGTCGCATCCTCGTTCGCGGCGACGGCGTCCGGGACCGCCACGGGCGCTTGATTGGTTGGATTTTCCGCGGTCGCAAGCCCCAGCATGAACGAAAGGCTATGGACGGATCCGTCGGCGAATTCGAACTGCTCGATCCCGGTGCCGATGGGATCGTCTGGCTGCGCGAGCTTCACTCGCAGCGAGCCGTTCTGCCCCCAGGCGAAACCGAGAGTCGCGCCGTCGGCGCTGCGCGTGACGATCAAGTTGTCGAGCGTGATCCCCGCCGCGAATACCACCGTGTCCATGTCCACGATACCGGCGTCGTAGAGAGGCTGAAGGGCGGCGTAATCATTTCCCGCAATATGGGGAAGCTCGGGCACGGGCGCGATTTGAATTACGTCGTCAGGGTTGAAGGGAATTCCGTAGGCATTCAGCGACGAGAGCAAATCATCGAGCGAGGCGTACAAGACGGCCGCGAAATTGGAACTCAGTCTGAAGGGGTCAAATCCGATAGAACCGATCGGAGGGCCGCCCTCACCTCTCGGCAGCGCCATTCCGGTGGGCGTATCCGCCGGGACGACATAGTCCCCGCCGAACTGCTGGCTCTCGGCGACAATGATTCCAAGGGAGTTGTAATACCATTCGCGGAACGCGTCCGCATCGATTGCACCCGTATCCCCGATCAACTCGACTCCAACTGCTTGCGGGTCGATCAGGTAGCGGTCCATGCCGTTGCCGCCTTCGAGAGTATCGTTTCCGCCGCCGCCCGCGAGAACGTCGTTCCCGTCACGGCCCCGGATCATCTCGTCCTGCGCGGTGCCGCTCAGAAAATCATCCCCCGACGTCCCGACGATGAGGCCGGTGACCGCGACGGATTTGACGGTGGCTTCGTCCCACACCGTTCCGTCCGTGAATTCATACCGCTCGATCCGCGGAGAATCGACATACGCGTCGACGACCCGCATGCTTTGGTCTCCGGTCGTCAGAATCAGGTCGTTGCCGCTGTGAATGAAAAACACCTCCGAAGGCAGGAACGCCAATTCGATCGAATCGACATCCCCCGGCTGGTTGCCGTCTTCGTAGACCGCGCTTGCGCCGAAACCCGGATCGAAAAAGTACGTGTCGCTGCCGGTTCCACCGATCATGACGTTGTTGCCGTCGCCGTCGGCGAAGGTGTCGTTACCCGAGTCGCCGCGCAGCACGTCGTCCCCGGTGCCGCCGATCAGGAAGTCGTCACCCGAGCCGCCGTTCAGAGTGTCGTTGCCCTCGGCGCCAAAAATCGTATCGTTGCCGTCCAAGCCTTGGAAGGTCTCGTCCAAAGGCGAGCCGTTGAGAGTGTCGTCTCCCAAGGTGCCCACTAACACGACCGGAGGCCGCGGCCCCGCCAGCGCGGAGAGCTGCTCGCCCGTAAAGGTGCCGTCGGCGAATTGAACATTGCCGACCACCAAGCTGCCGAATCCGTCGACGATACGCACCGTGCCGGTAGGCCGGTCGATGACCAATTCGTAATGCCGTCCGATCTGGCTGAGCTCGGGTACGCGTTCCAGACCGGGTACACTCTCGGCGATGGCCCAAGAGAGCGATACATCCGCGAGCTTCGTACCGTCGGCAAAGACCACGGCGCCGCCCGAGAGCACCGTGTCCTCTCCGGTGTCCGAGCTCCCAAAAACGACCGACCCGTCGAATGCGGCTCCGAGCAGGTCGTCGCCCGCGCCGCCGGAGACCGTTTGCCCTCCGAGGACCACGTCGTTGCCCGGGCCGCCGTCGCCCAACACGCCAACGAAAAGCACGTCATCGCCTGCCCCGCCGTACCCATAGGAGGCGCTGACTCGATCGTTGCCTGCGCCGCCGTACCCATAGACCGCGGAAAGGACGTCGTCGCCGTCACCGCCTTCGCCCACCATCGCACCCACGATCGTATCGTTACCGGCTCCAGCGTCCACGAATGCCGCATACTCGCCATACCGCGCCTCGAATACCGGCGAAAGGTATCCAAAATTAAAGAAATTCGAGGCGGCGATGTAGTTGTCGCCCGGCCCGCCGGTGATCTCTTCGAAGACGGCGTGGTCGGTAAAGCGCAGAATGGCCACGCCTGTACCCCCCGGGGGACTCGCCGCCCACGAAACGGGAACGATCCCGCTGCCGCTTACGTCGGTGTGTTCTACCGCAAACTCGAGCGTAGCGCTTGAGAAGTGCGTGACCGTGTCGGCGAAGAATCTCGACTGGAAGGTCGGGATATACCTCACCACGTCCTCATCGAAGCTCGGCGCGCCGATGCCGTTGATGACGGCAGCATCGCTTTGCTGCGTGACCGTCTGAATGTCGAACTGGCGGATGTCCGGGAGCGGCGCAATGAACCCGTCTGGAGTGTAAACGTACCCGTCGACGAAACCATGGCGGGTGATGGTCGTGCTGATCTGAGGCGGGTCGAACCGGTGAAACACGAATTGTCCCGAGGAATCGACTTCCGGTCCAAGGTTTCCCAGATGGGCGACCGTGTCTTCGATCCATTCCGTCGAAATCGCCGCGTAGCCCGGAAGCGATAGCGGAGTGCTTCGCTCGAGGAAAGGGTATCCGGGGAACGGCACGTGGTTGAACAATCTCGGCTCGAAAGCCTGCTCCAACGCCGTGCGAATGGCGCTCTTCGCTTCCGCCCAGTCCCGGCGAGCGTCATCGCCGGCGAACGGGTCGGGCTGACTGACCACTGGATCGAGCGCGACGGTTTGCCCACCGGCGAGCTTCAGTTGCCAAGACTGCGGTTCGCTGTAGTAACCGGTGAGAACCAGTCCCGTCTGCCCTCCGCGAATACGCAGAAACAGATCGTCGCCGTCGCGACGCGGCGCGAGATCCTCTAGAGGAATATCGGCCGAAAGCTCGATGGTGTTCGAACCCGTGTCAAAGACTCTGGCCTTGCCGGTTCCGCGCGTGAGGACGTAGGTGTCGTTGCCCGCTCCGCCCTCAAGGATGTCGTCACCGGCTCCGGCGTCGATGCGGTCGTCCCCGGCACCGCCTTGGATCGTGTCGTCACCGGCACCTCCGAAGAAGGTGTCGGCGTACTGCGTGCCGATCAACTCGTCGGCGCCATCGGTGCCCTGGAATATCAGGCCGGTGCCGAGATATTGGGTGATGAGCTGCTCCTGAGTGAGCGTTACCGTTCCACCCGCGCCGTTGTTCAGGGTCACACTCGCGAAGGCTCCGTATTCCTCGCGCGCAACGCCCACGCCCCCCGTCGCCGGGGTTTGCCCCGGATGGGCGTTGTCACGCACGTGCAGATTCAGATAGGGCTGTCCGTCTTCGCCGGTGTATCGCGTCACTTCCAGATTGGCGCTGGTGAGCGCGCTATAAGCAGTCAGATCAAGGTGGTTCACGCCCTGAAAGTCGATCACCCGGTCGCCGTCCGTTGCGTAGATCGTGTCGTCGCCGGCGCCGCCCTGGATGCTGTCGCCGCCGCCGCTCGCAAAGACCGTGTCGTTGCCGTCGCCGGCGTTGATGGTGTCCTGTCCCGGCCCGCCGTTGATGACGTCGTTGCCGGCTCCCGCGTCGATGAAATCGTCACCGGTGCCGCCCAGGATCGAATCGTCCCCGTCCTTGGCCTCGATCAGGTCGGATCCGTCTCCGGCGTCGATGCGATCGGTCACCCCGGTGCCTTCGATGAACTCGTTGTTGCTGGAGCCCGGAAAATCGAAACCGAGGGTCAGGACCTCCTGATACGTCATCCTTGTGCCGTCGGCGAACTCGATGTGGTCCAGCATCGGAGTCGAAAATGGATTGGTCGAATCGAAGCCCACGAGATGGATCGCGTCCCCGCCGCCCAGATCGAGCACCAGCGAGCCCCTGCGGAGCTTGATATCGCTGCGGCTGACTCCTGGTCCGAGCACCAGCACCGCCGACCCGGGATCGTCGTCGAGGACCGTGTCATCCCCGTCGCCGCGGTTGAAGACGTAAGTGTTGATCCCTGAGCCGCCCCTGAGCGTGTCGTTCCCGGTGCCGCCGATGAGCACGTCGTCGCCCGCACCGCCCTCCAGAAGATCGTTGCCCGCGCCCCCGTTCAGGTAGTCGTCGCCGGAGAGCCCCGCCGCTTCGACATCGGCCGCGTCACCGCCCAGCGTATCGTTCCCCTCGCCCCCGAGCAGCACGTCGCTCCCCGCCTCGCCGAGTATGACGTCATCGCCCGAGCCGCCTTCGACGTAATCGTCCCCCGGCCCGGCAAAAATCCAGTCGTCGCCCGCGCCCCCGTAGATCGCATCCGCCGAGCCGTTGGTAAGATCGCCGAACACGAAAAAATCGATATCGGTGACCAGGAAATTCAATCCGGTGTCGACGGTCCCCTCCACCGTGCGGGTCACCGCCCAGTCGCGATCGGCCTGGACGAGGGACTTGTCCCCGTAGATCACATCGTCCCCGCCGCCGCCCGCGATGACGTCCGCGCCCGTGCCCCCGTTGAGCACGTCATCGGTCGCCGCGCCCACGATCACATCGTTGCCCCCATCTCCGCTTAGAAGATCGCCCTGATCGGCGACCCGGTTTGCCGTCTCACCTGCCTGGATCCACTGCGCAAGCGTGTTCCCGCCGGCATTGGCGCTCGTGTCGCCGAAGATCGTGTCATCACCCCACGCCCCGCTGATGAGATCGCCGTCGGCGCCCCCTTCGATCCAGTCGTTGTTGCCGCCGCCCTCGCCCACGTCGTGGCCCGCGCCCAACTCTATCCAGTCGCGCCCGCCCCCAGTCACCATGCTTGCGCCGCCGGAGCCGTCGCCAAAGACCGTGTCGTCTCCGCCCCCGGTGATGAAGTGCTCGACCTCGTCGGCGGTGCTGCCGTTGAAGAAGTCGGCGCGATTCGGCTCCACTACGCCGCTTCGCACCGCATTGCCAAAACCGTCGTCCTGCAGAGGACTCGCGTTCTGCCTGTCGCCCTGGAAGGTGCGCACCGCATCGGTCGGTGGGCTTAGACTATCGATCAAAAGGATGCCCAAGTCGCCCGAATTGAGCGTGTCGCCGAGGTCCAGTTGGCCGCCGTCGGCGGTAGTCAGCATCCAGGGGGAGTTGTGAGTGAGAGTGAGAAACCCGTCCGCGCTCTCCCAGGTCGTGGCGCCGGTCTTGAGGAAGTAGCCGCCTCCGAATAGATCGCCTCGATCCTGGCTGTTGATGATGATGCGGCCTTTGCGGTCCGAGTCGATGATCTTGTCGTTGCCGTCGCCGGTACTCCAGCGGTAAATATCGTCGCCGTCTCCGCCGATCAGAATGTCGTCGCCTTTGCCCCCGATTAATATATCGTTTCCTGCTTCACCGATCAGAATATCGCCAAATGCAAGTTCTACTGCGCCCGTCGCATCGAATTTCCGCGCGTCAAGCATAGATGCGTGATCCGCATGAAAACTTCCAACAGGTTCGTTCAAATCTCTACCGGGATCCAGATAGATATTGGTCGAAGTGTAGTTGTTGGGATCGAGGGTCGAAAGACTGGAATACGTAGTCCGTAGATCCGTGAAGAGCGCCGCCTGAGCTGGAAGTAGACTGTTAACTAGGCTCAAGACCTCATTCGAGGTGCCGCCGAGACTGTAGTCAATATTTGCGGACCCGATCAAACTTTCAAACTGTCGGTCATAGGCTTCGATGTGCGCCCGATGAAATTGAAGCGTTCGGTAAACCTGCTTTGCTTCATCAGACCCGATCGAATTCGCATCATCGTATAAGCTAAAGAACTGCGATTCTGCGTAACGGCGCTCGACTACACCATTTCCATTGCCCCCGTTGTTACTCGATCCATATCGAATTTCGTACCATGCCTCCGCGCGATTTCCGTTTTGTAGAGAACGTACAAGGTTTGTTATTGTGTCGTTCTTGTTTCTGAAGTAACCGCTTCTTCCATTCCCGCCAGCTGCTTGGTACCACATTGAAACCAAGACCGCTTTCTCCTCAGAGGGCGGAACCGCAATGCCTTGCTGAGTCAAGAACGTGTCAAGCTCTACTTGCTTACCTGCAAAAGTAGGATCAGTACTCTCAACGACGTTTCTCAACAACTGCGCAGCAGTCGCCTCGCTTCCAAGGTCAAGAAATGCCGCCAGTTGAGCGGCCGTAGCCGCGCTGGGATTGTTACGCGCAGCTATTATTTGATTTTCTTGCTGCTGTGTGAGGACAATACCTACGGTACTCAGGAAGTACCTAACATAGTCGATCGAGTTTACTAGTAGATCAAAGCCGTACCCGATTGCAATGCTTCCATCGTAGTACGGCCGTAAGCCAGAAGCGTTTCCACCAGTACCCTCACCGAATTTCCGCAGAGGATTATTCTCCGCGACCTTCAAAATGAAATCTCGGTCGCGTTGGTAATTGCCCTTTAACCATGCGCTATGAAATGTTTGAAATTGGTTAAGTGCCATGATCAGTCTCCTAAGCTTTCGTTCTTTGGCGGTGGTACTACGGAATCAGTCGCCGTCTCTCGATCTTTATCAAATCGGAAAATGGTAAAGACTTTTGGACGGTCGCTCTAAGACCTCGTATTGAGACACGTGCAGTACGCGCAGCCTCATCGAACGAAACCGATTCGATAGCAAACTCACTATCTGGTGGATCGCAAAAACCTGCAAAAACTAATTTGTCGAGGAGTTTTTGCCCCTCGCGCCATACTGTAAGCTCTGTTGAAGGGGAATAGTCGCCACACATCCCGTTGATCTTCGCGCTAAATTTCCAAGGGGACACCTGGAGCCGATAGTGTGATGTACCTATATTGCAAGTCGATTCAACGTTGCTCTTACGTACTCGATAATCTTGCACACCTGTTGGCCCGTTCATTGTTCTTATATCCGTCAAAGCGATTAGACTGTGAACCCCTTTCTCGTTGGGGATTAGCTCCCGACTTTCAGCCGACAATTCCTCAATGGTTAGTCGAGCCGATCTTTGATCGCAGGTCACTCGCACGTACGGCCAATCTTCCGAATGGGCTGCAGTCGATACAAGAAAACAAAGAAGAAGGGCATAGAAGGGCAGAGACGAGTTTTTTATCACGATCATTTCCGTTCTGCGGTTATTCAAATTTCAAGCTTTCCCAGGTCATCTTGTCATGCTCTTAGATCGCTACATCACAGCATGGGCATGAGCTTGCGCGAAAATAATTCGCCCTACGGCCCCGGATGTCCATGTCTGAGTTCGTCAGTGATCCGTCCCTTCCGCTTCGATGAAACGAGTTTTCGCGACACCCGTTTATCCAAACTCTGCAACATCGACTCAACCAGTTTGATCTGCTGCGGCAAACAAACCCTCTCCAAGTCAAAGCGTTCCTCAATGGCTTTTCGGCCTTGAACGCGCAGTGCTTCATAACGCTTTGGCTCGCCGAGCACCGATTCGACTTTCTCGACAATCGCTTTCGTATTGAAGAAATCCACCAGCACCCCATTCTCCCCGTCTCGAATCACTTCCTTCACCGGCGCAGTCGACGAAGCGATCACGACGCACCCCGCCGCCATCGCGTCGAGCATCGACCAGGACAACACAAACGGATACGTCAAGTACACATGTGCCGAAGATACTTGCAGGACATTCACGAAAGTCCCGAAAGGTACGCGCCCGAGGAAGTGCACGCGCGACAACTCGAGCTTGGCGCCGACTTCGGCGAGCATCACCTGCCGCCACGTTCGGCCGTTGCCCGGGTTGCGGCCGTAGCTCACTTCGTCGCCGCCGATAA
>WNFL01395354.1_pt1 | contig 15630 bp, 16 predicted proteins | sample 5400361 | NCBI WGS metagenome assembly WNFL01 (sample SAMN13153351, study PRJNA577476) | soil metagenome | isolation source: 40 cm soil on Douglas fir-dominated hillslope | place: USA:California | collected 2013-09-17
CCCCTTTGTGGGACAAGATGCGCGCCATCGCGACGCGCGTCTACGGTGCTTCGGATATTACGGCCGATGGCAAAGTCAAGGCCGAAATCGAGCGCCTGCAGCAGGCCGGATTCGGACACTTCCCGGTGTGCGTCGCCAAGACCCAGTACTCGTTCACGACCGACCCAACGGCGCGAGGGGCTCCCTCGGGGCATGTGCTGGACATTCGCGAGGTGCGGCTGGCGGCCGGCGCCGAATTCATCGTGATGATCTGCGGCGACATCATGACGATGCCTGGACTGCCCAAGGTGCCCTCGTCACATGCAATCGACATCGACGAAAAGGGCCGCGTGGTCGGACTGTTTTAGCGGCAGGGCGTCAACGCACAAGAATTGCGCGGAAGTCGTTCACGTTGGTGAGCGTCGGCCCCGTCACCACCAGGTCGCCTAGCTCGGAAAAGAACGTGTAACCGTCGTTGTTGGCCAGGAAATCCTTGGCCCGGAGACCGAGCGCGCTCGCACGCGGCAAGGTGTCGGGGCCCGCAATCGCCCCGGCATTGTCTTCGGTGCCGTCGACCCCGTCCGTATCACAGGCAATGGCGTGCACTCTGGCGTTTCCGTCCAGGGCGATGGTCAATGCCAGCAGGAACTCGGCATTGCGTCCGCCTCGCCCCGTGCCGCGCACCGTGACCGTCGTCTCGCCCCCCGACAGCAGCACGCAAGGCGCCGGCGCCGGCTGGCCGTGCGCGGCGACCTGACGCGCGATGGCCGCATGCACCAGCGCGACATCGCGCGCTTCGCCTTCGATCGCATCGCTCAGGATGAGGGCCTTGACGCCGGCCTCCTGGGCAGCGCGCGCGGCCGCCTCCAGCGACGCCTGGGGCGTGGCAATCATGATGGCTTGGGCACGGGCCAGGCGAGGATCGCCGGGTTTGGGCGTTTCATCGTGACCACCTCGCAGATGCTCGAGCGCCGCGCGTGGTTCCTGGATCGAGTATTTCTGCAAAATCGCCAGCGCATCGGCACAGGTGGTGGGGTCCGGCACCGTCGGTCCCGACGCGATCACCGCAGGATCGTCCCCCGGGACATCCGAGATCATCAGCGTCACCAGGCGCGCCGGAGCGCAGGCCGCGCCCAGGCGTCCTCCCTTGATCGCCGACAGGTGTTTACGCACGCAATTCATTTCGACAATGGTCGCACCCGAACGCAGCAGCGAGCGGTTGACCTGCTGCTTGTCTGCGAGCGTCAGGCCCTCGGCCGGGAGCGGCAGCAAGGCTGACCCTCCGCCCGAGATCAGGCAAAGCACCAGGTCCTCCGGGCTCAAGTCGCGTACCAGGCGCAGCATGCGAGCCGCGGCGTCGCGTCCGGCCTCGTCGGGAACCGGATGAGCCGATTCGACGATCTCGATCTGTGTGGTGGGGACCTTGTGGCCGTATCGGGTGACGACAAGGCCCTCCAGCCGATGCTTCCAGTTCGCCTCGACCGCCCTGGCCATTTCGGCGGAGGCCTTGCCGGCGCCAATGACCAGCGTGCGCCCGCGCGGCACCGGCGGCAGATGCGGGGGCACATTGCGCATCGGGTCCGCCGCCTGCACAGCGGCCCGAAACAAGGACATCAGCAATTCGCGATCGGTCATTGAATGCATTGGGAATTCGTCTCCGGGCGCCATTTTGGGGCCTGGTGGGTACGAACCAAATATGTTTTATTTTACTTATTTGGTTTCATGCATTCATAAGCTCTCCTGATGCTAAGGTCAAAAAACTCTGACTATTCGGGTACTTAGTCTGCTTTTACGCTCTGCGCTCAGAATAGCGACTCCGCAATGCGGCGCTGAGGGGCCCGCGGGCCCAAGGAGGAGGTGTGTTTGACCCGAAAAGGCTGATTGCTCAAGTCGACCCGGAGCTGTGGGGCGCAATGCAGCAGGAGCTGCGCCGTCAAGAAGATCACATTGAACTGATCGCCTCGGAAAACTATGCGAGCCCGGCCGTGCTCCAGGCCCAGGGCTCGGTCCTGACCAATAAGTACGCCGAGGGCTACCCCGGCAAGCGCTACTACGGCGGATGTGAATACGTCGATGAGGCCGAGCGCCTCGCGCTCGATCGGGTCAAGCAGCTGTTCGGTGCTGAATTTGCCAACGTCCAGCCCCATTCGGGCTCCCAGGCCAATGCCGCGGTGTACATGGCCATGCTGTCGCCCGGCGACACCATCCTGGGCATGTCCCTGGCGCACGGCGGCCACTTAACGCACGGGGCATCGGTGAACTTCAGCGGAAAGATGTACCGCGCGATCGCCTACGGCCTGGACCCCGAGACCGAGCAGATCGATTTCGCCCAGGTCGAGCGACTGGCCGCAGAGCATCGCCCGAAGATGATCGTCGCGGGGGCCTCCGCGTATTCGATGGAGATCGACTGGCGGCGCTTTCGAGCGATCGCGGACCGCGTGGGCGCATACCTGTTCGTCGACATGGCGCATTACGCAGGCCTGGTGGCGGTGGGCGAGTACCCGAGCCCGGTCGGCATCGCGCACTTCGTGACCTCCACCACCCACAAGACGCTACGCGGACCGCGTGGCGGGATCATCCTGTCGAGCAACGAATTCGAAAAACCGCTGAACTCGACGATCTTTCCGGGAATCCAGGGCGGACCTTTGATGCACGTGATCGCCGCCAAGGCAGTCGCCTTCAAGGAGGCCTTGAGCCCGGAATTCAAGACCTATCAGCAGCGCGTGAAGGCCAACGCCCGCGCCATGGCGGCCACGCTGACCCAACGGGGACTGCGCATCGTTTCAGGGGGCACGCAGAGCCACTTGTTCCTGGTCGATTTGCGCGCCAAGCGCATCACGGGCAAGGATGCGGAGGCAGCACTGGGCAAGGCGCACATCACGGTCAACAAGAACGCGATCCCGAACGATCCAGAAAAGCCCTTCGTGACCTCGGGCGTCCGGATCGGGGCGCCGGCGATGACCACGCGCGGCTTCGGGATCGAGGAGGCCACCCAGGTTGCACACCTGATCGCCGACGTGCTCGATGCGCCGCAGGACGCGGCGATCATCGCGCGGGCCGCGGCGGACGTCAGGCACCTGTGCGAGAAGCTGCCTGTGTACGGTTAAACACGAACAACCCGAATCGTCAAGAAGGAGACAGTGATGGCTGGTCGCAATTTCCTGTTTGTCCCAGGTCCCACCAATGTTCCGGATCGAGTCCAGCGAGCGATGGCGGTCGCGATGGAGGATCACCGCTCGTCCAAGTTTCCGGAGCTGACCCGGGCCGTGCTCGCCGGCTTGAAGAAGATCTTCAAGACGACGACCGGCACGCCGATCATCTTCCCGTCGTCCGGCACCGGGTGCTGGGAAGCGGCGCTGACCAACTGTCTGAACCCCGGCGACAAAGTGCTGGCGTCGCGTTTCGGCCAATTCAGCCATCTGTGGATCGACATGGCGCAGCGGCTTGGCTTCGAGGTCGAGATCGTCGACTGCGAATGGGGCACCGGCGTGCCGATCGAGCGCTACCTGGCCTTGCTGGAGGCCGACAAGTCGCACAAGATCAAGGTGGTGCTGGCCTGCCACAACGAGACGGCCACCGGAGTCACCAGCGACATCGCGGCCGTGCGGCGCGCGATGGACGCGGCCAAGCATCCGGCGCTGCTGTTCGTCGATGCGGTCAGCTCGCTGTGCAGCATCGATTTCCGCATGGACGACTGGGGCGTGGACGTGTGTGTGTCCGGATCCCAGAAAGGTCTCATGCTGCCAGCCGGCCTGGGAGTGACCTGCGTGAGTGCGAAGGCGATGGCCGCACGTGAATCGTCCAAGCAGCCGCGCTGTTATTTCGACTACGGCGACATGGTCAAGGCTACTTCCCGTATACGCCGGCGCTGCCGATGCTGTATGGCCTGAAGGAGTCGCTGCAGATGCTGGAGGAAGAAGGACTGGAGAACGTGTTTGCCCGCCATCATTATCTGGCGGCCGGCGTGCGCGCCGCGGTGCACGAGGGCTGGAAGCTGAAGCTGTGTGCCAAGGAGCCCAAGTGGTACTCGGACACAGTGACGGCCGTGGTCGTGCCCGAGGCGATCAACGGGGCTCACGTGATCGATGTCGCCTTCCGTCGCTACAACCTGGCGCTGGGCGCCGGCCTGAGCAAGGTGGCCGGCAAGGTGTTTCGCCTCGGCCACCTCGGGGACCTGAACGAACTGATGATGCTGGGGGCCCTGGCGGGAAGCGAGATGGCCATGCTCGACGTCGGCATCAAGATCGAGCCGGGCAGCGGGGTCGGTGCAGCGCAGAAGTACTGGCGTGCGCACGATACGATCGAAAAAAAGAAAGTCGCGCGCAGCGAGGTGATCTACGCGTCGCACTCGACCGGCTCGACCGAAGGCGTGCGCACATGAGGCCGCCGCCCCGCGACTCTTGCGGGCTCCTCGCTCCCTTTCTCTTCACATTGGTTGGGGGAGCACGAGGAGGTGAGCCGAGCTCCCTCCTGCGCAATCGTTTGGACCTGATTTCATGAATCAGCGGGTCGTGTTCCTGGAACGCCAGTCGGTCAGGGCCAACGTGCGGCGGCCGCGCTGCGCGGCCACCTATGTCGAACACGACAAGACCACGCCGGCCCAGGTGATCGAGCGGCTGCGCGATGCTACCGTTGCGATCGTCAACAAGGTCTTGCTGCGCGAAGAGACCCTGGCCCAGTTGCCGAACCTGAAGCTGATCGCGATGGCTGCAACCGGGTACGACTGCATCGACATCGAGTCCTGCCGCCGGCGCGGCATCGCAGTGGCCAACATCCGCAACTACGCGGTGCACACGGTGCCGGAGCACGTGTTCATGATGGTCCTGGCACTGCGCCGCAATCTGCTGGCGTACCGCCACGATGTCGAGCAGGGCGTGTGGCAGCGCTCGGAGCAGTTCTGCTTCCTCACGCACCCGATCGGGGATCTGTTCGGTTCGACCATCGGGATACTCGGGGAAGGCGCGATCGGGCAGGGGACCGCCGCCATCGCGCGCGGCTTCGGCATGAAGGTTCTATTCGCCGATCACGAGCCGCCCAAGGCGCCAGGCGTCGAATTCACGCCGCTGCAACGGGTTCTGGAAACCTCCGATGTGCTCTCGCTGCATCTGCCGCTGACGGCGGGCACGCGCAACATGATCGGCATCGAGCAGTTCCGTCGCATGAAGCGCACCGTGCTGTTGATCAATACGGCGCGTGGGGGACTGGTCGACGAAAAGGCCTTGATCGAGGCCCTGGACCAGGGTCTGATCGCCGGAGCCGGTTTCGACGTGCTGACGGTGGAGCCGCCGCGCGAGGGCAACCCGCTGCTGGATGTGCGACGTTCCAACTTCATCCTGACGCCGCACGTGGCCTGGGCCTCGGACGGTGCCATGCAATTTCTGGCCGACCAGATGATCGACAACATCGACGCCTGGGCAGACGGCAAGCCGCAGAACCTCGTGGCCTGACGGGTGTCATCGCGGGATGGAGGTGAGCGCGCTCAGGACCCTCACCCCCCAGCCAATGTAACGAAGCGGGAGAGGGGTTAGGGGTGCGGGTAGATCAAACAGAGAGATGCGCATGAAGAAGCTCTTGTATCAGTTCGATACGGATCCGATGCCGTCGGCGTTCGACAACGTCGTCGCTTACGATGGGGGGGCCGACCATGTGACGGCCTATGGCGCGGTGGATCCTCGCAATGTCGGAGGCCTGGTCGACGGCACCATTTTCACGCGGGCTCCGAAGGACAAAAAGTTCACGGCGATCTTCGTGGGCGGCAGCGATGTGGCCGCGGGCGAAGCCGTGGTCAAGGCCGTGCGCAAGAAGTTCTTTGCAGGCTTTCGGGTCTCGGTGATGCTCGACAGCAACGGCTCCAATACCACCGCCGCAGCGGCGGTCGCGTGGCTGGCGCACTCGACACCGCTCGCCGGCAAGCCCGCGGTGGTGCTGGCGGGCAGCGGACCGGTCGGACAGCGTGCCGCCGTCATGCTCAGCCGCGAAGGCGCCCAGGTCAGCCTGACCTCGCGCACGCTGGCGCGTGCGCAGGCTGCCAGTGAAGCGATCAAAGCGCGGTTCGGGGTCGATGTGACGCCGCTGGAAGGCGCCGACAACGAGTCGCGCGCACGCGCAGTGCAGGGCGCGCACATCGTCATCGCCACCGGTGCGGCCGGTGCCCAGTTGTTGGAGGAGCGTCACTGGGGCGACAGCCCGACGCTACAGTTGCTCAGCGACGCCAATGCAACGCCACCGGCCGGCATCGAGGGCATCGATCTGATGGACAAGGGCGCTGCGCGTCACGGCAAGACCGTGTTCGGTGCCATCGGCTTCGGGGCCTTGAAGATCGCGTTGCATCGAGCCTGCATCGCCCGCCTGTTCGAATCCAACGACCTGGTGCTCGACGCCGAAGAGATCTACGCGATCGCCAAGACCATGGTCGGAAAAAGCTGAAGGCGGCGCCATGATTGCGCAGCAACCCATCAGCCGGTTCCTGGACGAGCTGGCCAGCGCAGCGCCGACGCCGGGGGGCGGCAGCGCGGCGGCGGTGATGGGAGCGATGGGCGCCGCCCTGGTGTCGATGGTGTGCCACTTGACGATCGGCAGGAAGGATTGCGAAGGCGTCGAGGTGCCGATGCGTCAAGCCCTGGGGGAGGCCGAGGCGCTTCGGCACCGGCTGACCGCGATGATCGAGGACGACGTGCAGGCTTTCGAGGCCCTGATGGCGGCCTACAGGCTGCCCCGAGCGAGCGAGGACGACAAGCTGACCCGCGGCGCGGCGATTCAGCGTGCGTTGAAACACGCCACCGACGTGCCGCTGGCCTGTGCGTCGGCCTGTGCCGAGGTGATCGCACTGTCGCAGCGCATCGCAGCGATCGGGCATCGGGGCGTGATCAGCGATGCGGGGGTCGCCGTGCTGAGCGCGCATGCGGCGCTTCGGAGCGCGGCCCTGAACGTCTATATCAATGTTCCATCGATCAAGGACGCGGAGTTCGCGCAGGACCGGCGCACCCGCCTGGAGGCCTTGCTCGAGCAATGCGCCGTCGGCAGCGAGCAGACCTACAACGCGGTGCTGAAACGCCTGGGTTAACGGCGCGCGCTGACCCCGACTTACAGATCCCTGGAGGAGACACTCGATGGACATTCACGAATATCAAGCCAAGGAACTGCTCTCCGGGTTCGGGGTTCCGGTGGCGCGCGGCAGCGTCGCCTACAGCCCGGATCAGGCGGTTTTCGTGGCGACCGAACTGGGCGGCTGGCACTGGGCGGTCAAGGCCCAGGTGCACTCCGGCGGTCGCGGCAAGGCCGGCGGTATCAAGCTGTGCCGGACCTATCACGAAGTCTCGGAGGCCGCCAAGGATCTGCTTGGAAAGCGCCTGGTAACCAGCCAGACCGGACCGGAGGGCAAGACTTGCCAGCGCGTCTACGTCGAAGTGGCCGAGCCGTTCGAGCGCGAGCTCTACCTGGGCTTCGTCCTGGATCGCAAACTGCAGCGCATCCGCGTGATCGCCTCTGGGCGGGGCGGCATGGAGATCGAGGAGCTCGCCAAGAAGGACCCCAATTCGATCCACCAGATCCAGGTCGAGCCGGCGGTTGGCATGCAACCGTTTCAAGCCCGCGAGATCGCCTTCGGACTCGGACTCAATATCAAGCAGGTCAGCCGTGCCGTGACCGCCATCCTTGGCTGCTATCGCGCCTTCCGCGATCTGGACGCGACCATGGTCGAGATCAACCCGCTGGTCGTGACCAAGGACAATCGCCTGCTGGCGCTGGACGCCAAGATGTCATTCGACGACAACGCGCTGTTTCGCCGCCCCGCCGTGGCGGAGATGCGCGATGCGTCCCAGGAGGATCCGCGTGAGGCCCAGGCCGCACAACACGGACTGAACTACGTGGGCCTGAGCGGCGACATCGGCTGCATCATCAATGGCGCTGGTCTTGCGATGGCAACCATGGACATGATCAAGTACGCCGGCGGCGAGCCGGCCAATTTCCTGGATGTCGGAGGTGGGGCGTCGCCGGAGCGGGTCGCCGAGGCATTCAGGCTGGTGCTGTCCGACCGCAATGTCAAGGCGATCCTGGTCAACATCTTCGCCGGCATCAATCGATGCGACTGGGTCGCGCAGGGCGTGGTTCAGGCGGCGGCCGGCCTGAAGATTCCTCTGATCGTGCGCCTGGCCGGCACCAACGTCGAGGAAGGCAATCGGATCATCCGGGACAGCGGCCTTCCGATCATCAGTGCCAACGACCTCGCCGAGGCCGCCAAGAAGGCGGTCGCGGCGGCGCGCGCCTGACCGCATCTCGAGCGCGCCACCCGCACCCGACAGGAGTATTCGAGCCATGAGCATTTTGATCGACGAAAAGACGCCCGTGATAGTCCAGGGCATTACCGGCGACAAGGCGACCTTCCACGCCAAAGAAATGATCGCCTACGGAACCCGGGTGGTCGGTGGTGTAACGCCCGGCAAGGGCGGCCAGAAGCACCTGGAGCGGCCGGTGTTCGATACCGTGAAGCAAGCAGTGAAGGCCACCGGCGCCGAGGCGAGTCTGGCGTTCGTGCCGCCACCTTATGCGGGCGATGCACTGATGGAAGCGGCCGATGCCGGCCTGCGGCTCGTCTGCATCATCACGGACGGCATCCCGGCCCAGGACATGATGCGCGTGAAGCGCTACCTGATGCGCTACCCGAGGGAAAACCGCACGATGATCGTCGGTCCGAACTGCGCAGGCATCATCAGCGCGGGTCGAGCGATGCTGGGAATCATGCCGGGGAACATTTACCAGCGTGGCCCGGTCGGCATCGTCTCCCGGTCGGGCACGCTCGGTTACGAGGCTGCAGCCCAGATGAAGGCGCTCGGCGTCGGCGTGACGACCAGCGTGGGGATCGGCGGAGATCCGATCAACGGCAGCTCGTTTGTCGACCACCTGGCGCTGTTCGAGAAGGACCCGGAGACCAAGGTGGTGATCATGATCGGCGAGATCGGTGGCCCGCAGGAGGCTGAAGCCTCGGCCTGGATCAAGGCAAACATGCACAAGCCCGTGGTCGGCTACGTGGCCGGACTGACCGCGCCCAAGGGGCGTCGCATGGGACACGCCGGCGCCATCATTTCCGCCGAAGGCGATACGGCCGCGGAGAAGGCCGACATCATGCGTTCCCTCGGCCTGTACGTGGCACCGAGCGCGGCGGAGCTCGGTTCGACCGTCGCCAAGGCCCTGGCCAAGGTTTCCTGACCGGACGCGTCAAGCCGAACCGACCTCATGACTCTGATGACTGCGGCGGCCCCGCCGGGGCCGAGCCTGGAGCCGACCGACTTCGCGCCAGTCGACGGCTTCTCGCGCTGGGAGCTGCTGCTTCAGCTGCTGACCGAGGTGGTCGAGCGTTACGAGCCGCAGGCTGCGCGGGTGCTGCGTGGCGAGGCCACGACCGAGCACCTGCCGCCGCGTCTGCTGGCTCGAACGCTTCAGGCGCAGGGCATTCTGTTTCAGCTGTTGGCCACTGCCGAGCAAAACCGGGATATGCGCAATCGGCGCGAGCTCGAGCGCGAGCAGGGTCACGCCGTGGTCAAGGGTACCTTCGCCGCGCTGTTCGAGAAATGCGCGGCCGACGGTATTGGTGGCGACGAGGTCCGGGACTTGCTGCGTTCGATCCGGATACGACCGGTCATCACCGCGCATCCGACCGAAGCCAAGCGCGTCACCGTTCTGGAGCGGCACCGACGAATTTATCTGCGGTTGTTCGACCTGGAATCGCCGCGCTGGACGCAGCGGGAGCGCGAGGAGCTGATCGCGTCGCTGCGTGACGAGATCGAACTGCTGTGGCTGACCGGCGAGCTGAAGCTGGAAAAGCCCTCGGTTGCGCAGGAGGTGGCCTGGGGTCTGTATTTTTTCAACGAGAACCTGTTCGACGTAGTGCCGCAGCTGCTGGCCAAGGTTCAGAGCGCGATCGACCACAGCTACCCCGATGCCGGCTTCGAGGTACCGCTGTTTTTTCAATTCGGATCCTGGATCGGAGGCGATCGCGACGGCAATCCGTACGTGACGAGCGAGGTCACGCGGCAGACCCTGTGGTCGAATCGGCTCGTTTGCTTAAACCGCTACCGGCAACGCCTGTCCGATCTGATCCGCAATCTGAGCATTGCCGACCACACGCTGCCGCTGGCACCGGCGTTTATGCAGGCGGTACGCGAGCGTCTGACCGACCTGCCCGACGCGGCGGCCTTGGCTGCGCGCAACGCCGGCGAACCGTTTCGTCAGTTTCTGGCCTCGATGCTCAGCCGCCTGGAGAAAACCGCTCTCGATTGCCAGCAGCACCGGCCCACGCAAGATGCGGCCGGTTACCGCAATGCGGACCAGATGATCGACGACGTCGACTGCATGATTTCGGCGCTGACCGAAGCGGGCGCTGCGCCGCTCGGCCGCTCCCTGCTGCTGCCGCTGAAACGCGAAGTCGGGATCTTTCGGTTCAGCACGGTGCGGCTTGACATACGCGAAAACACGATCCGCATGAATCAGGCCCTGACCGCCATCTACCGCTGCACCCGGGCCGGCCAGGAGCCCCCCGCGCTCGACAGCCCCGAATGGAAGCAGTGGCTGCTGGCCGAGCTGGCGGTACCGCGCGAGGCGCCGCGCGTGCTCGAGGCTCTGCCGGCTGAGGCGCGCGAAACCCTGCAGACATTTCAGACCATCGCGCAGCTGCGCCAGCAGGTCGACCGCGAGGCCTTCGGTGCGCTGATCCTGAGCATGACTCACAGTGCGGCCGACGTGCTCGGGGTCTACCTGATGGCCAAGGAAGCGGGCTTGTTTTCCGACGCGCGCTCGGTCGAGCGCTGCACCTTGCCGATCGTCCCCTTGCTCGAAACCATCACCGATCTGAAGCGGGCACCGCAGATCCTGAAGGAGCTGCTGGCGGTGCCGCTGGTGCAGCGCAGTCTGCACGGCCAGGGCAACATGCAGGAAGTGATGATCGGGTATTCCGACTCCAACAAGGACGGCGGCTATTTCGCGGCGAACTGGGAGCTGGCCAAGGCCCAGGCGGCGCTGACCCGGCTGGGCCGGGAACTTGGCGTTGCCATCACGTTTTTCCACGGTCGCGGCGGCTCGGTCAGCCGGGGCGGCGCCCCGACCGGACGCGCCATCGCCGCCGCTCCGGCCGGCTCGATCAAGAAACTGTTCCGCGTCACCGAGCAGGGTGAAGTCGTCTCGCTGAAGTACGCCAATCGCGGCACCGCGGCCTACCAGATCGAACTGTTGGCGGCCTCGGTGATCGAGCATGCACTGGTGTCGGAACGCGAGCGGGCCTTGTTCCCGGTGCACGAATTCGACGAGGCGATGGAGTCGCTCTCGGGCCTGTCCTGGACTGCGTACCACGACCTGATGAGTTCCGAGCGCATGCTCGAGTATCTGACGGCAGCCAGTCCGCTCGAGGAACTGGCGCTGCTGAACATCGGATCGCGCCCGGCGCGGCGCACCCAAGCCAAGACCTTGTCGGACCTGCGTGCCATCCCGTGGGTTTTGAGGTCAGGCGGGAGAGTGGCCTGGATCTGCTGCGCCGCATGTTCCGTGATTGCCGGCTGTTTCGCGCCATCGTGGACGAGGTCGAGAAGACGCTGCTGGCCGTGGACCTGGATATCGCGCAGGCGTACGCCGGGATGGTCACGGATACGGCGTTGCGTGAATCGGTGTTCGCTCGCATCGAGCGCGAATACCGCTTGACCTGTCGCATGGTGCTGCTCGTGTCGGGCCAATCCGAGATCGCCGAGCGTTTTCCCCAGTTTCGCCGCCGTCTGCTGCGGCGCCTGAAGACGCTGAACCAGGTCAGCCGCGAGCAGATTGGCTTGCTGCGCCAGTTCCGCGCCGGAGGCGATGAAGAGGTGCGCAACGCGCTGCTGTTGACGATCAACTGCGCGGCCGCCGGTTTCGGCGCCACTGGTTAAGAGGAAATTTAGAGTCGGGAATCGTGATTCCCGAAGGAGAAAATCGTGAGCTTCACCATCCTCGAACAGGCGACGCCGCGCCTGCACCGATCCGAGCTGGCGGTCCCCGGCTCCAATCCGGCCATGTTCGAAAAAGCCGCACGCTGCGCGGCCGACATCGTGTTCCTCGACCTCGAGGACGCGGTGGCTCCCGACGACAAGGAACAGGCGCGCAAGAACATCATCCAGGGCCTGAATGAAATCGAGTGGGGCGCCAAGACGATGATGATCCGGATCAACGGGCTGGACACCCACTACATGTACCGGGACGTGGTCGATATCGTCGAGGCCTGCCCACGTCTGGACATGATCCTGATTCCCAAGGTCGGCGTGCCGCAAGATGTGTATGCGGTGGACGTCCTGGTGACTCAGATCGAGAATGCGAAGAAGCGCAGCAAGCGCATCGGCTTCGAAGTGTTGATCGAAACCGCGCTCGGAATGGCCAATGTCGAGGCGATCGCGCAATCGAGCCGTCGCCTGGAAGCGATGAGCTTCGGGGTGGCCGACTACGCGGCATCCACCCGCGCGCGCACCACGGTGATCGGGGGCGTGCACCGCGACAGCGGGGTGTTGACCGATAAGGACGAGAAGGGCAATCGGCAGTACTTCTGGACCGATCCCTGGCATGCGGCGCAGACGCGCATGATGGTGGCGTGCCGTGCCTACGGGCTGCGCCCGATCGATGGTCCGTTCGGCGATTTTGGGGATCCGGACGGATACATCGCGGCCGCCAATCGCGCCGCGGTGCTCGGTTACGAGGGCAAATGGGCGATTCACCCCTCTCAGATCGAGCTGGCGAACCGGGTGTACACGCCTTCCGAAGCCGAGGTCGACAAGGCCCGGCGCATCATGGAGGCGATGGCGCAGGCGGCCCGCGAAGGCAAGGGCGCCGTATCGCTGGACGGGCGCCTGATCGATCTGGCCAGTATCCGGATGGCCGAAGCCCTGCTCGCCAAAGCCGCCGCGGTCTCGACGCCGCGCTGAGTGCGCCCGTCAGCGGCTTGTGCTCCTCACGGGGTTTCCTTACGTCTCTGTAAGACAACGCGTACAATGTAAAACCTGCTCTTGCCCCGGCGCCGCTCCTCATGCACCGCCTAGTGTCCAAGTCCGATCATCTGTCTGTGGGCAATCCTGCGGTGCGGGGTCCCTGGGATGCGCGGCTGGCGCGCCGATTGGTGACGCCTCTCAAAGACACCCGGGTCACGCCCAACCACTTGACGAGCGTTCGCCTGGCGATCGGCTTGGCTGCGGCAGCGGCCTTTCTTCCCGGCACCTACGGTTGGTCGAACCTGGGCGCGTTGCTGCTGATCCTATCGAATTTCCTCGATCACACCGACGGCGAGTTGGCGCGTATCAGCGGCAAAAGCAGCCGGATCGGGCATTGGTACGACCTGGCGAGCGACGCCGCAGTCACGATCTTGCTTTTCATCGCCATGGGCGTCGGGGTCGGCGGGATCGCTGGGACGGTGCTGCAGGCGCCACCTGCCGCGCTTGGCGCGCTTGCCGGCTGTGCGATTGCACTGATTTTCTTTCTGCGCATGCGTATCGAGTCGATGGCCGGCAAAGCCGCAAGCAAGCAGGCCTCGCTGGCCGGGTTCGAGACGGAAGACGTATTGTATTTGTTGCCGCTCGTGACGCTATGCGATGGTGTCGCGCCCTTCCTGGTTGCAGCCTCGATAGGTGCCCCGCTGTTCGCCCTCTGGGTCGTGATCGACTACCGCCAGGTGCTGCGCAGACCGCAGTCGAGGGTGGCCTGACAATCGTCGCGGCAACTTGCTCGGCTGGCGGGCAAATACCGCCGGACCTCGCTGCGCCCATGTTGGATGTTCATCAGCCGATGCTTGCCTGCGTCGCCAGCTTCGATGGGCAGGCGCTGCGCCGCGCGTTTACGGGCCATGGCGCCTTCCTGTATCTACCGACATTCCTCCCACGCGAGATCACCGACCAATTGATTGCGGCCGTCAGGGCAGTGCAGCCATTCGTCAACCGCAACTACCTGCCAGGCCACAAGCAGGGGGGCAGCGCCAGCCGCCATACGATAGACCAGCTGGCCCCGGTCATCGCCGATCTGTACCGCTCGCCCGTGTTGATCGACTGGTTGGAACAATTGTCGGGTGAACGCTTGCAGGTGGCGCCGGCCCAGGACCCGCACGCCTACGCGCTTTATTTCTACACGCGACGTGGCGACCATATTGGCTGGCACTATGACACTTCCTATTACGCTGGCCGCCGTTATACGCTGCTGCTGGGAGTCATCGACGAATCGTCATGCCGGCTCGAGTACGAACTGCACACGCGCGAACGCGGCGTGGCTGTCGTGGCCGACTCCGTGCAGATTCCGCCCGGCGGCCTGGTGTTTTTCGATGGTGACAGGCTGCGCCACCGCATCACGCCGCTCGGCGAAGGCGAAATGCGCGTGTCGCTGACTTTCGAGTATGTGACCGACCCGAAAATGCATTTCGGGGGGCGCTTTATTTCCAATATGAAAGACGCACTGGCGTATTTCGGCTTTCGTCAGGTATTCCGCCGCCGCGCACGGGGCTGGCCGCGACGTACGCGAGAGCGCGCATGACACGGGCAGCGACCTGGCTTCTGCTGGCGGGCGTGCTGCTGTTCGTCGGTGTACTTGCATCGCAAGGCGTGGCGGCCGTGTTCCTCACTCTGGCGCTGGCGAAATGGGGGCTGTTGCTCGTTTCGTTGTTTCACCTGTTGCCTGCTGCTCGATACGGCCGCGGGGCGGGGTTCGTGGGCGGGGGCGTTGCTGGCGCGCTGGGTCGGCGAGACCGCCAGTAGCGTGATGCCGGCCGGGCAAATTGGCGGGCCCGTGTTCATGGTGCGTCATCTGATTCAGCGCGGTATCCGCTCTCAAGATGCGGTTGCCGCGATCACGGTGAGCACGACTTTTCAGACATTGGCGCAGCTTGTGTTCGCCTTGATCGGCGCGCTGATGCTGGCCGCGCATGCGACCCGAATGCCTGACCACAGCCTGCAAATGCCGTTGTTGATGGGCGCCGGCATGCTCGGCTTGATGTTGGTGCTTTTCTATCTGCTGCAACGGCGCGGTCTTTTCGCCCGACTCATGCGGCTGACGGCGCACTTATCCGGCCGTCGCGACTGGTCGAAACTGGTCAGCCACGCCGAGGCCATCGACCAGGCCGTGCAAAACACTCATGCCCGCAGCAACCGAATCGCGGCCACCTTCCTGCTGAGCCTGACAGGCTGGCTGGTCGGAACGGGCGAGGTGTACTGGATGCTTGGGTTCCTGGGGCAGCCGGTCAGCTGGGGCGACGCGCTGGTCGTCGAAAGCCTCGGGCAAGCGATTCGCGGCGCTGCCTTTGCCATTCCCGGTTCCCTCGGCGTCCAGGAAGGCGGCTATCTGCTGATCGCGCCACTGGTGGGTTTGCCGCCCGACGTCGCGCTGGCATTATCGCTGGCAAAGCGCGCGCGAGAGATCTTCTGGGCGCTGCCAGGAGTTCTTTATCTGCACAGTTCGGAACAAGGCTGGCGTCGCCGCTTGGCTTGCGCGGCGTTGACCGAATAGGACCGCGGTCGCGCCGGCCCGTGCCGCGATGCGTACATTGACAAGCGCCGTGGCCGGTATTTTTGTAGTATCCGCATCCGTCGAGATTTACGGGATCACCATGCGCGCCATCATTCTGGCAGCGGGTCGCGGCTCGCGTCTGCAGCAGGCGCAGGGTCAGCAATT
>WNFL01445968.1_pt1 | contig 15628 bp, 15 predicted proteins | sample 5400361 | NCBI WGS metagenome assembly WNFL01 (sample SAMN13153351, study PRJNA577476) | soil metagenome | isolation source: 40 cm soil on Douglas fir-dominated hillslope | place: USA:California | collected 2013-09-17
CTATTCGAACGGCGCTACCGTCTTCCTCCGGGACATCGGCCATGTTCGGGATGGCAATCTGGTGCAACAGAACATCGTTCGCGCCGATGGCAAACGTTCGGTTCTGCTGAGCATCATCAAGAATGGCAATGCCTCGACTTTGACGGTTGTCAATGCGGTCAAGCATGTGTTGGGCGTGGCGCGAGCTGCGGCGCCTTCCGGGATGGCGATCAAGTCATTGTTCGACCAGTCGGTGTTCGTTACCTCGGCGGTAACGGCCGTGCTTCGCGAAGGGGCGATCGCGGCCGGGCTGACGGCCGCGATGATTCTGTTATTTCTCGGCTCCTCGTGGCGGCCGACGATCGTCGTGATGGTCTCAATCCCGCTGGCGATGCTGACCTCGCTCGTCGTGCTCTATTTTCTCGGCGAGACGATCAACACGATGACATTGGGGGGGCTAGCGCTGGCTGTCGGCATCCTGGTCGATGATTCGACCGTCACGATCGAGAACACTTACCGCCTCCTCGACGAGGAGAAAATGCCGCTGCCCGCGGCGACTCTCCATGGCGCCGCCGAGATTGCGATGCCGACATTGGTCTCGACGCTGGCCATCAGCTGCGTGTTTACGTCGGTGATTTTCCTCGAGGGGCCGGCCAAGTTCCTGTTCACCCCGCTCGGCCTCGCCGTCGTCTTCGCAATGCTCGCGTCCTACGGTCTGTCGCGGACATTGACGCCGATCATCATCGGGTTGCTGCTGAAGGGTCAGTCGCACGGCGCGTCGGCGGGCAATTCCGGCAAAGGGTTCTTCGCGCGCTTCCACGCGTCGTTCGAGCGCGGTTTCGAGCATGTGCGCGAAAGCTATGTCGGATTGCTCACAATGCTGCTGACCCGGCGGATCATCGTCCCGATTCTCGCCGCGGTCGTGCTTAGCCTCGGCGTCGTGGCGTTCGTGTTTGTCGGCCGCGATTTTTATCCGGCCGTCGACGGCGGCATGATCCAGCTCCACCTTCGCGCACCGCCAGGTACCCGGATCGAGGTGACCGAGCAGAATTTCCAGGCGGTCGAGGACAGGATCCGCCAGATCATCCCGAAGGAGGATCTGGATCTGATCGTCGACAACATCGGCGTGCCGGCACGCTCCTATAACTGGGCCTTTGCCGACGGCACTTCGATCGCTGTCAATGACGGGGTGATCATGGTTTCACTGAAGGCGGGCCACGCCCCGACCGCCGACTACGTCGCCAGGCTCAGGAAAGACCTGCCGGCGGCATTCCCGGACGATCTGTTCTATTTCCAGCCCGCCGACATGGCCACCCAGATCCTGAATTTCGGGCTCACCGCGCAGATCGACGTGCGAACCGTCGGATACGACCGGGCCAAGAATCTGCGCGTTGCCCAGGAATTGCGCCGCCGCATCGCAGCCATACCCGGCATTGCCGACGCGCATCTGCAGCAGGAGGTCTATGCCCCGGATCTTTATGTGCAGATCGATCGCGCGCGGGCTTTGCAGCTCGGGATCACGACGAGCGACATCGGCAATAGCCTGGGCACGAGCTTAAGCTCTTCGGAGCAGGTGTCGCCCAATTTCTGGACCGATCCGACAAACGGGATTCCTTATTACATCGCGGTGCAGACGCCGGAATATCAGGTGAGCTCGCTCAATGACCTGGCCAACACGCCTGTCACCACCGGGGCCGCGCCGCCGACGGCGCAGCCCGTGCCGGGCGAGCTACGCAACATGGCGAGCGTCACGCGCGACTCGGTTCCGGGCAGCGCGAACCAGACCAATATCCAGCCGGTCTATGAGGTCTATGCCAGCACCCAGGGGCGCGACCTCGGCAGTATTGCCAGCGATATAGACAAGATCACGACAGACCTGAAGAAGGAGCTGTCGCCCGGCAACACGATCCAGATAACCGGTCAGATCGACAGCATGAACCAAGCCTTCCGCGACATGGGCATCGGGCTGCTGTTCGCCGCTGTGTTCGTTTACCTGCTGATGGTGGTGAACTACCAGAATTTCGGTGACCCTTTCGTGGTGATTCTGGCGTTGCCGGCGACCTTCTGCGGCATCGTCACAATGCTCTACATCACCAATACGACGCTGAGCGTCCCGTCTTTGATGGGCGCGATCATGGCGGTCGGGGTCGCCTCGGCGAACTCGATCCTGCTCGTCACCTTCGCGCGCGAACAGCAGCTCGACGGCAGGACGGCCTTCGATGCCGCAATCTCGGCCGGACACGCCCGGCTTCGGCCGGTGCTGATGACGGCGACCGCGATGATCGTCGGCATGATCCCAATGGCGATCGGCGGCGCCGGCGAGGAACAGAATGCGGCGCGCGCGCCGTGATCGGCGGCCTGCTGTTCGCGACCCCGACGACCCTCCTGGTCGTGCCTTACCTGTTTGCCCTGTTGCGCAAGCGCAATGACGGCAAGGAGGCCCACGGCGTATTTGCGGAGACTCCGGAATGAACGACCTCGATCTGCGCCCTGCTTCGGAGGCACCGGTGCGGCGGCCGTTGGCACCGCCCGAATACCCCGACATTCCGGAACCGCCGCCGCATCCGCGCGGGCCCCGCGGCGGCGCCGGTCGGCGTCTGTTCGGGCTCGCCGTGCTCGTGGCTGTCGTCGCGGCGCTCGCGTTTGGTGTGTGGCAGCATTACCAGCAGGACCGCCAAGTCGCCGCCACAGCCGCGCAGCAGGCCACCTTCGTCCCGAGCGTCAGGGTGGAGCAGGTGGCGCAGCGCCATGGCACACTGCGCGTGTCATTGCCGGGGACGACGCTCGCTTTCGAGCAGGCGGACATCTACGCACGCGCCAGCGGTTATGTGCTGAAGCGCAATGTCGATATCGGCGATCATGTCAAAGCCGGGCAACTCCTCGCGGAGATCACCGCCCCCGAAGTTGATGATCAGATTGCTCAGCTTCAGAACAACGTGCAGCAGCTCGAGGCGACGACGCGGCAAAATGAAGCCAACCGCTCGCTGGCCCAGGTCACCTGGGGACGCGACTCGGTACTCGTCAATCAAGGCTGGGTGACGCGGCAGCAGGGCGACACCGATCGATATACTCTTCAGGCCCAGCAGCATGCGACTCAGGCGGCACAGAACAGCGCCGCGGCGATGCAGGCGCAGCTAAGGTCTACAAACCAGCAGAAGATCTATCAGCAGGTGATCGCCCCGTTCGACGGCGTCGTGACCCAGCGCAACATTGATGTCGGCAGTTTGATCACGGCCAACGCGACGAGCGGCACCTCAATGTTCACGGTCGTGCAGAGTGACGTGATCCGCGTCTGGGTCTACGTGCCGCAAGATTCCGCCTTTGGCGTGAACCCCGGCGTCGACGCCGTCATCCGCGTGCCGGCGATGCCCAACCTCACCTTCCGTGGCAAGGTGACGCGCATCGCCAATGCGCTGCAGCCGGGGACCCGAACGTTGCTGACCGAGGTTGACATACCCAACCCGGACCGCGCCTTGAGCCCGGGCATCTACTGCACCGTCGAACTGCGGATTCCGCGCCAATCACCCGCGCTGATCGTGCCCGCCTCGGCGATCATATTCAATCAGAACGGCATGCAAGTCGCGGTGGGCGAAGACGGTGTCGCGCATCTTCGCAAGATCGCGATCACCACCGATTACGGAAACGAAGTCGAGGTTAGCGATGGCGTCAAGGATGGCGACAAGGTGATCATGCAGCCGCCGGTGAACCTCGCCGATGGTGGCAAGGTGCAGATCATTCCCGAACCGCCCTCGGCCACACCGTAGCTGCAGCTCAGCAGGATGGTTGCCTGACTCGCCGGCGCGGGGTCACACGCAGCGGACCTTCGCATTGCGACGGTGGCGTGCGGGGGGACCAGTTCGGTGCTCGCTGCGCGGCGGGCGAAAGAAACAGCCCGGGAATCCCGGGCTGCTGCTTGACGGCAAGGTTAGGAGTGGCCGTCGCCCCACCCCAAGTGCAGGTTGACAGTATCCGCACGCTAGCCACGCCTGATGACACAACGATCGCCAAATTGTTGCCGATCGCGGACCGAGACGTGGACTATTCCGGGGCGAGATCTCCGCGGTCAAGGCGTCGATCCGGTGGCGGTCCGGCCGGCGGATTTGCCGCGCTCATTCAGGTTCAGCGAGGTGCCGGACCAGCCGCGGCTCGTAGATCGGCTTGGTGCGCTGGGGTGGTCAGGAAAGCGTGAGCGCCCGTCGAGAGCCGCGCAATTGAAAGCCACCGGGGTAGCGGAAATGATACGCCCTCCCGACTCGCCGGAGGGCGTATCGCGACGAAGGTCGGTTCGACTATTTCGGCTGTCCTGTGCTGGCACTCAGAAGCAGCCGTCGTTCTCCGAAAGCGTGGTTGCTGAAGTCGAACATGTTCGACAGCGAGCCCGCATACGCGTCAAACGAATCGCCGCCGATCAAGTCCGTATCCCCACTGTCCTCGATGAAGCGCAGGACCGAGGCCTGATCGGTCAGCGTGTGATCGACGAAGTTCGTCTTCGCGTAAGGCGAGATCACCAGCAGAGGGTGGCCCGCAGCTAATCATTCGACGGTGTCACCCCAGGCGAGCGGCTCATATCCTCGCTTGATGGCCGGGCCAATGCGTACGATCGCAGCGCGGCTCACTTGGGCGTTCCCCGGTCCCTGCGCGATCGCATGGATGCGGGCGATAACGAGGTCCGGTGCCCCGGCATTTGCACCCGGTCCGGCGACCGAAGCGCCTTCGCCGGCAAGGGCGAGTGCCGCCGCTACGATAGGATCAGCGCTTGCGGGATTTGGTTCGGCTGGGCCGAACAGGGTCAAATGCGGGCGCAGTGCAGCGAGCAGGTCCGCGGTCATGCCTCGGACCCGGCCCAGCTCATCGACGGTCTCCAATGGCGATCCCGGCGGAGCGTAATCGAGCCCGGCGGCGCGGTATTCGGCGACCAACTCGGCGGGGGGGCGAGGAGTACCGGCCGAGCCGACCCATTCCGCGATCGCTGAGGCGACCGTTGCCGCCAGCTGCGGGTCGCCGCCGGAGGCGCGCAGCAATCCCTGCAGCAACGCGCCCGACGCGAGGTTCGGATTGATGCGGCCGGCTTCGTCCTCGATGCGCAGCATGATGCGGCTCTTGCCGATCACCAGCTCATGCGTGCTCCCGTCGATCGTCCAATGATGATCCGGCCGTGGGTCGGAAACCTGGAAAATCGCCTGATAAATCGCACCATCGGCCGCTGCCTGAGCAGCCGCATTGGCGGAAAGGTTGGCGGCGATTTGCACCTCTGTTCGTCCAGCCGCGGTGACATGCGCGACGATGAACGCGATCAGGACCAGCGTCCACAGCACGATCAGCAATGCAAAACCACGCTCGGTCCGAAACGCACGCTGCGGGGCGGATCTGCCCGGCATGAAGTCTAAAAGCGGTTCGGGTTGGGCGAGCCGTGGAGGGGTTTCCGCTGCAGGTCCTGACGTACGAGACCCGCATTGATCAGTTGGTTGCGCAAGTCTTCCGTGAGCGCGCGGGCATCGCGCTGATCGTGCACGACATGCGGCGTGATCAATACCAGCAGCTCGGTGCGGGCTCGTGAATTGGTCTGGTTGGAGAACAGGGTCCCGAGCACCGGTACATCCTTCAGCAGCGGAATGCCGGCATTACCCTGCGAATCCTTGTCGCGGATCAGGCCGGCCATCCCGACCGTCTGCCCGTCCTGCACGGCGACCCGTGTCCGTATCAGTCGTTGGTTGAAAGTCGGCGAATCAATGTTGCCCGTCGTGAGCGTAGCGACATCGCTGACCTCTTGCGAGATGTCCAGAGTCACGAGGCCGCCGGAGTTGACCCGTGGCGTCACCAGCATGATGACACCGGTATCCCGGTAGTCGACGCTGTTGACGATTGGCGCGTTGGCGGAGAGGGTGCTTTGCTGGCTTTGGGTGAGTACCGGCACCAGAGACCCCACCTGCAATCGTGCCGGCTCGTTGTCCAACACCATCAGCTGCGGCGCCGAAAGCACCTTTATCTGGGTTACATCGGACAGCGCATTGATCACCTCACGTACACCGTTGGCTAGTACAAAGCCCGGGAAATTGCTGCCTATCGTGACCGGAGTGCCGCCGACATTAAAGACCTTCGGCGTCGAGTTGCTGGCGCTCGTTGCCGTGCCGGTGAACGGATTGGCGGTGGTCAGACTGCCGGCGAATTTCGATCCAAGATAGAATTGAGTGCCATAGTTCAGTGTGTCGTTGAGCGTCACCTCGGCGATTGTTGCTTCGATCAGCACCTGCAACGGAATGATGTCGATTTTCCGCAGCATCCCCTCGATCACCGCGTATTCGCTCGGTGTGGCGTAGATCAGCAGAGCGTTGTTGCGCCGGTTGGCGAGGATCCGGATGCGGTTTTCGTTTTCCGCACCGGCGGTGTCGCTCGCCGGCGATAATGCTTCAGCGGCGGGGTTGCCCCCCTCGCGGGCGGTCGCAACGGTCGGTGGAGCTCCTCCGTTGGCGTCGGCGGTCGCAAATCCCCCTGTCCGCCCGCCGCTTGGGGCTGACGGGCCGCGACTGCCGAACCCACCGGTCATCCTGAGTGGCTCCCCGGCTGGCGCCGTTGCACCCGGCGGTCCCGGGGTTGCTGAGACGCGTCCCGGAGTGAAGGCGCGCTGAAGCAGGTTTTCGAGATCGGCGTGGCATCCTCGACGCGCCGCTCTAGGCCGAGAAACCGCCGTGCTTGATCCAAGTAACGGGGCTGGCTTGACACCACCAGAACCGCATTGACGCGGTGCATCGGCACGATGCGGACCACCCCCGAAAGTGGTCCTTCGCCCTCGGTCCGGAAAACCTTTTCGAGGTCTTGGGCTAGTTTGTCGGGATTGCCCTCTCCGGCTGGGAAAAGGGCATAGGACTGGCCTGCCAGTACGTCAATATCGAACGCACGAATCAGTCCAGCTAAAGTCTGCCGCACCGCCGGGTTACCGCTGACGAACAGCGCATTGCGGCCAGAATCTGCATTGACCTTGCCGCCTTCCGTTACATAGGGTTCGAGCACCTTTAGGAGGTCTTTCGCCGTGGCGTATCGCAGGGGCACGATCTGAGTGCCCGATCCCACTGTTTCAGCGGCAGAAACGGTACCGGATACAGCCCCGGCAGCAAGCGGAACTACGTTGTAGATGCCGTCGCGTGCGATCAGCGTTGCCCCGTTCTGGTTTAGCAGGGTCTCGAGCGCCGGCAATAATGCCGAGCGCGATAGCGGTCTGCCAATGTCAAGTGTCGCGGTACCCTGTACCGCGGGATCGATCGTGTAGTTCACTTTCAGCATGCCGCCAAGGATAACGCGCGCGATCTCGCGGACGTCGGTGTCGACGAAATTAAGGGTGACGTCACCGGACTCGATCGCGGTCGTACTCGCGGTGGCGGCGGCGGGCAAGACAGGCACGCTCGGAACGCTGCGGGCTTCGAATACAGCCGCTTGTCCGCGGTCTGGCTGTATCGTGCTGTTTGTGCGCGGCGCTGCCGGCTGCAGTGCCGAGGGCGTCTCGAGCGGGGTCAGCGCGGGCGGCGGCAAAGGGCTGTCACAGGCTGCCAGTGCGAACAGCGTGATCGCGACCAGGGCCGATCGGGATCCTCTGCGAAGAAATGTCATTGCCGGGATCTCGGCACGTTCGCCGCACGCGGCGGTCCAGCGGCCCCTGGGGAGCGCAGCGGCGGTTTTGGCTGCGGGGCGGCCACTGCTGGCGATGACGGTCGACCGGCGGTTGCGGAAGGTTGCGGCGGGCTGACCGTGGGTCGAGCAGCCTGGGTCGGCCGCACCAGCGTCGGATCGCTTTTCGGCTCCAAGGTGATGAATCCGCCCGGGCCGCTCAACGAAACCTCCCGCAAGGAAATGCTGTCGAGGCGCCATTCGTTCAGCGCCTCGCCCTCCGAGCGGACGAGTGGTTTGGCTCCAGGCACGGCGAAGACGGCAAGATGGCGATCGGCCTCGATGAGAATACCGGTCAACCGGATATTTCCCAGGCCGGGATCGGTCGGCCGATCGGTTTTTGCCTGCTCGGAGGGACGCCGAGTCGGGGCGAACAATGGGCGACTGAGGGTCGTCTCGATGAGTTCATCGACGCGCGGGCCACGGATCCGTGAGGTGGCCGGCGCCGATTGCGCCTGCGGGCGCGTTGCGGTTGGCGCTGGTTGCGCGCTCTCACCGCTCGCCTGCAGCTCCAAGACCAAGACGGCGGAGAGCAGCGCCGCTGCAGCCACGCAGAGAACCGCGACCCTGTCGATCATTGCTTCAGCGTGACAGACGGCTCGGTATTTCGGAAGCCGTATACCTCGAATCCGGCGTCGAGCCGCAGGCTCGGAGGCTCGCCGCTCGACCGCGCGTTGCCGTCGGTCCGCGCGGCGGCACCTGCCCGGATGCCGGTCGGTCGCGCGGTACCGTGGATTTGAAGGTTGCTCAGAACGAGCGGAGGCACTGCTGTCTCGATCGACCCGAGGAGCTTTATCAAAGCCTCGTATTCGCCGCTGATTGCGATGCGCAGGCCGAGGCGGCGATAACTGCCGCGGTTTTCGGCCGCAAGCCCCTCGGTGCTACCGATGGTCGTACCGGCTGCCGCCGCCAATTCCTCGACGCGGGTCTGAAGGTTGGCCGCGGCGATCGAGTCACTGGCTCCATCAAGGGTGATCTGGCGTTTGGCGACGGCGCTTTGCAATTCGGCCAACCGGGCGCGCAATACCGGCAACTCCGCAGCTGCGGCGCTCAGCCGCGGTGCCAATATTTGCCGATCGGCCAGAACCGCTTGCCGCTGACCGTAGAAATCTAGAACCGGCGCGACGATCAGCAGATAAGCGGTTCCGAGCGCCAGCAACAAGATGGCCAGCGCCAAAACTCGCGCGGGTCGCCCAGTCGGCAGATTTGCGATGGCAGCTATGGTCCGACCTCCGCGGTGATGGTGAAGACCTCCGAGCGGATAGCCTCGATTCGCGTAACCGGCGCGGCGAAGACGGGATTTTGCAATTGGTTGCTCGCGGCGAGTGCGCCGATCAGGCGAGATGCGGTCGCCGATCTGCCGCTCAGCGTCACCTTACGCCGCTGGTATTGCAGTTCCGTGAGATAGGTGTCATCGGGCACCACTAGGGTTAGCGCCGCGAGCGTGGCAAGCGGACGGCCTACTTTATCCTGCTCGCTTTCGATCAGATCGACGGTGCCTGACAGCCGCTCAATGTCCTGCCGCAGCTTCGTTGCTTCGCTGGCCGCCTCGCGACCCATCGCGATTTTCTGATCGAGGTCGGCGAGGGTGGCGGCTTGTTTAACAAGGGGCATCGCGATCAAGGCGATCATGAGCCCCACGCAGGTCGCTGCTGCGGGCCAGCGCAGCCAACTTCCCCCGCCCGCGCCGTGCCGGCGGCCGCCATCGGAAAGGAGCGGCAGATAGGCACGCTCGTCGGGGCCGGTGGCAATCTCGGCACGTTTGGGTTGGATCCCAGCCCGCTCGAGATCGCCGAGCAGGACCGACAATCCGGCGCGCGGCACCAACAGCAGCCGCACCGACAATTGCCCCCGTTGCCGGTCGCGCCGGATGATCTGATGGCTCCAAAAGACCTCCTCGGCGCTAAAGGGGGTCTCGCGGTCCATCTCAAAGGATAGAACCTGATCGAGATCGCGCTCTGCCGCCATCGGCAGGATTACCGTCTTCCGCAGCACATCCGCGTCTATGAGACGCAGCACCACCGATTGCTCGGCCGAGCGCGGCAGACCAGCCAGCCCATCCGCCGTCAATCCGAACCGGCCGAGCGACGTCTCGCGGCCGTTGCGCCGCAGACTGACGGCAACCGCGTCTATCCCGCCGGCGAGCGATCCTGTTGGCGCAATAACCAAGGCGTTGGCGTCAACAGAGCCGAGCCGGCGCCATCGTTCCGGAACGCAGTCGGCAAGCTGCCCGACCCACCAAGTCAAGAAATCGCGAACCATCCCCCGGCCGATGTTAATATCCCCGACGCCCAGCTTTCGCTGGAACTAAGCTCTGCATAGAAGGATACAGCCGCACTCTGTAAAGAAGCTATAATTCGGCACCAAGACAACCTGGGCTATTTTGACGCACTTTGTCCGAGGCGCAAGTGCGATCTTACATTCAAATGACGGTTTTTTGACAGTCAAAATAGAGCAGGGTTCAAGTGTCCGGCGTCGAAAGGTACGGCGCGATAAGGAGATCCGGCCATTGGCGCCCGTCCCCAGCCACGAAGCTGAGGCGCACACGGATCAGCTGGGGCGTTGCGCTGCTATCCCATTGTGCGAGCCAGGCCGGCGGCGACTCCTGCGAGACAGCGCCCCAATAGGCCAAGTCGACACGAGCGATGCCGTGCAAGAGCTCGGTCTCGCTCTGGGCAGGCATCGTTCCCGCCAGCTCGTGGCGATGCGGTGTCCAGACTAGGATAAGGCGCTCTGCCCGCAGGGCGAGCGTAATTTCTGCCCGGTTTGTGGTCCCAAGTCCGGTCGGCAGATCGCCGACGAAGGTGACACGCTCGGCTGTGCCCTTGAACGATATGGCTGTCAGTGGGGCGCCAGGTGTGGTTGCCGCGACGGGAAGGCCGCCCAGCAGCGTCCTCAAGATGCGGGAGGTTGAGTCGAGTTCCGCCGTACCGCCCACTTGGCGGGTTTGCGCCGACCAGAGCCGTAGTCCGGTGCGCACGCCCTGGTTCAGCCCAACCATTAGGAAACCAAGCACGATCAGAACAACGAGCATCTCCAGAAGAGTGAAACCGGCCGGCCGCCGGTGTCGAACCATTGCGGTCATCTTCTCTTGATTACTGCGATGCGACGCCGGCACCGATCCGTCTCGTGGCAAGGACGATCGACCGGTCTCGGCCCGCGGAACGCCAGGAGATTACCGCCTCGACGTCGTAAAGCACCGTCGCCCCGGCGCCGAGCGCAGGCTGGGTAGGTTGCCACGTCATCACCGGACGGGCGCGCAACCGCCAATGATAGCCGCCGCCGTCGTCACCCTCGATCTCGCCAGCAAAGACATCGCTTGCTCTGCCAAACGCGGCGAGATGCGATTGCGCGCGTTCGACCGCCTCCTCGACCCGGCCCGCCGTGTTCGCAGCGAACAAGCCTGTACTGCCGGCCTGGAATAATCCGACCAGGGCGAGGCCGGCGATCGACACCGCCACGACGACTTCGAGAAGCGTGAAGCCGCTCGCCCCACCGCCAATCGCGGGCGGGACGCTCATTCGGGTCTCCGTCGCGCCGTCATTTTTCATCGGCGACGCTGACGCGGCCGCTCAGCCAATCGACCCCCACCGACATGGCGCGCGTCCCGTCGGCAATCGTGATGCGGCCGCCGGTCGAACTGCCATCGGGGTTGAAGCGTATGTCGCCGGTCGTGCTGTCGCGGCGCTCACCGACGATCGTCAGCAGCGCAATCGACAATTGCGAGGGCAGCTGCCGAATCGCGCCGGCGCCAATTCGAAACCGGTTCGTGGCGAGGTCGAGCTCAACGGCAATCGGCTGGTTGCGCAAGATCGCCTCCGACCGGGCGAGACGCAATCCCCCGGCTAGCTGCGCCGCGGTCCCGCGCACACCGAGACCGCTGCTCCACGGCGGCTTGTAGCCGCTGATCAAGGCCAGAGCGAAGCCGAGGATTGTCAGCGTGACGATGACCTCGATCAGGGTGAACCCCGCCTCGCGCCCCCACCGCGCGGCGCTCTGCCGCCGCCGCTCACACAGCAAGATCATTGAGGCTGAGCATGGCGGTGAGCAATGCGCCGACGATGCCGGCGACGGCCAAGCCCATCGCGATGGTGATTATGGGTATCGCCAGCGCGACGATGCGCTGCACGATCAGCCGCGCCTGCTCGTCATGAAGCTCGGCGGCCTTCAGGCACATCACCGCCAGCTGTGCCGCTTCCTCGCCGAGTTGCAGCAGATGGATCGTGCGTGCCGGAAAGATCCCGGCATCCGCCAGAGGGCGCGCCAGACCGCGGCCGCCTTTAGCCTCCACCGAAGCGGCGTTGACTGCCGCGGCCGCCGCGAGATTGCCGAGCGCCTGCTCTGCGATGGCAAGCGCCGGAACCAATGGCATGCCGTTCTGCAGCAGGGTGCCGAGAGTGCGCGTCAGCTGGGCGGCGAGCGTCTCCCGCAGCAGCCGGCCGACCATCGGTAGTCGCAACACCAGCCGATCGGCCTTTAGCCGCAGAGTCGGCACGGCGAGCGCCCGCCGCGCGCCCACCGCGCCTATGACGCTGCACAGGAGCAGCCACGGCGCTCCCGCGCCGACCAGCTGACCCAGCATCATCAGCGCTCGGGTCGTGGCCGGCAATTCGGCCCCGGCCTGCTCAAAAATCGGGGGGAATTGCGGGAGCACGTAATCGAGCAGCAGGAAGATCGAGCCGATTGCCGCGATCACCAGTACCGTCGGGTAGATCATGGCGGCACGCAGATTGGCCTTCAGGCTGCGCTCGCGCTCCATCAGCTCGGCGAGCCGTTCGAGCGTCGCCGGCAGCGTGCCGCCAGCCTCGCCGGCCCGCACCATGCCGATGTAGAGCCGCGAAAAGCTGCGCGGATCGCTCGCCAGCGCCGCCGCCAAAGAGCTGCCGGCGCGTACCTTGTCGCGAATGCCGGCAAGGATTGTCCGCGCTTTGGCGTTGCCGATGTTCTCGACAACGAACCGCAAGGCTCGATCGAGATCCTGTCCCGCAATCAGCATGATGGCGAGCTCGCGAGTGACCTCGGCGAGCGTCGTGCGGTCGAGGCCGCGCTGCTTGCCGAACTCGATCTTCAGCAGGTCTTCGAGGCGCCACCGCCCGTCGGACGGTTCCGCGCGCAACACGATCTGACCCTGGCGCTGCAGGCGTTCCACCACCGCGGCACGATCGGCGGCTTCGATAACGCCGCGCACGACATCGCCTTCAGGATTGATCGCCGACCACTGGAAGGAAGGCAATTTCAGGACCCCGTCGGACGTCAGGCCTCGCTGCGGATGCAGCGCACCACTTCCTCGATCGTCGTATCACCCTCGATCACGGCGAGCAATCCGGCCTCGAAGAGCGGCCTCATTCCCTCGGCGACGGCGGCGCGCTCGATCGCNNNTCGGCAATCGCGCGGCGTCCGCGATAGCCGGTGCCGCGGCATTGCGGGCAGCCGACCGGGCGACACAGCGAGATTACCTCGGAGGAGGGGGCAAGGCGATTCAGGTCGAAGCGCTCGATCAGTGGGGCGGGCGCCGCCTCGGCGGCCTTGCATTCAGGACATAGTCGCCGCACCAGTCGCTGCGCCAACACCCCCTTCAGCGTCGCCGCGAGCAGATAATCTTCGACCCCCATGTCGCGCAGCCGGGTTACCGTCGCGGCGGCCGAGTTGGTGTGCACGGTCGACAGCACCAAATGTCCGGTCAGCGCCGCTTGAACCGCGATCTGGGCGGTTTCGAGGTCGCGGATCTCGCCGATCATGATGACGTCGGGGTCGTGCCGCAGGATAGAGCGCAACAGGCTGGCGAAGTTAAGGCCGATCTGCGGCTTCACTTGGATCTGGTTGATGCCGGCGAGCTGATATTCGATCGGGTCCTCGACGGTAATGATGTTGCGCGCGATCGAGTTGAGCTTGAGCAGCCCGGTGTAGAGCGTCGTCGTCTTGCCGCTGCCGGTGGGTCCGGTTACCAGCACCATGCCATTTGGCAGATCGAAAGCCCGCTCGAGCCCCTGCCCGACATCGTCCGGCAGACCAAGCCTCACGAAATCGAACTCGACGGCGCTGCGGTCGAGCACCCGCAGCACGACGTTTTCGCCATACAGCGACGGCACGGTCGAGACGCGGAAATCGACGTCATGGCCGCGAACCGACAACCGGATGCGGCCGTCCTGCGGCAGCCGGCGTTCGGCAATGTCGAGCCGGGCCATGATCTTGATGCGCGAGATCACCGCGGCGCGCAGTTGCGCCGGGGGCGGCTCGACCTCATGCAGCACGCCGTCATAGCGGTACCGCACGCGCAACCGATCCTCGAACGGCTCGATATGCACGTCGGACGCGTGGGTCTCGACGGCGCGGGCGATCAGCTGGTTGACGAGACGGATGACCGGGGCCTCGCTGGCAAGGTCCTTGAGCCGATCGGTGTCCTCTTCTACCGGTTCCGTATCGGCGGTCACACTGGAGAACAGGGCGCCGGGATCGCCTTCCTCGGCCTCCGGATAAAGCCGGTTGAACGCGGCTTCGAGCTCGATCGGGACGGCGACGGCGATTGACACCGGCCGGTTGAGTGCTGCGGCAATCGCGCCGCTGGTAAAATCATCGAGCGGGTCGGCCATCGCGACCGTGACGCCCTCGGGACTTTCGGCGATCGGCAAGGCGTGCGCCTTGCGCAGGAATTTCGGTTTCAACCGATCGAAATACAGCGGCTCCTCGGGGTAATCGCCGGCGCGGACGACCCGAGCGCCGACGAGCTGGGCCAGAGCATCGGCGAGACTGCGCTCGCTGACCATTCCCAGCTGGGTCAACACCCGGTCGAGCCGGCCGCCGGTTTCGGCCGCAACGCGGCGGGCGCGGTCCAGCGAGCGATGATCGAGAAAACCCTGAGCGACCAGGATTGCGCCAAGCCGAATCAGCTCTCCGGTGCTCTCAGCCCCGTAGTCCTCGCCGGCTGCCGACGGGATGGCCTCTATCGTCACACGCTATGCCGATCAGTGGTTAAAAGGCCCGACATTATTTGAGTTCTGGTCAAACGCATGGTTGAGGCATGGTACACCGGAAACCGGCCTTCAGCGTCTTCAGCAACGAAAAATAGTTGTAGTGCGTCTTGCTATGCACGCCCTTCCCATAATTCGTATCGACGATCGAGACGACCTGATTGGTACTACGCACGCTGTAATCGTTCTCGGCCCAAAGCACGACAATAGCATTTTTTCCTTCTCTCCACGAGGGCGAAGCATGGATGGCCGTGACGAGCTTTTTAGCCGCGATGTCGCCGAGCTGGATCAGAGCTGGGTTGAGCCTCGCTTGTGACCCGTCCGATATTGGATCGAAGCGCGGCGGGCACCGCCAACACCGACAACCCAGCGGCGAGGCTGAGTGCGGCAGCGGTCTGCCTCACGGGTGTCCCATTGCTGTCTGGAACGGGCCCGATCGGCCCGGATCGCCGCAGACCCTAGGCGATCTTTCGCAGTGCTTGATTGCAGCCTTGTTACGAATTGGCGACGATCCGCGATTGGGGCGCAGCAGCGCCCTCGCTCAACTGCGAGACGCTGGAATGCGGCAATTGGGTCGGTGTTCGGGGGCCTGCCAACGGCTCATACCGGCATCGGCCCGAACAGCCAGATTACCCAGATCGCGACTGCGAGAAACGGGCCGAAGGGCAGCGCCGAGTGCGTTCGCAGTCGGATGCCGGCAAGGCCCGCTCCAGCGGCGGCGGCGAGCGCGGCCAGCGCCGCTAGAAGAACGACCTGCGGCAGGGCGGCGGTACCGAGCCAGGCACCGGCGGCGCCAAATAGCTTGGCGTCGCCCTCGCCGAGTCCCTCGCGGCGGCGCAATCGCCGATAGGCCCACGCAATCCCGCGCAGCGCGATATAACCGAGCGCGACGGCGGCGGCACGGTCGGCGAGACCGTTCGGATCCCATGCCGCCGCGGCAACGAGACCTAGGATGAGCAACGGCAGGGTCAGCAGATCCGGCAGCACCCAGTGCCGCAGATCGATCCAAGCGAGCGTGAGCA
>WNFL01022817.1_pt2 | contig 15625 bp, 12 predicted proteins | sample 5400361 | NCBI WGS metagenome assembly WNFL01 (sample SAMN13153351, study PRJNA577476) | soil metagenome | isolation source: 40 cm soil on Douglas fir-dominated hillslope | place: USA:California | collected 2013-09-17
CGGAACTGGATTCCGGTGCGATCGATTACCCTGCCCATGATGCCGCCAAGTGCGTCAATCTCACGGACCAAATGACCTTTGCCAATTCCACCTATTGCGGGATTGCACGACATCTGTCCGATGAGATCAAGATTAAGTGTGAGAAGAGCCGTGTTCGCGCCAAGCCTTGAGGCCGCTGAGGCGGCTTCGCAACCCGCATGGCCAGCCCCGATTACGATCACATCGAATTGTTCGTCAAATATCATCGCTGCTCGATCAGAAGTACGTTCGAGAAGAAGAGCCAGGGCTTCTACTTGCCGATACAAAAGGTCGTGAAGATCTGTCCCAGGATTTCTTCGGTGGTCGTTTCACCTGTAATCTCCCCCAGGTAACGAAGCGCATTATGCAGTCCAACGAGAATCATTTCTTCACTGGCGCGCTCGTTCAAGAGTTGCGCTGAAGACCCAATGGCTTCTATCGACCGCACCAACAAATCATGATGGCGTGCGTTCGTAATGAGCAGTCCTTCACTGCGTGCGTTTCCCTCCGCGAAAGGAGACAGTATAGCAGCGCGCAAGGTCTCAAGTCCCGCTTCACTCTTCGCCGAGACGGATAGCACTGCAGAACAGTTCGGACCAGGTTCCTTCCCGGCGAACGCAGCGGTCGAAAATGTTGGGAGATCACTTTTGTTTAGAGCTACGAGGTGACGAACATCCGAGACCTCATCGATCACGGATTGGTCTTCATAGTGGAGAGATTCGGACCCGTCGATGACTACTATCAGAAGGTCTGCGTCCGCGGCCTCTCGACGTGCCCGCTCGACGCCAATCAACTCAATTTCGTCATTGGAGCTACGAAGCCCAGCGGTGTCGATCAGCACCACCGGGACCCCTTGAACGCCAATCTCCTCAGTAAGCGTGTCTCGTGTAGTTCCCGCAATACTCGTAACAATCGCACGGCCGTGACCGACTAAACTATTGAAAAGACTTGACTTACCTACGTTCGGCCGCCCCACCAGCGCGACCCGAATTCCATCGCGTAGTAGCCTGCCCGTGCTAAACGTACTGCGCAGACGTGAGAGATCGTCCAGCAGTTTTTGAAGGGACCCGCTGATTTCCTGCGAGGCGAGCGGCGGAAGATCGTCTTCAACAAATTCGATCGAGGACTCAAGACGAACGATGATCTCCAGTAGTTGTTCCTTGACCGGTCGCAGACGATTTGAAATCTCACCCTTCAATTGCCGAGTAGCCTGCCGCAGTGCGGTATCGGTTTGTGCATCGATGACATCACGGATCGCCTCAGCTTCGGTTAATCTCAGCCGGCCATTGGTGACCGCGCGGAGAGAAAACTCGCCGGGGTCAGCCAGACGAGCACCGAGTTTGAGTGTCAGATCAATAATGGTTCGGAGCAGGATTGGAGATCCGTGACAATGAAACTCGACAACATCTTCTCCAGTAAATGAATGTGGTGCTTTGAAGAAACAGACGAGGGCCTCATCAAGAGCTTCGGCCGTATCCGGATCGATGAGGCTCTTCAAGCTCAGCACGTTTGGGGTTGGCTTGTATGAGTCGGCGCCGATCAGAGTTCGCAGGAGGCTGAGAGATTCAACGCCGCTGACTCGGATAACGCCGATGCCGCTACGGCCGGGCGGAGTGGACAAGGCAACAATCGTATCGATGGGAACTGCCACGGTCCTGGTGATCTTAAAGTAGTAAGTAGTAGAGGAGGGAGGGGTCTCACCCGGCGGTAGCCGGTTTTAGACTGACTCTAAGACGGCGCCCATTGCCCTCGCCGATCGATTCTGTAATGAGATCCTCTTCAGGCGCCAGGGAGAGATGGATAACGCGTCTTTCACTTGGCTCCATCGGACCAAACACAAATGCCGCAGATGTGGCGCGCACTTGGCGGGCGGCATGTTCAGCCATCGCCCGCAGTTCCGCTTCCCGGGCGGCCCGATAATTATTAGCATCGCAGATAATCCTCTGGCCTTTTGGCAGCTCCCGCCCCAGGACTTGATTGAGAATTTGCTGGAGCGCATCCAGCAATTCACCGCCTTCATTCAGGAGCAAACTGCTGTCCGCGCCTTCGATAGCAAGGAGACAACCGAGATCGGATTCTGAGGCTGAGGCGTGCACGTCAAACCCGGCACTCTCAAAAATAGAATTGAGCAGTTGCTCCGCTTTACCGCAAGTTTCTTCCATGGATGGGAGTGATTGTACCCTAAGAGCGGTTCCACTGACCACGAGAAACACCAAGGAACGGGAGCGCTGCTGGTGGGAGAGTGGAACAGAGTCAGGGCTCCTTCTTCTTGACGAACACGTTACCACGCTTATTTAACCCTGCTTTCCCTGCCAGAGTATTTAAAACAGAGTCCAATATATCTTTGTTCTCAAGTCGAAAACTGGTGACCCCGGAAACCTTGCTATCAGGATCGTCATATTGAAGCGCCAGGTATCGGACCTTTGTTTTTATAAAGCTCGCCGGGAAGCCAATGTAGGGAATGTTGCTGGCTATAGTGGCGGCAGAAGGCCGGACTGCGTGCGTATCGCCGTATACGGCAGTGATCGCGTTGTAAGGAACAAAGAGTATCTCCTTCTGCTTGTCATTCTTAAAGACGAGGCGCCGGTTCGCCTCATCAAAGTTGAGCGTCCCGTCCATCTTCTTGTTATACCCAAAGACCCCACCTTCATATTTGGCTTTGACCGTTTGGGGTGCAGGGGGAGGCGGAGGAACGTTCGCGCTGGCCTCAGATTTATCCTGATTCATCGTTCGTGGCCGTTGCCCCAGTGCGGCTCCGGCGATCATCATAACCAGCACTATTCCTATGACAAACCTGAGTCCTTTGAGCATCGGTTAGCCTCCGTTCTTGGTAGCGACAAAATTAACTAGGTCCGGGAAGACGAATCAAAGACGCTTTCTGAGTACATCGACGTTGCCAAAACACGATTGGACATAAAGGCTGACGGGATTAAATCGCTCACCGCCGCGCCCGGCTCAACTGACTATCCGCGAAAGTATATCGGGTAGTTTTCAGACGACCGTCGATAAAGGTGTAAACGACGCCGTCTTTGATATTGCGAAAGATTGAGATGTTCCGGACGTCGTCGCGGATAAAATCACGGTTCTTTAAGAGCTTCATCGATTCAGCAGTGTCGGAAGAGTGTTCATGCTGCAAAACGATCTCGAGCACCGCTCCGGCCAGTTCAGGCCGGAGCTTTTTAGTGGCCACAAACTTCTCGTTTATGAAACTGATCTGGACAGAGCCACCGCTAACATTGAAGCGCAAGACGCCGTCAGGAGTCTCACTGATGGGTTGACCCATTATTTTCAAGACCTCGCTACGACTAGTCTTAAACGGTTCTATTCCGTTCCAGGATGCGGCGCCGACATTGGTTGCGAAACCTACACAGGCCAGAACCAGGGCAACCAGAATGGCTGTCAAGAATGAAACGCGGCGCTGCCCTCTTAATGTGCTCACGGCCAAGATGCTAGTCGAAGGTTACTGTTTTGCAAAGGGCCGGAGGCGTTCCAGAGACTCTTTGAAATCAGCGTCGTTGGGCGCGACTTCGACGGCCTTCTGATAAAGTGCGAACGCCTTGGGATATTGTTTCGTCTTTTCGTAGTCGTATCCGAGTTCTCGATAAACGTTCGCATCGTTCGCTGACTTGGCCAGCGCCCGCTCCAATGCGGCGATCGCTTTAGGAAAATTGTTGGCGCGTGAGTGGGCTAACCCAAACAGATACAATGTTATGCCGGACGCGGTTTCGCTCGCAGCGGTTCGTTCGAGAGCAGTGGCAGCGCGCGCATATTGTTTTGCGCCGATTAGCGCGCGCGCATACAAACCCATAGCCTCTTCATCTGAACGGAGGCGCGTCAGGGTCTCGCCCGATCGCACAGCGCCCAGGTAATCCGCGCTTGCTTTTTCTTCATCGGAAGCCGAAGCGGCGCGACGGAGATACGCCGAAGTCAATAGGAGCCAAGCGGAAGCAAGTCGAGGATCGTTGGTTGTGGCCCGATTCAAGGTCGAGATGGCCGTATCCAAATCGTTGCGCGCGAGCGCGATCTGACTCAAGTATAGAAGCGAGGCTGCATCCTTCGGATTGGCTCTAATAGCTGCGTTGAAGGAGCGCTCAGCATTGGCGGTCTTGCCGGTTTTGAGCTCGGCCAAACCACGATAATAAAGGAACGACGGATCGGGCTTGGATCCGGGTCTTTCGATCACTGCTACGATTAACGGCAGCGCGCGTTCGTATTTTTCGGCCAGCACGTAGCTTTCGGCGAGTGCCTCGATAGTGTGTGAATCTTCCTGCTTTGCCCGGCGTTGCAGATCGAGAGCTTTTTGCAGATCCTCAGATGCGTCCGCGTACTCCTTTAAATAGAACTCTGAAAAGCCCGCCAGTTTCCAGGCTTCGGAGTTGCCCGGATCACTGGCGGCGATCTGTTTAGCTTCCCGAGCAGCTGCGGCGTACTGCTTCTGCTGGAAGAGCTGAAAAGCATGCGTCGTATCAGACGACACCGGAGCGCTCCCTACAGGCTTGGTGGGTTTTACGTCCAGCAGAGGAGCGCTCCTGTCCGTAGCCGGCGGCGATTTCGGCTCGGGGCCGAGTAGGGGGTCAGGTGGAGGCGTCGTGACGCGCCGCGGTCGAGAAGACTGGGCCGCGGCGCCAGCCACGAAAACTAGTATCGCCGATACGGTCAACAGCACCAGGCGAATCTTTTGGTTCCTCATGGGGTGTGATTCTTTCAGATTTGCTCGACTTTTTTCAAAACTACGGCCGGGAGAGAAACAAGAGACGGTACTTCGGATGCCGCGACCTGAGGGCGGGTTTGCCTGTCCTGGCCGGGCGCGAGAGAGAAAAGCGGTCAGCGCAAGCCTTGTAGCACTGACCGGCGGGTTAGAGCTTTCACCGAAGGTTGAGCAACCCGCGTCACTTAACCGCCTCGTCCTGGCCTAAAAGTTCAGTTTCAGTCCGAACTGGAACTGCCTCGGGTCGAAGGACGCAGTCGGCCGGCTGTAGTAATGACCATTGCTGGCGCGCTTATTGAATGCGTTAACGTCGTCGATGAACCCTGAAGCCGCGCCTTCGTTGAATCGATTAAATAGGTTGAAACCTTCAGCGACGACATCCAGGCGCAGGCGCTCGCCGAGCCTGACTGAGCGCATCAGACGCATGTCGAGGGACGAGAAGCGATGAGTGATGCCCATATTTCGTCCCAGATCACCGCTTGCGAATGCTCCGTTTACGATTAACGGCGTGCATCCCGGTGTGCCCGGCACGCAGAGCTTTCCATTGGGAAGCACCGACGGACGATCGGTTTGATTAGACTGATCGTTGTTGGTGTCCTGGTTGCTCAGAATGTTAAAGGGACGCCCTGAGGAGATTTCAAAAATCGGCGCGAGAGTGAAGTCAGCCAGGAACCTATGCAGGCCATCACCTGAACGCCACGTTGTCGGCGAAGCAAACACGGCGCTGAAGACAAACCGTTGTCGCTGATCGAACAGCGAGTTCGCGCGCTCAGCCCGGAAGTTCCGGTTGTCTTGCGGTAGCAATAGAGTCTGTAAGTCAGAAGAATCATCGATCGAATGCGACCAGGTATAAGAGGCGAGGAATTGGAAGTTTCTCGTAAACCGCTTCTTCAGATCGAGCGTCAATGCGTTGTAGTTCGAATTGCCGTCTGATACTTGCGCATTGACCGAACCGAACGGCGAAACGACGCCCGGGGTTCGCAAAGTACCGCTGGCAGCCAGTGCACCATTGAGAACTGCCGGCGTGACCACACCGCCGGTAAGGGCCTGGACCAGGAAGTAGTTTGGCGCGCTCGGGCGGAAGAAATTGGCCGCCGCCGGAGCGATGACGCCGCCGCGAGTTGTAACTGAGATCAACCCGGGAATTGGCTGGGCCACGATGTTGAGGCACGCAGACGGCGACACAGTCAGTGCCTCCGTGGTATTCAGCGGTAAGCGGTTGAAACAGCGCCTGAAGTTCTCAATCTGTAAATCAGTTCGCGGCGCATTTATGTCCAGCGGATGCGGCAGGTGGTGCGCGCCGACAAAAAGATAGCCTGCCGAGATCGACATGTCCTTCGTTAACTGGCGTTCGATCGTGAAATTGGCCTGATTAGCATAGGCGTATTCGAAGTTCTTGGTCACCGGCAGCGTGAATGGCAGCACTGGTCCAAACCCCGGGAACGTCTGATCGTTGAAACGCTGGCGGCCAAATTGGTACTGAGAGGTGGCAGCGGCGCCTGGTGTAAACACGCCGGGCGGACACAACGGATTTACTGTCGCCGCCGTGCAGACCGTTCCCTGAAACACCTGGGTCGCATTGAGTAGCGCGGTTGGAGCTGGACCACCCTGTGGCGTCAAAATGCCTTGCTGTTGCTGCGCCGCATCAGCGATGTCAGAGTTGAAGCCAATGGCCAACAAAGGGTGATCGTAAAAGATTCCGGCGGCCGCGCGTATCACAGTTTTCGCATCGCCCTTGATGTCCCAGGCGATACCCACGCGAGGTGCGTAGTTGTTCTTATCACGTGGAAATCCCTGCTGCACGTTGATCGCGTCCTGCGCAGCCAGGATATTGCCGGCCGACAGCGCGATGCCGGAAAAAGGATCGGTTACGCCCACCGGGGCGATCTGTTGGGTCAACTCATAGTCATATCTAACCCCATAATTCAGAGTGAAGTTGGGCCTGATCTTCCATGAATCCTGTGCGAACCAGGCGATCGGCTTGTTGCTAATCTTACTAACCGGATTACCGAAGCCCTGGATGTAATTGGTCGGAAGTCCGAGGCCATACTGTTGGACCGGCGTGAAATCAGGTGGAGCCGCCGCGCCAATGGTTGGGAAGGCTGCCAGGGACGAGGCGCTCAAGCCGCCAAAGTTGTACAGACCGGCAAAGTTCAATTCAAAAACGGCCGATGGTATGTTGACTGAAGCGTAGTCCCCGCCAAATTTGAAGGTGTGATTACCCGTAACGAAATTCAAGCTGTCGGTCCATTCGTAACGAGTTTCGGTGCGCACGACCGGCGAGAAAAGCTCGCGGCCGATAAACGCGGTACCGGAAATATTGAATGCTACGGCATCACCGTTTTGCGATTTGAAGGTGGCGCGCCGCTCGCCAAAATTAAATCGGGCTTCGTTTACCATGCGGCTTGAAAGCGTCGACGTCAGTGTGACCACCGCGGAGGTGTCCTTCAGCTTTTGAATACCAGTTCGCGAGAAATCATTCTGACCCAGAGATTGATTCTGCGATTCAACCTGAATACCGGTAATGGTGCTCGGGTTATAGCCGAAGCGAAAAGTGAGATGATGCTTCTGCTTCTCATCTATAATTTGATCCAGACGAAATGAATTGAAGGTCGTCTTTTCTGTGACCGGAAAAATTCTTAGCAGCGACTGTAATGGGCGAAACGCAATTAATTGTCCCGCGGCGTTGGTGGTGGATACCGGCACCGGAGCGCCGGACAGAAAGAATCGTCCGCCTACGACTTGTCCCGCGGGGATCGCGCCGCCCGCACTAATCAAAGGGTTGGTGCCCGTCAGCGCAGTGTTGCCGCCGCTTGACGCGAGATAAGCGTACTGAATTGCGGCATTGGCCAACGCCGAGCCTTGCGCAATATTGGCCGGCACGCCCGAGCCAATCAGCGCTGCTGCCGTGCTGAGCAAAGTGCTCACATAAGTATTCTGGCCCGGGGTGATATTGCGGAACGTCTGCGTGAAAGGTAAGAAGGGCGCGCCGATGGTAACACTGCCGCCCAGACCCTGCGTTACATCGCTGGTAAAGAAGCCGGACTCGTGGCGTTGGCGCTGCTCAAAGGCGAGAAAGAAAAACGAGCGGTCTTTGTGCAAAGGACCACCGAGCGTCCCGCCGTACTGGGCGCGCGTGAATGGTGGCTTGTCTACTGGCGCGAAGGGATTGCGCGCCTGGAAACTCTTGTGCCTCAGAAAGCCGAAAACATTTCCCTGGAGTTTGTTGGTTCCGCCTTTAGTTACTACGTTGACTACACCACCAGAAGAACGTCCAAACTCGGGGGCGAATGAATTTGTTACTACCTGGAACTCCTGCACCGCTTCCTGACTCACGGTCGAGCGCGAAGCGTTAACGGAGTTGTCGGTGTTGTCAGCGCCATCGACCTGAACGAGATTGGACCTGCCACGCTGACCTCCAAAGTTCAAGCCGGTCGTCGGTGCCGGGCCAATTGGCCGGCCGTTATCGCGGCCCACGGTCGAAGTCGTAAGTGCGAACGACAGATAGTTTCGCTCGTTGATTGGCAGGTTTTCGATGCGCTGCTGATCGACAGTGGAGGACACGCTCGTCGCGGTAGTTTCCACGATGTTCGGCGATACTGAGGTTACCGTCACGGTCGCAGTCAAGTCGCCCACTTCCAATGGAATGTCCTGGTTTGCCGTTTGCCCGACGGTTAGTTTCACGCTTGGGAGCAGCGCGGTTTTGTAATTCTGCGCCTTAACGGTTACCTCGTATTCACCGGGGGAGAGATTCGTAATCTTGTAAAAACCATCATCGTTTGTGGTTGCTTCACGCGCACTATTAGTAGCCGTGTTCCGCGCGGTAACGGTCGCGCCTGCCACCACCGCGCCTTTCGGATCGCGCACAGATCCCTGCAAATCAGCTGCGTTCGACTGCGCCTGCGACATGGCGGCGCTATGGCATGAGACTACGGCTAAGCAAACCAACAGAATCTGGATTGACTTCCTGGAACACTGTCTGAGGGACAAAAACATCTTCGTTTCTCCTTACTGAAGTAAGCTCTGAAAAATTGCTTAACGCCGGTGAATCCTCTGTCTGACGTAAGAGTGCGAACCGTTTTGAGGAGACTGACTTAATGTCCGAATGCCCGGGAGCGGTCCATACAAATCTGGACTGACCGCGCTTTGTCCAGGTTTGATCGGATGGAAACTTGATTCAGCTTCATATCTTAACGCGCTTTTTACAGCAAAAACCGTCGCGTGGCAAGGACATATTGCCTTTGACAAAGTTCTACCAAGGCAACTGAACGGCGTTCAACTACCGTCGTTAAAACGTTGGGGAAGACAATAAGTTTCCGCTGCGCTGCCCCTGGTCGCCCGCGAGATGCGGCGGCGAAGATAAACGCTGGAACCAAGAACCCCTATGGCCGTTTGAGCCAGGCCCGGGATGAATGCCGCCCGCCGGATCATCGAGCACACGCGCAGGCGAGAGTGAAACCTGGTCTTATATACCGCTCGGTACTTCGTTTCGAGATCGATAAGTCCCGTACCGAGCCGGATCGCCGCCAGATGATTCCCAATTACGCCGGCCGCCAGCTCGCCGCTTTCCAATGCCATCAGCATGCCGCTGCCCGTGAAGGGATCGATGAACGACGCGGCATCCCCGATTGAAAGAAGTCCACTCGCGGGCGTAACCGTGTGCCTTCCGAATCCTTCAAGGGTAACAGCCAGCCACGGTATGGATGCCTGGGCATGTTCAAGTGCATAAGCTGCCCGCCGGTTCTGGCAGACGATGGCGCGCATGACGCGCTCAGCGTCAGCCCCACACTCGCGCACCGTGCGCGCAGAGGCAATGAAGCAAAGATTGCTGCGGCCGTTTTCAATGCTGCTCAGTCCGCCATAGCCGCCGCGATAAAAATAAATCTCACAAGCACCAGGGGCGACTTTAGTGCCCTCCAAATGTACCTTGAAAGCAACCAAAGATGGCCGATGTGGTTTGGTTTGGTTCTGTGATTTAGCGACACGACGGGCCAGCGCCCGCGTTCGTCCCGTGGCATCGATCGTGACGGGCGCGCGGTAATTAGCTTCGCCGTCAATATGCTTAACAACCACGCCCTCCACTCGGCCGTGCGTTGATAGCAGATTTACGACGTGTGCGTGCTCGAGAACTTTCGCGCCGGCAACGCTCGCGCGCCGCAACAGCCGTTCATCCATTTCAGCGCGACTCAAACCGAGGGCGACACCGCGCGCGCCGAACCAGGCGCTGGGCACGCCGACGCTCCTACCCTTGCGCGAATAGAAAACAGTTTCAGTTAGTCTGGCCGGGCTCGCCGCGAACATTTGCTCGGCGACGCCCAGCCGTTCAAAGTGCGGCATGCATTCCGGCGAAATAAATTCACCACAAAGTTTTGCCCGGGGAAACTGCTTCTGTTCCAGGAGCAGTACGCGCGCGCCGCCTGTCGCCAGATGAATTGCCGCGCTGGCGCCGGCCGGCCCGCCGCCGGCAATGATCACGTCGTAATTGAAATCTCTGTCCATTGCTCACGTTCGGAGTTCCGCCTTCAGGCGGGATGTGCATTCGAAAGACTTCCGCCTAAAGGCGGGACTCCGAACTTTCTTTTCCTGCGCTTAAAACTAAACGCGAGGGAAAATGCTTCGCGACGGTGGGGTTCTTCAGGCCTGCTCGTTGCCCAAGTTTCGCCAGTTCATCTGGCGTAAAACTCTTCAAGATCGAGAGCGCGCCGTCTTCGCGCAACAGCCGGTTGTGCAGGATGATGTGCCCCAGCGTCGTATAAAAAAAATAAGCCAGCGGATTGCGGTGCAGATCGATAACAAACATTCCCCGCCTGGCGACTCGGCCCATTTCACGGAGAATGCTGACCGCCCCATCGTCATCAAAATGGTGCAGTGTCAGCGAAGAGATAACGTAGTCAACCGAAGCGTCCGGAAAAGGCAGCCCGAGTCCACTGCCTTGCACTGAAGAGATTTCGGGAAATGCCCCGGACTCTTCCAGGATCGCTTGCGCTGAGCGCTCGTTTAATTCCAGTCCGATCAGCGACGGCGTCCGATCTGTCTTCCGGGCCCACTGGGCCGCAACTCGCAGCAGTTCGCCGGAACCAGCGCCGACGTCAAGAATTGAAAAAGATCGCAGGCCCTGACGTTCAATTTCTTTCAGCAACGAGCCCCGTAGAGCCTTCGCGTCGCCCAGCCACTCATTTACGCGTTGCAGCTCGACTATGCAGCCTTCGTACTCCTCGGGCGTGTAGGTACCCTTGTCCAGGTTCTCGAGCTCATAACTGCGGTGGCGAAAACGTTCGAACATGTAATGGAGTTAGGCGCAGCTACTGACTAGTTACTGCTTCAGTGTGCGCGCGAAGGCCACCAGCGCATTGATCTGCGAGTCGGAAAGCTTCTTTCCAAAGGCAGGCATTTTTCCTTTACCGTTACGAATCGAATTGTAAAGTCTTTCGTCGGTCGCTTCCGCTTGCCACTTCGCATCGGTCAGATTTCGCGCGTGATTGAATTTCGCTTTGAATGTTTTCGCTTGGCCGTCTTTGCCATGACAAGTTGCGCATTCGCTGGTAAACAGAGCCTTCGCATCGACATTCGCCTGCTCAATGCTCATCGCTTTTATTAAATGCGCTGAAAAAGCCATGCAAAAGCCGCTGAGAATAATAACCAATCCAAGTGCCGCCACTTTCGCTCGCTTAGAATTTCTGCCCACTTTGACCTCCGAAAATCCGGGAGTAACTCTGATGCCAGGGGGCCCTGCTGTAGGATGGAAAGACGCTAAAACCAGTTGTCCGCGCCCTAGACTTTTGCGATTACCAGTGCGCTGTTCTTCGAGCCGAAACCGATGCAGTTGCAGAGTGCAATCCGTACCTCCGCCTTCCGGGCTGTATTAGCGACATAGTCGAGATCACAATCGGGATCCGGATCGTCGAGGTTGATGGTTGGAGGAATAATGCCTGTTTCCATTGCGCATAGGGCCGCGCCCAGGCCGGCGGCCCCGCTGGCGCCCTGCGGATGACCGACCTGTGATTTGGTGCCGGACATGGGAACCTGATGAGCGCTGCAGTTAAGCGCCAGTTTCAGCGCGTTCGTCTCGATGCGATCATTGAGCATCGTCGACGTGCCATGCAGATTAACGTAATCGATATTGCTTGGTTCAACGCCGGCGTCCTTCATCGCGAGGGCCATGGCGCGCGCCGGTTCGTCACCTCCTTCCTGCAGACGGACCCGGTGATAAGCGTCGCAGGTCGTTCCATAACCGGCGATCTCCCCATAGATTTTCGCCCCGCGTTGTTGGGCGCGCTCGAACTCTTCGAGCACATAGATCCAGGAGCCTTCACCCAGAACCATGCCGGATCGATTTCGTGTAAAGGGGCGAGAGGCTCGCTGGGGATCGTCGTTCCAGGCAGTGGTCAGCACCGTAAGCAGATTGAAGCCAGCCAGAATTCCCGGCGCCAACGGAGCATCCACTCCGCCGGCAAGCATTACTTCCTGGCGGCCCAGCGCGATGTGTTGTGCCGCATAAGCGATCGCGTCGGTCGAGCTGGTACATCCGGTCGAGATCACATGCGACAGACCGCGCAGCCCAAAGGCCATGGAAAGCTCGCTCGATAGAGTGCCATGCGTAGCTGCCGGAATTATATAGATGCTGGCCTTGTGATGCGCGCCCCCCTGGTACCAAATCGCGTAATGCTGCTCCACAAAAGGCAGTCCGCCGCCGCCCGTGCCCAGCATGACACCAATCTGTTGCTTCTCTTCGGGCGAGAGATCGTTCGGGGTAATTCCCGCATCCCGAAACGCTTCGCGCGCGGCGGCCAATGCCAGAGGCACGGTTCGCGGCACGTGCTTTCGATCTTTGGGATCTAGTTGCGCCTCCCAATCAAAGTCGCGAACCTGCGCCGCGATTTTTACCGCCGACTTGGATACGTCAAACGACTCAATGCGGCGAACACCACTCTCGCCGTTTTGCAGACCGGACCAAAAGGCTTCGCGCCCAATACCGATCGGAGTGACACACCCCATGCCGGTGATGGCTACCCGGCGCGGACCCTTGAAGTTGTTCAGCATGCGACTTTGGTCAGTAGGAGACGCCAAGCATACCACCGGGCAATGTGCGATAGCTAACTTTGCCGAGAGCGGTACTTTTCAGGGATCGTGTCAGCAGCCCACAGGTAACCAGGCGCGACGTGAACAATAACTGATTGATGACCTGGGACGCGACGAAAAATGAAGGCAGATACAGTTTAATGAAGTTTCTGATCGCTCACTGGATCGATGCCCACAAAGTCGTATCGGGGCGAAAAAACATGGACTCTGGACCGCCACTTATAAGAGAATGTCCGCCTTTCAGAAAGAGTCCCGAGAGAACGAACATGGATCACTCGTCACTGCGTTTCATTATCAGCGTCTGTCTCATGCTTGTCTGTGCTATGGCGCAAATGCCTCAAGCGCAACAGTCAAGGGAATCAGGCAAGAGTAGTTCTGATAGCACTCCGGCTACACCCCCGGGACTCGGAGGCACCTCGCTGCCGAACGCGAATCCATTTCCCAGCACTTACCATCCGTTTCCGGGTCGGCCAACTTTGATTCGGAACGCCACGATTATGACGGCCGCTGGGCCATCGATTATGAATGGCTCGGTATTGTTGCGCGACGGGAAAATCGCTGCGGTGGGCGCTTCAATAAGTGCGCCCGCCGACGCGTTGGTAATCGATGGCACGGGTAAATACGTCACGCCGGGAATTATCGATGTGCATTCACATATCGGCGTTTACCCGGCGCCGGGAGTGGATGCCAACAGCGATGGAAACGAACTGACGAATCCGGTTACCCCGAACGTGTGGGCTGAGCATTCGGTCTGGCCGCAGGATCCACAACTGCCCCGGGCCCTTGCCGGTGGCCTGACCACGATGCAAGTGCTGCCTGGGTCGGGCAATTTAATCGGCGGACGCAGCGTAGTGCTGAAGGTTGTGCCCTCGCGCACTGTGCAGGGTATGAAATTTCCCGGCGCGAAGTACGGCCTGAAGATGGCCTGCGGTGAAAATCCCAAGCGCGTCTACCAGACCCGCGGGCCGTCGACGCGCATGGGTAACGTGGCGGGTTATCGGGCCGCCTGGATTCAGGCCGAAGGCTACCGGCGCAAGTGGGATGAGTGGAACGCTACTCATAAAGGTGATCCGCCTACGCGCGACCTGGGCCTCGAGACACTGGCTGAGGTCCTGCGCGGTAACATCCTGGTCCACAACCATTGCTATCGGGCCGACGAGATGGCGCAAATGCTCGATATTGCCAGGGAATTTGGTTATCAGGTGCGCGCCTTTCATCACGCGGTCGAGGCTTACAAGATCGCCGATCTGTTGAAAGCCAGCGGCACCGGCGCCGCAGAGTGGGCCGATTGGGGCGGATTCAAAATGGAATCCAACGACTCGATCAAGGCGAACCTCGCGATCACTGACGCCATGGGCGCCCGGGCGATGATCCACTCGGACAGCGCGGATGGAGCGCAGAGGCTTAATCAGGAAGTTGCCAAGGCGATGTACGCCGGCCGCGCCGCCGGCATTAACGTCACTGAGGACCAGGCGATTCGTTGGCTGACGATAAATCCCGCCTGGGCGCTCGCACTCGACGACAAAATCGGATCGATTGAAGTTGGAAAGAATGCCGACGTGGTGCTCTGGTCCGGCAATCCTTTCAGCATCTACTCCAGGGCCGAAAAGGTTTGGATTGACGGAGCCATGTTGTTCGATCGAGATGACCCGAAAGAGCGCTGGCGCACAGACTTTGAATTGGGCGTTGTGGGAGAGAAGGACTGAAATGCGAATAAGCATTCTGAGCGCGATTCTTATTCTGACCGCGGCTGTGTCCGCGTCTTCGCAAACGATTGCGATCACAAACGGAACCGTGTATCCGGTCAGCGGTGCGCCGATTCAGAATGGCACAGTGCTGATTCGTGATGGCGTGATCATAGCGGTTGGTGCGCACGTTGCCGTGCCCGCCGGGGCTAACCGAATTGATGCGACGGGTAAAGTCGTGACGCCGGGCTTGATCAATTCCCAAACTGAACTGGGGGTGATCGAGATCGATCAGGTGAAAGAAACAAATGATGTCACGGCCAAGGGCACGAACAACGTCTCAGCTGCGTTTCGTGTCTGGGACGGGCTGAACCCCGCCTCAGCAACCTTTGGGCCCACCCGCAATGAAGGGATTACCACCGCGATCGTCGCACCCCAGGGAGGACTTGTCGCCGGACAAGCGGCAGTCATCGATCTGGTTTCAGGCCATGCGACCGAGATGATCCGCAGAGCTCCGGTCGCAATGGTGGCGCAAGTCGACAATCCAACCAATGCCGGCGCCAGCGCGCGTGGCGAGGTGATCAGCAAATTGCGCGCGCTGTTCGACGATGTGAAGTTCTACAAGATCCATCGGGTGGACTATGAAAGAGGCGCCAGCAGGTCGCTCAACGCCACGAATGCCGATCTCGAAGCTTTGATACCGGTACAAACCGGATGGACGAAATCGACGCCGCACTCGCCCTGGCCCGCGACTATTATCTGAAGTTAATAATTACCGGAGGAGCCGAAGCCTGGCTGAGCGCCGATCGTTTGGCGGCGGCGCAGGTACCAGTCCTGACTGGGGCGATGAGCAACATACCCTCGAGCTTCTCGGCGCTGAATCAGCGACAGGAGAATGCCGGACTGTTGCGGCGTGCCGGCGTGCGGGTTGTGCTGATCGCGACCAGCGGCACCGATGTATCGCGATTTAACGCTCGCAATCTGAAGTACGAAGCCGGAAACGCCGTGGCCTATGGCATGGCCCATGACGACGCGTTGCGCGCAGTCACGTTAACTCCGGCCGAGGTGTTTGGCGTGAGCGATCGCATCGGCTCGCTGCAACCTGGGCGAGACGCAAATGTAGTGGTGTGGAGTG
>WNFL01147690.1_pt1 | contig 15623 bp, 14 predicted proteins | sample 5400361 | NCBI WGS metagenome assembly WNFL01 (sample SAMN13153351, study PRJNA577476) | soil metagenome | isolation source: 40 cm soil on Douglas fir-dominated hillslope | place: USA:California | collected 2013-09-17
CGGCCGCTGAGCGGGTCCGTCGCAAGGTTGGTCTCGAACGATTGTCCGTCTTTCATGATCGGAGAAAGATCCGCTCTGTATTGCCGGATGATCGGCTGGCGGAACTGAGGAGTGTGCGATTCCCCTCCAACCTGACTCGCGGCGACACCTTGAATGGGAATAGAAACGTCACCATCGACCCAGGAGCGTTCGAGACTCAGAAAAATCTGATATTCATTTGCGGAAACAGTCATCGCGCGGCAATCAATATTTGTACCCACGTCAAGGTACGTTACGTTCTGGCCGCCACCGATATAGACGGGCACGCGGGAGCCGACTCGTACTTTGGCTTCTCCAGAGGAGTCCCGAGTATGAGTTGTGACCAGAAAGGTGTACGGCAAGCTTTTGAGTTTCTTGTCGCCTTCGAATTCCGTGAACACCACCTGTACTTTGAGTGAAGCCCGCATAAAGCGGTACTCGTCGTCGCGTGGTTCGGTGGTCTGCGGCTTATCCGGCGATTTGGCTGGAGGCTTTTCTTGAGCCGTTAAATTTGGAATGCAGGTAGCGAGGAACAACGCCGTAATTCCAGCCAACAAATGTTTTTTCATTTCGTCTCCTTCGAACACAAAAGTAAAATCGAGAAACCTCAAAATTCGTCCCTACTTGCCTCGCTGCCATCAAGCGCAATCAATTTGAGGCTAGCAATCTCGACAGGTGGAATAGCGACAAGTTCCTTGGGGGCTTCCGGGACCAGCAAGACGGCTGCCGAAGATTCTGCTGCACGCCCTTTCTCGTGAGCGAGAAATCTTGCGAAGGCGGCGCGCTCCTCGTCGGGAACTAAGACCTCGGCTGCGATTGATGCAGCTGCGTCCGTCGGACTCGGACGAACAGTTTCCGATTTATTCACGCGCCGCGGACTCTCCGGCGCTGCGGCATAGACGGGCGGACGCAAGATCCCAAGTTGAGGCGAGGGTCGTACGGGCGCCTGAGTCACTGCAGTCTTGAACGGGACCGGCGCCTCGCGATGTTTGAGTTGGAAAGTGATCGTTGCCACGAGCGTGCATGTAACGACCGCACCAGCAAAGATCCACTTTTTAAAACTGGGTTGCTGCGTGGGTTCGTTGTTAATCGCGACGCGGACGCGCGGGATGAGTGTTGCGGGGACTTCGGAGTTGACTGCGGCCCGGAGACCGGACTCGATCGTAACGAAGAGCGATTGCTCCGAGGCAAATGCAGCACGGCATGGTTCGCAGGAGGCAAGATGTTCGCGCTGCGCAGGCGAGACTTCACCGCCCGCGGCGGCATCTGTTAGCGATTTGTTGTAGGTTAAACAAAACATCTGAGTTTCTCCGCAAGTTTCTTCCTGGCAAAAAATAGGCGCGATTTCACGGTACCGACGGGAATGGCGAGCAACCTCGCGACTTCGTCGAGCGAGTGGCCGTCCATCGCAGATAGCAAGAGCACGAGTCGTAATTTTTCCGGCAATTCGTCTATCGCGCGCTCGAGGTGCCGCTGAAATTCGGACGAGGTTTCGGATTCGGTTGTCCGCGTGCGCTCTTGCTCTCGAATCCACCCGGCTTCGCGTATGCCCCGACGCTTGCTCGAACGCAAACGATCGATGGCGAGGCGAAACGAGACCCTGACGAGCCAGGCGCGAAAACGGTCGCGCTCACGGAGATCCTCGAAATTTAGAAACGCTTTCACGAGTGCTTCCTGCACAATGTCTTCCGCGTCGGCATCGTTTCGAAGGACACCTCTCGCGACTCGAAATGCGAGGGAAGAGGAGTCGGCGAGGCGTTCTTCGAATTCGCCGCGGATGGCGGAGCGCTCCGCCTCGCCCGTCCGCTCCGCTTTGGCCGTGGTGCCCGGCTCGATCAGGATGAACTCCTGCATTCCGCGCCTTCTGCGGAAAGGCTCTTCTTCGCAACGAAGAGTTGCTTGTCCGCGAACCGTGTACAACTGCCAGACGCCATGGGTCGTGGCAGGGTTCAAAAGAAATTGAAGAAGTAATGAGCGAAGGTGGCGTCGAAGTAAAGCGAAAAACTGAGGCGGGCGGGTTCCGATTTGAAACTGTACTCGGGAAATGCTGTCCCGAACTAGGACTTTTGGCAGGGCCCTAAGGGCCAACGTTGGAGTGAACAAAGCGAAGTCGAGGGGAGAGACTACTTCTATGTTATAGAAAATAAGTGCTTTAAGAAGTTGCCTGCTTCCAGCTAAAAACTCACGCCGTCGCAGAGACTGCGGGAATGCGCGTGGCCCTCTGACTGCCTTTCGCCTTGCCGTGCGACCTCTTCGGCAAATCTTCACTGGGCTTTCCCACTGCTGAGGGTCGCCCTTCTACTTGCGGCGGGCGTTAGCTTCGAGGGCTGCGGAGGTCCTCGGCCTGAGGAACAGTGGACATGAACGGGAACTACGCGGCGCCGCAGATTTTGTCTTCGACATCGAGCGTCGTCGTGAGGGCGCCGAGCGCCGCCGATGCGTCCAAATTTGCGACTGCGAGCTTGACGGTCACGAGCAACTTCACGCTGCAACTTTCGGGGCCAAGCAGCATAGCGACGAGGTCGTCGACGACGATCGTTGCGACGCTAACACCAATTCCGAACTCAAACCTAAACTCAACTTTGAGCTGGAGGCTTTCTGGGACGGGTTGCGGCGGGAGTTCGTGCGGAACGCTGACGACGACAACTACACAGTTCGACGCCAACAATGTGAAAGTCTCGTCGGCGAACTACATGGCGCCAACGACGGCCCCTAGCCCCGATACCGTGACAATTACTGTGATGCCGACGGCGGACCCGAGCAAGAGAGCGCAGCTGACGATTCAGGTGCAACCCGGCCCGAACATGAACGTTTCGCCGGTCGCGGCCACCGTCGCGGCAAATCGCCGCGTGATGCTGACCGCGCAAGTTACGGGAATTTCGAATACAAACTTGAACTGGTTTGTGAATGGCATAGCTGGCGGGAATGCGGCAGTTGGGCAACTCTGTGCAGTCGGGTCGAATCCTTGCAACCGGCTACGAGCGGGAGTGCGCTCCAAGTTGATCGACCTCCATTCCAAATTGCCGGTCGATCGCTTCGGAAGGAACAGATATCGAGCCGAATACGGCCGCTAAAGCAATTATGACCAGGGGCTCACGATGGCTGCTAGAGGGTGCGTTCATTGGCAACGATCCGCGTTCCATTTTTGCGGACGAGGCCACGGCACGGCAAGCCTAAGTTTGCTTGCGATTTCAAGGCCCAACTTCTTCCAGCGCAGTTCACGAAAGGCGGCGATTCGGGCGGCTAGCGTTTTCTTGCAGTGAGAAGGCACAATTGAAGCGAGAGCATAATGTCATTGCGCGTCACCATTTTGAGTCTGTCGGGCTTGCTCGTGAGTCCGTGCGTACTTTTTGCGCAGCAGGAGCGGGGTGAATTGCGTGTCGAAGTACGTGACCCACAAGGGGCAACGGTAACCGGCGAGGGTGAACTGGTCAGCGAGTTGAATCAGGTGCGGCACGAGTTCAAAGTTGGCGCAGACGGAAAAAGTGTCGTGCAGGGGCTGCCGTTCGGGCGCTATCACGCCAGCTTTCGGGCGCAAGGATTCGCCGAATGGTCCGGGATGCTGGAGATTCGTTCAGAAGTTCCGCTGACATTTGCGATCACGCTGGGCGTGGCCCCGGTAACGACGCAAGTGAAAGTTTCCGATTCCGCGACGCTGGTCGATCCGTCGCGTTCGGGCGTGGCGTACGCCGTTGGCAAGAATACAATCGATGGCCGAACGCTTTCCGATCTCGTCAACGATCAGCCCGGGTGGATTTATGAAGCGAACGGCGTGCTACATCCACGCGGCTCGGAATACGACGTCCAGTTTGTCTTTGATGGATTGCCGCTGGCGCAAAATCGTTCGCCCGCGTTTGCGCCATCTCTGAATGCTGACGAGATCGAATCCATGCGTGTGCTGACGGCGAGTTACCCGGCCGAGTATGGGCGAAAGCTGGGCGGCATCGTTGAAGTGACGACAGGCAAGAATCTGCCGCACGGCTTGCATGCGGCGTTCGACGTGGAGGGGGGGAGCTTCTCGTCGATCGGTGCGTCGGGGCGAGTTTCGTACGCGCGAGAAAGAGACCGATTTTCGTTCAGCGGGCAGGGATTTCACACGGATCGATATCTCGATTCGCCGGTATTGCAGAATTTCACGAACCGAGCAAACTCGGATGGAACCGAATCGTCGTATGAACGCGATTTTTCCGAACGCGATCGTTTGCGAGTGAGCATTTCCCACAATACGGTTCGCTTCCTAGTTCCAAATGAACTGGTTCAGCAAAATGCTTTGCAGCGGCAAGATATTTCGGATGTCGAAACATCCGGGCAAATCTATTGGCAACATATTCTTTCCTCAGACATGGTGTTCAGCACGGCCGCCAGCGTTCGTGATTCGCGGGCGATTCTGGCATCGAACGCTAATGCCACGCCGGTGATCGTTGCGCAGGAACGCGGATATCGCGAAGCTTACGCGCGCGCGGACGTTGCCGGACATTATGGGCATCATGACTGGAAGACCGGTGTGGATGGCGTATTTAACCCCGTGCACGAGGCGCTGAGCTATTCGATCACTGATTTATCGCAATTTGACCCAGCGACCCGCCAGCAATTCACCTTCCCGCGACACGAGAACTGGGATCTCGAACAATCGATGTATGTTCAAGACGCTATACATTGCGGCAACTGGAACATCAGTGCGGGATTGCGGCTGGATCACTACGACTTCAACGTGGCCGAATGGGCAGCGAGCCCACGACTTGGAGTTTCGAGATTTGTTTCGAAGTGGAATCTGTTATTGCATGCGTCTTACGATCGCGTATTTCAAACTCCGGCTCTGGAAAATTTGTTGCTAGCGAGTTCGTCAGAGTTAAGTGTCGTAAACGCGAGCGTCTTGCGCCTTCCGGTTTCCCCGGCCCATGCAAACTATTATGAATTCGGGCTAACGAAGAGCGCGGGAGGAAAGCTGCGGATCGAAGCAAATGTTTTCCGACGTAATTTTCGCGATTATCCGGACGATGACGTTCTGCTGGATACCGGCGTGGGTTTTCCGATCTCGTTCAAGAAGGCGCGCATCTTTGGAGAAGAGCTTAGCCTGCAGGTTCCGCACTGGTGGAAGTTTTCTGGATTTGTGAGCTATTCGAATCAAGCGGGATATGGGCAAGGACCGGTGACCGGCGGTCTTTTCCTCGGCGACGATGCGTCGAGCGCATTGACCGACACGGCGCGATTTGCGGTTACGCAGGATCAACGGAATACGCTGCGCGGCCGAGTTCGCATGCAAACATCAAGACGGACTTGGGTCGCGCTGAGCGGTGAATACGGAAGCGGCTTGCCCGTCGAAATGGATCCAACGAAGGTAGATGTGCCTTTTTTGCTGACTCAATACGGTTCAGCGATCGTGGGGAAAGTGAATTTTAGCCGCGGGCGAGTGGCGCCGAATTTCTCGTTGGGGGCGGCTGCGGGATGGGAAGTCTATCGAAAGGAACGCCGTTCGGTGGGGCTAGAAATCCAGGGAGAGAACTTAACGGACCGCGTAAACGTGCTCAACTTCGCCAGTTTGTTTTCAGGAACGGCAGTTGCTGCGCCGCGAAGCGTGTCCGCTCGCCTGCGATGGTCGTTCTAGTCGCACGGCTCGCGGCAGTTCAAGTTCGAGTCCCGTTCGAGCAATCAACCAGCAGCTTCGCGGCTACTCTTTGGGATCGGGTACCTGCCTGAATTTCTTGCAGGCACACTGCGAGCACTTCTCTGCGACGGGACTCTGCCGCCAGTGAGTGGCCTTTGGGTGGCCGCATACGCACAATTTTTTCTTTTTGGCAGGGTTTACCATCGTTTTGCCTCCGGTCGTCTGGCGTAACTATAGTGCATGGCACTGGAATTTTCTAAGAGAAGTGCCGAAAATACCGGCAGCAGGAACGAATGAGTTCCGAGGATTTGGTACCGCTAACGGGAATCGAACCCGTATTTTAGCCTTGAAAGGGCTACGTGCTAACCGTTGCACCATAGCGGCATTGTGTTGCGAGGTTGCTACTCTTCTAGAATACGGGAATTTCTTCGGTGCGACAAGCCGATGCGAAGTGCTCGGCGACTTCGTGAACTATCAGCTCTGGCGGTCTTGAAACTCTTCGTTCCAGGCCATTTGAATGGCTTCGAGCTTTGCTTCGTTGGACTTCGCCGGGTCGCCGGAAAATCCAGTCAGCTCGGTAATCCATTTGTGCATGTCGGTAAAGCGGACGGTCAGAGGATCGGTGTCTGGATATTTATCGGTCAGCGCGATGGCGATATCTTCGAAATTGTCCCAGTCGAATGTTGGCGGCATAATCGGTCGGCGCCTCTCAGTGATCCAGTTCCTTCGCGTAGTTCTTATTCCATTCCGGAATCTCGACAACGATATCGGTTGTACCATCCGGAACGGTTTGGCAACCGAGGCGGGACTTCGGCGTGATGCCCGGCGCTTCGTCTAGTTCGTCGAGCTCCGCATCAGTCGCTTCGTTGCAAGATTCGAGACCTTCGCGAACGATGACATGGCACGTTGAGCATGCGCAGACACCGCCGCAAGCGTGATCTAGTCCGGCTTTTAGCGCTTCGGAGAAATCGAGGATACTTCCCGGCAAACCATTGTGCCCATAGGGAATCTGTGCCGGGTCAACTTCAATTGTTTTGCCGCTGGGAAGAAAAGTAACTTTGAATTTCTTCGTTGCCGGCGTGTATTTTGTCTCTTCGATATAGGGATTCGTGCCGCCCATGCTGTACCTCTCCGTATTCACATAAGAAACTAAACTTCTCCAACGCTCTTCCCTTTCAACGCGGTCGAGATCGCGCTGTTCATTACGATTTCTGCCAGGTGCATCGTCGCGTGGTTTAATTCGTCGATCCGTTTGCGAACCAATTTGTAGTCGGTCGTTGCAACGGATTGTTTCAGTGCGGCGACAGCTTCGTCAATCTTGGCGCGCTCATCCTCGGGAACCGCTGTTCCTTGTCCGCCAGAAAGCGCTTTCGACGTTGCAACCAGAATGCTTTCCGCTTCCGTCCGCGCTTCAATCAATTGGCGTTCGGCAAAATCCTGTTCCGCGAACTCGATCGATTCTTCGAGCATATGTTCAACTTCGGAGTCGCTCAAGCCGTAGCTCGGGCGGACTTCGACTAACTGCTGCTCGCCTGTCCTGACATCCTTGGCGGCAACTTGCAGAATGCCGTTGGCGTCGATGAGGAATTTTACGTCGATGCGTGGAAGCCCAGCGGGCGCCGGGGGAACTTTGAGCGTGAAGCGCGCGAGTGATCGGCAATCCTTCGCAAGTTCGCGTTCGCCCTGCAAGACATGGATGTCGATGCCGGTCTGATTGTCTACGCCGGTCGTATACATCTCCTGGGCACTGGCGGGGATCGGCGAATTGCGCGGAATGATTTTGCCGACGGCTCCGCCGTAGGTTTCGATTCCGAGCGAAAGGGGCGTTACGTCCAGCAGCAACATGTTCGTCACGCCGCGGTCGAGAATATTGGCTTGCACGGCTGCGCCTAACGCGACCACTTCGTCAGGATTCAGATCTGTGTGCGGTGTGCGGCCGAAGAATTCCTGTACGGTCCGGCGAATCAGCGGTGTGCGCGTGGTTCCGCCGACGAGCACGACTTCGTCCATCTGTTCGGGTTTCAATTGCGCGTCAGTCAGAGCCCGCCTGACTGGAGTCATTGTGCGATCGACCACCGGCCGAATCAGCGCATCCAGCATCCCGCGCGTTAGCTCCACTTCAAAGGTTTTTCCATTTGGGAGCGAAAATCGTAGCTTTGCGGATTCCTTTTCTGAAAGCTCGTGCTTTAAGGAGATCAATTCCTTTCGCAATTCCTGCGCAATTTCACCGTGCGGAGAGAAATCAATTTGGTCACCCTGCAGGATTTCCTCGTGAACAAACGCCTGCAGCAAATTGTCTATATCGTCGCCGCCCAGGTGCGTATCGCCATTCGTCGAAAGCACTTGATAAATGTCACCGTCGCTGGTTGAGATCAGCTTCAAAATAGAAATATCGAACGTTCCGCCGCCGAGGTCGTAGACAGCGACTGTTCCGCGCTCCTTTTCGTGCAGCCCATACGCGAGCGAGGCAGCAGTCGGCTCATTCACGAGGCGCAGAACTTCGAGGCCGGCAAGACGGCCGGCGTCTTTCGTCGCCTGCCGCTGCGCATCGTTGAAATATGCCGGCACCGTGATGACGGCGCGATCGACCGGCTCGCCAAAATACACTTCGGCCCAATTTTTAAGCTCCCGCAAGATGAACGAGGAAATCTGCGGCGCCGTAAAACTCTTCTCGCCGAGTTGCACGCGGATCAGGTTGCCGCTCTTCGCGTCGACGCGAAACGGAAACAGTTTCAGTTCTTGTTGAATATCGTCCACGCCACGGCCCATCAGCCGCTTTACGGAATAGATCGTGCGCTCCGGTTGCGTTAGCAGCCTCTTGCGCGCCGGTTCCCCGACGACAATATTTCCATCGCGGTCCACGCTCACGACGGAAGGACACAGCGTGCTTCCGCTTGGCCCCGGGATACACTTCGGCTGGCCCGTTTGCGCGTCTATGTACGCAACAAGGCTGTTCGTCGTTCCTAGATCGATTCCGACTATGTGTCCCATTTCCCCGTTTATGCCTCTGCCAGTTCTTTCGCCACGTTTACGACCAGATTGCGAATGTACGCGCGGCGGTTCAAATGTTCATTCAAACGCGTCATGATTTTCTTTTGTGCACCTTCGTCCGCTTCCGAGTCAACGGCGGCGTCCCAGTCTTTCGCGGTTGCTTGCATCTGCTTATCCACGCCAGCCAGCTTTTCGCCAAAATTCTTTTCCGCCGCTTGCAACCGCGTTCTGAGCCCCGCAACATCCGCACCCGCCGCTTTCGCTTCGCGCAATTCATCGAGCGATTCGTTCAGCTCAAACACTTCTTCCAGCAATTCCGGCGGCGCTTGCTGTTTTTTCTCGCCTTCCTTGCGTTCGCCCTCTATCGCCAGCAGATACTCGACACGAGCCACGGGATCCTTCAAAGCGCGATAGGCGTCGTTCAATTCGGAGCTGCGCCGTAACGAAAGCTCGCGCTCTTCGTCTGAAGCGTTGACAAACTTATCCGGGTGCAGCTTCCAGCTCAGTTGCAGAAATGTCTGCTCCAACCCACTCATCTCGATCCACAACTTACGCGGCAGGCCGAACAGCGCAAAATAGTCCGTATCCTGGGCCGACTGCAATTTCCCGCAGCTGCTACAAACAAGCGGGCCCTGCAGCCGCTGATGGCAGCTAGCGCAGACCATGGGAACGTGCGCTCGCGCAGATAATGGTGTCATCAGCTTGTAACCCCGTTCCAAACAAAAATGGCTGGCGCAATTTGCGGCCAGCCATCCCAATCAAGATCGTGGCATTTATGCCGTAAACGAACTGCCGCAGCCGCAATTCCGCGCCGCATTCGGATTCTCGAAGACGAACCCTTGCCGCATGAGGGTATCTTCGTACTCGAGCGTCGTTCCATTCAAGTACAGAAAGCTCTTAGGATCGACAAAGATTCGCGCGCCAAACTCTTCAAAGATTTTGTCGCGGTCGCGCGATTGTGTATCCAACCGCATCGCGTAGGAAAGTCCGGAGCAGCCGCCGCCTTGCACGCCGACACGCAACCCGCCGACTTCAGGAGACACGCCGTCTTTTTCAAGAAGCTGGCGAATCTTTTTCGCCGCCTTCTCGGTCAGATGAATCGTCGGTGTAGCCGGACTAGCAGTTTCCGTGGACATACTTAGGCGCCCTTTCTCGAAAGAGCCTCTCGTCGCTTAGTGAGAAGACTTTTCCGAAACCGGCACTTCCACGCCGTGCTTTTTCTTCCAATCGCCGATGGCTGCCTTGATGGCGTCTTCGGCGAGCACGGAACAATGAATCTTCACCGGCGGCAGCGAAAGCTCGCGGACAATGTCCGTGTTCTTGATCGCCAACGCTTCATCGACTGTCTTGCCCTTGACCCACTCGGTTGCCAGCGAAGAGCTTGCGATCGCGGAGCCGCAGCCAAAGGTCTTGAACTTGGCCTCTTCGATTACCCGGGTTTCCGGATTGATCTTCATCTGCAACTTCATCACGTCGCCGCACTCCGGCGCACCGACGAGGCCGGTCCCGACATTGGGATCTTCCTTCGGCATGCTGCCAACGTTGCGGGGGTTGTTGTAGTGGTCTACAACCTTGTCGCTATATGCCATAAACGCTCCTCAGCGGCCACTTGCGCGGCCGAGTTGAATTTCCAGGAAACTTAATTGCTGCGCGCCAGGTTTCCGATGCTGACGAAACCCGCGTTGCGCAACACTTTTTCAGAGATGGAAACGTTCGGCACCCAAGCCGAGCGGCCCATCGTCAGTTGCCGAAGCACATCCTTAATGTAGTCCGCGCCAATTCCCAACACTTTCAGGAATGCGCGCACTTCCTGCAGGTGATTGAATGCCCTCTCGCCTGCCGGCTTGGCATCGTCGCCCTCCGCATACGGTACAAACGCGACACGAAATGCTGCGCCCGTCCCTGCGATGGAACGATGAACTCGAATTGTCCCTTCACTTACACTCACGCTTGCCATTTCTTCCTTTCCCTTTCTGCTGGGTATTTCTTTGCTCTTAGTTAGATGCAGTACCAGCTCACGCGGTCTGCCACTTCACCTTGGAAATGTCGATGCCCTCTTTGGCCATTTCGTAGAGGGGTGAAAGCTCTCTCAGCTTGCTGACGACCTGAACCATCTTGTCGATGACGTAGTCTACTTCTTCTTCCGTATTAAAGCGCCCCAAACCGAAGCGAATCGACGTGTGCGCCAAGTCTTCGCCAACTCCTAGAGCCTTAAGGACATAGCTTGGTTCCAGCGTGGCCGACGTACAGGCCGATCCGCTTGAAACCGCAATGTCGTTGATGCCCATGAGGAGCGATTCGCCTTCCACATAGGCAAAGCTCATGTTGAGATTATTCGGAAGCCGGTGTTCCATCGAGCCATTGATAAAGACCTCGTCGAGCTTGGCTTCCAAACCCTTGCGAAGCCTTTCGCGCAAGGCGAGCATCCGCTTCGATTCCTCGGCCATTTCCTGCTGTGCTACTTCGCAAGCCTTGCCAAGACCCACGATGCCGGGCACGTTCAAAGTGCCAGAGCGCATGCCGCGCTCGTGGCCGCCGCCGTCGATGACCGCGGAGAGTTGCACCCGGGGATTGCGGCGACGGACATAAAGCGCGCCAACGCCCTTCGGGCCGTAAATCTTGTGAGCCGAGATCGCCAACAGGTCGATGTTGTCTTTCTGCACGTCAACGGGAATCTTGCCAACGGCCTGCACTCCATCTACCGCGAAGACGATGCCGTGCTCTTTGGCAATCTTGCCGATTTCCTGAATCGGGTTAATGATGCCAATTTCGTTGTTGGCATACATGACGGTAATCAAAATCGTCGTCGGTTTGATGGCCTTGCGAACATCTTCCGGATCAACGCGGCCGTCTTTCTTCACCGGCAGGTACGTCACTTCGTAGCCATACTTTTCCAGGCGCTTGCACGTGTCCAGCACGGCTTTGTGCTCGATCGCCTGTGTGATGATGTGATTTCCCTTTTCGCGATACATTTCGGCGACGCCCTTGATCATCAGGTTGTCGCTTTCGGTCGCGCCGCTCGTGAAAATAATCTCTTTCGGCGTCGCGCCGATTAGCGAAGCCACTTGCCCACGGGCGTTCTCGACCGCCTCTTCACCAGCCCAGCCGAACGAATGATTGCGGCTTGCCGCATTGCCGAACTTATCGCCGAAATACGGCAGTATCGCTTCCAGAACGCGCGGGTCAACCGGCGTTGTCGCGTGATTAACGAAATAAATCGGCAGCTTCACACTCATGTTCCTTCTCCCTAAGCCTTCAATGCCACGAGCACGCGTTCTTGCAGCTCTTCGCTCATCTGAGCAATCGTCACGGTCCCGAGGACGTTCAAAATGCTGTCGTTTACCCTGCGCAGCGGCTCTCGTACTGAACACTTGGATGTCGCATCGCAGTTTCCGTGACTGGTAACGCAGGACGTAATGAGGACCGGTCCGTCAATCGCCGTTATCACTTCGAGAGCGCTGATTTGATCCGGCGCTTTCGACAGCTGATATCCCCCGCTCGATCCATGCTTCGCAGCAACCAGATTCTGGCGCGCCAACTTCTGCAGGACCTTCGCCATTAGCGTCGAAGAAATTCCGTATTCGTCCGCGATTTCGTTTGCACTGCATGCGTGCTGATTGCGGTGCATCGCCAGATGCTTCACCGCAATCAGGCCGTAATCGGCCTTCTTAGAAAGCTTGAACATCGAACTGCCTGCCCCCAGGCTAAACCCCATATACGACTGATTCAGTCGCGTATGAGAGTTTATATACAAATGGCCCATCTGTCAACCAATAAATTTCTCTTAACTCTGATAAGTCTATTTATTACAATTACTTAGCGCGGCTGATAAAAATTATCGCCTCTAACAAAATCCATCCGGCGGATGACCGATGCAGGGAACGGCAAGCATCCTGCATTGAACGGGATCTCTTGTGCGCCTTGACCTTGCAAGAGGCGGATAAGAGACTGCTTGAGAGGATTCCACTACATGCCCTCTGCTCAATCGTATGTTCTGCGTTATGTTCGGGCCGTAGCCTCATTTCTGGCAGTTATACTCTTCGGGCTGATGGCTCCGATCGGTGCTGTGGCCCAGTCACGACCGGTTACACCTCCTTCCGACAAAAAGCACGCTCTTGCGAAGAAATCCAAACAGGCAGAGACCTTCGTTCTAGTGGGCGCTGGCGATATCGCTTCCTGTAAATCGCTGGAAGGCGCGGAAGCGACGGCAAAATTGATCGAGAACATTCCCGGCGAGGTTTTCGCAGCCGGCGACTTGGCGTATGAAAAGGGTACGGCCGAAGAGTTCAAGAATTGCTACGACAAAACCTGGGGACGCTTCAAGAATCGAACGCACCCAGCGCCCGGCAATCACGAGTTCTACGGTTCGAAAGACGGCTCGCCCTATTTCAACTATTGGGGCGTACAAGCGGGACCGGCGGAAAGGGGTTACTACAGCTTTGATCTCGGAATCTGGCACATCATTGCGTTGAACACAAATTGCGCCGCACCGGGCCTGGGGGGCTGTGCCGCCGGCTCGCCCCAAGATGCATGGCTGCAGAAGGATCTCGCCGAGCATCCCAAATCCTGCATTGTCGCGTTCGGTCACCACGCGCTTTACAGCAGTGGAGTCCTGAAAAGCCACGCCATCCATCCCGAACTGCGGCAGCTTTGGCAGGACCTCTACCGTGCACACGCCGATTTAGTATTGAATGGTCACGAACATTCTTATGAGCGATTCGGCCCGCAAGACCCATTCGGGAACCTGGACCAGAAACACGGCATCAGGGAATTTGTCGTGGGCACAGGCGGCCGTAGCCATGACCCACTCGGATTTCCTACGCCGAATAGCGAGGTCCGCAACGCGGATACCTTCGGAGTTTTGAAGCTCGCGCTCTCGACGGGAAAATATTCGTGGGAGTTTGTGCCAGTGGAAGGCAGTAGCGCTTTTCACGATTCAGGAGAAGGCGTTTGCCACAACGCAAAAACGTCCCGCTAATTCTTGACCGAGCAAGCGCCTCCCTTGGCGGCGGCTTCCACCAACTTCTGAACAGTGCCCGCTGGGATCAATAGCAGTTGCGCTTTGCCTTTGCCCGCAGCGGTGATCGTGGCGGATGCCTGAGCTTTCGCATCGTCAGAAAGCGGCATACCGTTCGCGACTGCATCTAGTGCGTTCAACCCGATCGCCGAAACCGCACTCAAATCCTGTGAACTTGGCACAACCTCTTTCACGAACGAAGATTTTTGCGCGAGCGATTGCAGAGCCGCATCGTTGTCCCGCCATTTTGTAAATTGAGCCCGCAATTCCGCGGCGACACTTGCGTCGCGACACGAACCACCAATGAATCCGCTCACTTTTTCATCAAAGCGGCGGGCGCTATCGCTCTCCGGCGGTACCGCATCCACGACGTGGTTTAGCGGCGTCGTGGTGATCGCCGTGTACGACGTCGTTTCTCCGCGCGTGTAATCCTTCACCGGCTCAAGCACGTCCGCGAGCGTTTTTAAGGCTGCGAATTCCCGCGGCGTAGACGGACCCGCAATTCGTTGTAACATTTTGCGGGGCTGGCTGCGATGCGTGAGCCCGACCCACTCCAGTCTTTCGCTGATAACGTCCAAACGCAGATACATGGAATTCACGTCGGTGACAGACTGCGGTGACCAGTAGCGCTCCGCAATCGCCGCCGTCCGGGGCCAGATGCGGTTGTCAATATTCTCCCAATTGACGTATTCCGACCACATCGTCGCTTCGCCACCCAGTACCAACTTCTTTTGCTCTGGCGTCAAATCTGCGGCCTCGCCGCTGAGTGGATCGACCGCATAGTGACGGGCCGCGCTCCACATTAGATCGATGTAATATCCGTTCGAAAGAATTCCCTGATACCCCTCCTTCGCCGCCGCAGCCAGCGCCTTCGGCCCGCGCCACGAATGAATCACGATGTCCTTCGGCGCGCCGGGAACGAAAATTTCATCCCAACCTATGGCGGCCTTGCCGTGTTTGTTTACCAGCTTCTGCACGCGCTGACTAAAGTAGGTTTGCAGTTCGTCGTTCGACTTATAGTTGTGCGCCTTCTTGAATTCCTGAATCTTTGGATTCGCATCCCATGCCTTTCCGTTGACTTCATCTCCACCGATGTGGAAATAGTGGTCAGGGAAGAGTTTGGTCATTTCCCCGATGAAAATATCTAGAAACTTGTACGTCTTCTCATTCGTGGGATCCATCGCCGGATCCATCACGCCCCATTCTTCGTCGATTTTGAACGGCCCCGGCGTACTGGCTATCTCGGGATAACCGACAAACCACGAACTGCTGTGGCCGGGCATATCAAATTCCGCGACGACGCGAATTCCGCGATCGCGCGCATACGCAATCAACTCGCGAATTTCGTCTTGCGCGTAATACGCCCCGCCCGATCCCAAACCATGCAGCTTGGGTAGTTTCTTGCTCTCGGCGCGAAATCCTTGATTGTCCGAGATGTGCCAATGGAAGACGTTCATCTTGACGGCTTCCATTCCGTCCAGATTTCTCTTGAGCACTTCCATAGGCGTGAAGTGCCGGCTCGAATCAATTAAAAGCCCACGCCAGCCAAAGCGCGGCTGGTCCTTAATGGTCACAGCCGGCGCCGCAAAGCCATCGGACGACACATCCACAAGCTGCAAGAAAGTTTGTAATCCCCGGAGCACGCCGAGCGGAGTGGCCGCGTTAAGCTTCGCGCCCGCGGACGTTACTTCGAGTGTGTACGCTTCATCCTCGCCCATCTCCTGGACTTCCCTGCTGGCGTGGTCCGTATGGACAATCAGCGTCGCTTTCGCCGGATCTGCCGGCTTGCCGGAAATGAGAAGCCCAGTCTGCTTCTGCAACTGCAATAAGAATCGTTGTCCCGCCCGATCCAGGCGGGCCTCTTTGTACCCAGTGAACGCGAAACCGAACGACGCGTCGATCTTCAGAGCGCCGCTCCCGCTTTGAACGCTCGCCGGCCATGGCATCAAATTCAACGCTGGCGCACTTTGCGGTGTCGCGTTTGCTCCGCCA
>WNFL01168629.1_pt1 | contig 15623 bp, 15 predicted proteins | sample 5400361 | NCBI WGS metagenome assembly WNFL01 (sample SAMN13153351, study PRJNA577476) | soil metagenome | isolation source: 40 cm soil on Douglas fir-dominated hillslope | place: USA:California | collected 2013-09-17
GCACATCCACCAGTGAGTGTACGTATGAGGGAAATAAGGGACGTACTGGCGCTGTGCTGGTGTCCAGGTGTGATCGTCTTGCTTCTGTAATTCGCTCTCCATATTTTCTACAAACAACCTTAGCGCATATTGCCGATTTGGAACATCTTGTAGTGTGATTTCTGCATGTTAGCCTCAATGAGAGGTATGGATGTAAATTGAGGTGAAGCGGCGCACGGTCTAGATACAGGCTTGGAATTTTGATCAGGGAGAATGCTCGCAGCGCTATCTAGCCATCGAGGTTACTCACAGGTTCTGTTTCTTGGGATTTTGAGTTGTCATGTTCATTCGATCACTTTGAGGGTGCAATGGTTGAGCGAGACGTGCTTCCGGCGCTTGAGCATAAAGAAAAGGTCGTTTGAATATGAACAAGTTGAAACTATTTTTTAAATTCGTTGTGTGCATACGCTGTGACTCTGAGTCTAGCTGTGATCTGGGCGTCAGACCTCTCCACGTCTCTCGCAGCTAGACCGCCATCGATACCGCGACATGATTACCACCAGCTGGATGGTCAAAATCGTGGACTACCTTTCGAAAATCGTCACCCAACAACACTACACGCCAGTTGAGATTTTTGGCTGGTTAACACGTCGAGAGACGCGCCACTCTGCAACCACTGTGGCGGCCGCCGAAGACGCGCCCCGAGGGTGTTTACACCCAGGCGGCCCTGAGGATATGATGAGATAAGATAAGATTGGGGGAGTACATGGTATGGGTCTCTATTTCACCTCTGAGTTCACGCTAACGTCCTCCACGGACTTCTTTTCTCCTGACCACCCTGGGCCACATATTACGATTACGCAAGCGAAATAGTACCCAGCTCTTCGTCCCAATATGGCACCGAGTGTCGGAATATTTGGCTGCTGGTACAGTCTCCTTCATCGCGTCGTGGTGCGCTTCCCGGCCGCATCGCGTTCGCCGCCCCCCCCTGTCGCTTCTCTCGTGGGCTGCTCTTGGTTCATCACGCTGGACATCTTGTCCTTTCTCTCATCAAGCGCTGCCCTAATGGCTTCGCTGTAGCTCTCTTCATCCGCCTTCTTCAAGTTTGGGCGTACTCTAGTCATTTCACCTGTTGCTACTCTCCGATTGGCTATTGTGTAGCGAATACCACGTGATCGGAGCCAGTACGTGCTTCCTCGTCGACTTAACGATCGACCTATAGCCTTTGCATTCGCCACCGTCAGGTCGCATACCGAATGGTGTAGGTGATTACGATGATAAAACGTTGGGTAGTTATGTACACTCAGTGGCGAAAAAGACTTATCTTGTAGCCATTCCGCCATTGCTTTCGCCGCTGCTACCGGTTCGGTCGTCATTTAACTCTTGCAGCATGGCTTGAAGTTGGAGGCTAGCCATGCGCAGGTTCGGGATCGGCATATACCGAGTTCCCCAGCCTATTCGAGCCATTTCACTTTCTCTTGTATCAATTCTCCGGCTCAACCAAATATCGAATGATCACACCTGTCTTTGTAACTTCGAGGCCGATAGCTGGGTTCTATAACACCACCATTATACAGGAACCGACGCTCACTGTACCCTTTATCAAGGGACTCTGTATACGATTTCTCACTACCATGCCCTATTCATTTGAAGCCCAAGGATAGTCTAGAGGTTGAAGTTGGGACTCACATTCAACGAGTGCAACAAATACAAAATTTTCTTCTGGCTGTCATCACGCCCCCGTATCCGCAACTCTCCCAGTCATATCTCTGACCTGGCCGTTATCCGCAAAGTTCAAGATGCCCGTCTGGTGAAGCAAGGTGACAACCGTCTCCGCCTCGCTGACATCCATCGCACCAAGAACCTTGTTGACCTCGTCCAGACTACCATTTTTGAGCGCCTTCCTCAGCTTAGGCTTGAAGCTCATGAACATATCCCACCGCCCCTGGAGCGCCTCCCGTACCTGCTCGACGCTGTACTCTTTCAGGTCGTCAGAGAGTTGCAACTCAGCTGGTGGAGGTCCATCCGGGACGTCGAAGGTGATGGTTTGGCCTTCCTCGGCGGGCACAAGTTGAATGGTTTCACGCTCCGTGTTCATATCTTCCTTGCTGGCTTTGACACGTTTTCTGAGAAGGTTGTACGTATCCTCAACATCCTTCGTGAACACCGTGAGAGCCGTGACATGCCCGGCGATCGCTCTAGAGTGAAGTCCATGAGCGCCTTGTCAATCGGCGTATAGTGGTAATACCTTCTGAAGAATAATGCCGGTCCGTCCTTTCCGAGCTTTTCGCAGTATTGTAGCAAGAGTGCTTGGTTCACACATTGCTTCGCGTACTTGTTTTGGCCTTTGGACTCTGCGTCGTATGCAGCTACCAGAAGCGCGTCGTCTGCTCCAGAAACATACACCGACCTGTGCTCCTGGATGTACTGGTATGACTCTTCGTAATTGCCGATTTTGATTTTGGAGAAACCGAGGAGTTCGGGAGTGAGGCCGGGAAGGCCCCCGACACCTTCTTCTTCCGAATCACTTTCTTCGTCGTCAGGTTCTTCCTCAAGGCTTGGGTCTGGACCCTGTGCCGGCGCGGGTGCGTTCAGAGTTTCAATCGTAGTAGCAGCCATTTTCTTCTTTCCCTTGTGCTTCGATTTCGATAGGGAGGATTCAATGGGCTTAGGTTCGTCAGGTCCTTTCATATACTTTCAGAGGGCAAGATGAAGTCAGTTGGGGACGCATTATGACCGATTGGAAGGCCTACTGATGAAGAAAAGCCCTCATGAATATCTTCACTCGTGATTAATTTACCCCGCTCTGCCTTTTGCTTCTCCAGTTCACTCTCCAAGACTTTTTGTCGTGCTTGAATTTGTAGTTGGTGTCCTTTCAACTTTCGGACCAAGATTTCCCCAAGCTTCGTTTTATCGTTCATATCCACCTCTTCCTTCTTGCAGTCCTGCGATATCGAGTTCATAAGATCCAAGAGCATGTCGTCATATCGCATTGGAGCGCCAGGTGCTGGAGCATCCGGCGAGGGTTGAGTTCTAAGGCGTTCGACGATGGAGCTAAACGCATCTGAGCCGCCTTGCTCTACTTGGTTTGTGAAATCGATGATTTTCGGATAGAGGACCCGATTATTGACATGCTCTTGTTCCATTGCCATCATCGTCTGCTTCTGCTCCGCACGTTTTTCATGTATTTGGCGTTGCTTCATTCTGAAGAGCAGGTGTGAGTACCTGACAGAGGCTTTTGTGGACTGAAGAAGGGTTGAGGGTACCCATCGCCAACATTTGCACAAGTGGACAATATATCGGGGAGATCGAACTGGGACTACGTCCTCTGAAACCGCCACTAAGACAGCCTAGCACCGCGAATATGCGAAGCAGGCTGCTTGTCAGGCGCGGGCCTTGTGATGGTCTCCGTCTCGCTCTAATGGTAACCTGTGTTGTATTTTTTCTACGTATATGTGCATTCCAATCATGCGCCACTTACCGCACCAAAGATGCATGATCGACATTTGGGTGACCCTCAATGTCTGAATCATCAGAGAGCTGGTGACGCAAAAAGCTTCAGGATCCATACACCCGCGAAGCTGGTCTACAAGTACCTCCAAGGCGTTCCACTTATCATAATTGAGCGGCATGGTGAGGTTCAAAGTGTGGTCGCCGGTTCAAGGTCAAAGGTTGATCTCGAACAATATTCTGAAATATCTTGCGCTTCGTCCTAGAGCGGCGCCGAAACCTACAAAATGCCTGGATTCCTGGAAAGCCATTTCTGGTCACTGTTAGAACTAAAAGTCAATGGCCGGCATTGCGCGGATGGGAGTGGAACAAGCTTACGGAAATTGGACGATGAGGACGGGTAGGATAAGGTTGCTAAATCGGTACTTTATTCTTTCTCTTATTTATCGTTTATTGAACGTCATGGACCCATGGCCTCCAGCGAGTGGTATCACTTTTGAAGCCGAAGATCTAGAATTCGAACCATGACATACTCCCACCCTCCCATTATATCATGCCCTGTGCGATAAGGACCCGCAAATGGTATTTCCTTTAACGTTGTGACCCTCACTTGAGAAGCATTTTGATTTGGGGAACAGCAAATTTTCAATCTCAATTGTAGGCCGGTGGCCCGTAGATATGACCTCACACTGGCCATGCTTTATTCAAACGACGAAATACGCATGGTTCTACTCCAAATTCGGAGCTTTAGCCGGGAAGGGCATCCACCGGATCCTCGTGTAAACCGCGATTTCGATCTTGCAAAGGTGCACTGCGTTCGCGGTATCAGCAATGACTAGGCGCACGTGATGCCACCGAGCAGCTTGCAGTACACGTACCTTCTGCCTGCAGGCACGAAACACGAGGCTTTCGAGGTACCGCAGGAATAAAAAGCAGCGCACCGCAAGGGATCAGCGCCGTCCACCGACGTATCTCCCACTCCCCTCTACACGCTCTAGTACCTCCTTAGACATGTGAGTGGATATCGCCCATACGGTGCGACGGAACGTGGATGCTAACGCTTCATGCTGAACAGGGGTGACAGTGCGTCCTTTAAAGCAGCCTCAGTTGTAACATTCGTCGAACGCGAAGATTCGCGTGCACCACAATCCCCAGAGTCCCCAACCGGGAAGGGGAAGGGAGTCGCTCCGCTCTCCTCGTTCGAAATATCCTCACTATTCGCCACTCCATCGCGACCAGACGACTTCAACCTCCGTTCGAGCGATGGTCACGACTTCTACGTTTCTCGCTCCATCCTCTCGATAGCATCTCCATCCTTTACTAGTACAGATCCGGGGACTTCTGCCGACGCAACCATCATCGCTCTCGCAGAACCTGCGTGCATCCTCGACGTACTCTTTACGCTCATATACCCAGTGGAAGCCCCTACGTGGACCTCCCTCGATGGGTTCTCCGCCGTCCTAGACGCAGCACTCAAATACGATATGCGAGGGACTGTGGAGACCCTCCGTCGATCTCTTGTCTGTCCACGACGAGTGGGCGACAGGATCCTCCCCTCCTTCATCGACCTCGACCCACTACGCGTCTTTGCCATCGCCAGGATGGCGGGCTTGGACGCAGAAGCGGACCTCGCTGCGCAGGCGACAATCAAGCACTACCCGAGCCTGACTAAGACGGCGGGGATGACCATCAGCCCCGAAGTCGAAAACATGCCCACGAAGCATTACCGCGAACTTATGGCACTACGGGAGCAGAGAAACGATTGGAAGCATGGCTTCGTCAAGGCATTCAAGGGTATGGGAAATGGTCAGCAGTTTTCCGCTAATGTGGACGGGAGTGTAGACGGACACGGTGAAAGTACTGTGCTCAACCGCATGACAGCACGTATGTCGAGGAAACCGAAGCTACCGACAGCTATGTTTTCAAAATCAACTCTCGTATAACTTATTGGACTAGTCGACCTGGAGTCTGATATGTACTTGTATTGACATTTCACTTTATGCTTGTGTGCAAATTAGATCTTTCGATCAAACTCATATTGATCATGACATCCTCATGTACCCAAATAGTTATGCAGCATTAAACCAATGTTCCAGGCACTTATTGTCATTTGAGCATGCTTCCACCTCAACTGCGGTCGACTACCACAAGTCGGCGGTCATGCGACCGAAGGTCCACGCGTATGCATCAATTGAGGTAAGGACTCCAGGACCCAAACCACCAGATCATGAATCCCACACTGACGGCGATGATGACCCACGGCCTGACTGTGGGTGGTAAGGACGCAGTCCGAGACAGGAAAAGTGGGCGTGTCAACTTCGATGTGCTCGGAGGGTGATGGGTTGACACGGGGGAGACGAGTGTGCTTGGGGTCAGTGGAGCGTCTGTAATGGGCGAAAGGGGTCGTTGGACAGGACCGCGGATGGCAGTGAATAGCGCCTGATTTAGGTGGAAAACATGGACAGCTTCTTCAACTAGCGCGGCTGTAAATCCGGTGGTAAGGAACTGCGAGAGGCGGGCTTGTCGGGGGAGGTTAATTTACTTACCCTTCAGCTTCTCGTCCTCACCAACGCCAGAATCCATTCCACTCCTGTACCAGTCCTTGACTCGCTTCATCTCCGGTCGACTGGCCTTACTCCCATCCCCACTCGCACTTTCGAACTCGTAGAATCGGACACCCTCACCCGTCTCAGGGAGATCGTATACTTTCATCAGACGGCGTTTGATGAACTGGCCTCCTGACAAATCACCGAGGTACCGTACGTAGGCATGTGCAAGTAAGAGCGGGGCAGAGGCATCTGAGGCGGACAAGTTGCGGATTCGGGAGACGTAGTCGCTGAGTGGAGTGGGGGTAGAGACTTGTAACTCAAGGAATATCGGGTGTGACTGCCAGTCTGTGGTATGCAGAAAGTAGGCGATATCCGCGGCCAAGTGTGGGGCACGTGCAAGCATTGTAGGCTGATAAATAGGTTTTAGTGCTTCGTTCGTCGAGTGTGCATCCAATCCGCTTTCGAGTGCGCTGTGAAGCGCGATCGCGTCAGTACGGATCACATGCGCGATTGTGAGACGCACGAATAGACCTGGTAGAGCATCATAAGAAATCGAGCATATTCCAGTCGGTCGAGTTGGCCATTTGTGAGCCAGGCCGCTCCCTGAGAGTTTTCGGCCTGCTGATGAGCCTTGATCGTCCCATCGCGGAGCAATTGAGAGACAGGAAGAGACCAGTCCTATAAGTTGAGGATGAGGAAATAGCCTGCTCTGATTTTTATGGCAAAACCAACCTGATTAGACATTGTGGGTGACTGTGGTGGGTAGGTGAGTCGGTGAGTCGGTGAGTGCGTGAGTCGGGGTAGGAGACTGAGCCTGAGCCGAGCCGTTGCCAGTCTCCTTTCATATCTTATCAGATTAGATGCCTCCATATTATCTCTTATCAGATCAGATACACTCAATACAATCGATTCGTGGCGGCCGTCACGAGACGCCTGTCATGTCAGGCCACTTCTCCCTCCCACGAATCAAGAGCAAGCTTGAATTCCAGTAGGCGGTCACTACTGTCATCTCCACGAACGGGCTCTCCTGTCGCGTTCAATGTCCATATGTCCCGCTCGCGGAACACCACACTCCCATCTTTCCGAATCAAAACAATCGTGGAAAGGCGCGTACCGTACCAGCCATTTAGTCCAGCGCCAATTGAAACTTTAATTGGGTCTACTTCCACGGTAGTGCGGAGCTCTTCACGATTGCTCGGGGGGTGGTGTGTACGGAGCCTGGAATGGGTAAAGGTGAGGATGCTTTCAATGTCAAGGCAATGATTAAGCCTCCTTACTGTAATACTTTGAACAGCTCTTCTGTCAGAGCTTCTTCTGATGGGTGCTGCTCGGCAATGACCGCACGGAACGCGTCCTTCCCCCGATCGATTTTGGTCCACAAGTGCATGGTCTGGCCATCGATACCATTGGACAGACCATTAAATTCTACTTCATCTTGAGACAACCACCGAGACAACCACCTAAAGGCCAGTTTTCCTCCACCACCGTGATTTGTCACAACAGCCATCTTCGGCTCGTTCAGGTTCTTTGCACCATCACGAGGATGTAGGGAACCCAGCCATAAGTTGAAGCCGCTATAGTCCTTCCACGGTCCACTTTCCATGCCTTCCAGGTGCTCCTTCATAGTCGAGTCCGGCTGAGCCGGCACAAGGAAGTCCGATATGAACGTTCCACGCGAAGTATCTCGCTTGACGTGTTCCTCTGTAATGTTTGTTCTGTATCTTTATATCATGGACCGAGCCTACACGGTTGGATTTATGTGCTCACAAAACGGCGATTCTTCCAGTACGATTAATTCCTAGCCATGTTCCCCCCCCTTTCGAGTCAATGCCTGAGACAACCTTCCATTCAGTTTCGTGGTGAAAAGAATGAAAAGATGCGGGCTCCGTGGGACGAGCGAGATACTCGTCACGGTTTGCTATGAGAATCCTGGCGGTTGTATATAAGAAACCACCTTGGGAGTCTGATATAATCCTACAGCGAATATTGTGGATGTTGTGTGGTCCAAAAGGTGATACACATCTTCCGAAGATAAGGTGGGGTTTAAGATCCCGAACTTGTTCGCCACCACGCCTCAAGCCCAATATGGACTACCCCGCAAACTGCCGAATACTTGTTCTTTCATCGTCTCCTGATCTCTCAAGTAACTTGATACACCGTGAGTTTGCGTTCGAATGCGTAGGCAGTCCCTTGACTCAGAGGCCCCCGCGTGTAGGCATAATAAAGACCGAAACCATGTCTGATGGTCCATTTACGGAGTGGGTAATATCGAACAAATATTACACCGCACCTGTGCATTTTCATTGGCCAACGTGGACGGGTACGGCGAGCAACTTTGAGAGTGGCACGCCCGCAGTACTCTACGTGTTCAGCGGGAAAGACGTCAGTATTGTCCTTTGGATATTGTGCCTCTATCGAGTCTATTTAAATCTCATGTGAGTAACCGTAGAACTATAGACCCACTTTACAAGTCCTCGGCCAACACCTGAAAGCATTCGAACTGGAAGTGATGCTAGCGGTTTCACTGCCTCACGATAATGAAGACGAAAACTATCTCGACCCGGGTGAGCTCGAGGATCTTTGCGCATTCCACGGCTTTGAGTATGTAGAAGGCGCGATGCACTCAGTGCCAGGTTCGTCCGGCAGTCGGGGACCTTGGTTAAACTCTAACATCCATGATACTTGGTATAGGAGAGGGGATCCATAGGATTGTAGAGGCTCTACATACTATTATGTGGCCGTCGATGCAACAGCAACCTCCAGGGTCTCCTAAACGCAAAGCCCGACCTAAACCGAAAACTGTATCTAAACCATCTCTTACGGACCCAGAATCACTTGAGAATATCGAATGGACTCGATTTTCAACGGACGAGTTCCATGCCGAGAAGATCGCGCTGGAGAAGTGGCTCGATTCAGACGAATTTGGGTCTACGGCCACACCCGTTAAGCCACCCGCGTCCACCACCCTTCCTAATTCGAGTTCCTCGAATGGTCAACCACATGACCCGGCCAGATTTGATGATGATTTCTCCGACTTCGTTTCAGCACCCGTACCAGTACCCGAAACTACAGACACCACCTCCAAAAACTCGACAAGTGAGGTGATATCTGAGACAGGAAGTAGTCAAGACCGCGATGACCTCGAGGACGAACTGTTCAGCGACGACTTCTTCCCCACGGATCAGGAGATCCTTATGACATCTATCCGAATATTTGGCCCTCATTTTCCATCACAAAGAGCAGGCTCGTCGAGGTCGGCACGGGCAGATGACGAAGGGAGGACTCACCAGGACTCGGATGAGGGTGAAGTAAATGCCTCGGGAGACGAAGATTTTGACTTATCCAGAATTATGGGGGCACTCCAAGGCCTAAAGGAGGAGATTTCTGGTATTGAAAACGAAGAGGTTAAACGAAGGATGGCCGCAAAGGTTGCCATGGGTCTATTATATGGGTTGGAAGGCTGAAGTGAGAGACTGTATTACGTGTTTACGGATGATGCACCGAGATGCGCGGAAGACATGTTATGGGGTTTCTGCGATTTATTCTTGACGACGCCGCGTCCCCAGAGAGAAGGTACTAGCCGCGCGTGTACGTACTCCGAGGAATCCGGCCATGATACCCTCCCAAACCACCAAGTACTCAGTCGCGTATGTTGCAAATGAACGGCCTTCTTTCCACGATTTGAGACAGCGTCGATGTCGATGATGGTGACTATACTTATATGGGCCTACAGCATAGCCTCTTAGCCTCTCACCTCCAGCAGACGTACAAATCGAGTCTTGACTTGGCTATGACAAAGGGGAAGCTCGATCAGGTTGAAGTGACGTTTTGTTCATGGACTGAAGTGGGACGAAAGGCCTTTATAATATTAATTTGGAAAGGGCGGATTTCTGGATTCCTTCTGCTACTCACGCCGCCGCCATTGTTAACGAATAAGACTACTGATCGTCACCGCAGTCGCAGTCGCAGTCGCAGTCGCAGTCGCCATTATACTCTCACTCTCAGCAGAATAGCAGCGTGACTCTGAGCTTGACGGGGGAAGTGATTATTGTAGGGCAACAGGCACTATTTCAGAGTACATCAGCGTTACAAGTAAAGATATTGGGAGCTAATGTTTGTGGGACCGTTGGCCCGCTAGACCGTTAGCGGGCGAACCAACCTTTCGTCTTTTGTCTCCCGCCACCACCTTGTTGCGAGCCAACGCAGGCGATGCCGTCCTCAACTTACGAGCAGCTGGTTGATGACCTTACGCGCGATGTGCATCGAGCTCAACCGCGTGATCCGCTGCAGTACTGTGCTAACTGGTTCCAATCCAGACTTGAAGAACAACGCATCCGCTTACGAGACGTCGCTATCGACCGCAGCCCAAATGCTGCAGCCCAGCGGCAAGATCTCTACGACGAATGGGGCCCAGCAGGCCCGCCACCTGGTCCGATAGTGAGCAAGCCGTCTCCCCGTCCCTCGCTCGACAGCGCTCCCTTCCTTAAGAACCCTTTTGGAGCCCAGAGCGCACTCAACACGTTCGCACCGGCTTCTAGTCCCTTTGGAGCAAGTCTTAGTGGCGCTGCTCCATTTGTGACCATCAACGAGGAGGAAGTACTCTCCCCCTCGGCATTCGCCTCGCCCTTTTCGGACCCATTCACTCCGAAACCCTCAGCAGGTGACAACTCTGGAAATACCCTCGCGCTCCCACCTGGTCTCCTTGGTCGGCGTACCTCCGTCTCTGCAGAATCCATCGTCCCCGGCAGCCAATCGATCGAAGCGGTCCCCTTCCACCCCAAGACGTCCGAGCAGCTCAAGCGAATCAAAGCCGCAATTCGGGACAATTTCATCTTCCGCGACATCGAGGACAAGCAGCTCCAAGCCGTGCTTGGTGCGATGGAGGAGGTGCACGTCGTGTCCAACGAGGTCGTCATCCGCCAGGGCGACCAGGGGGACTACTTTTACGTCGTCGAGGACGGCTTCCTTCTGTGCTACGTTGCCACACGATTACAAGGGCGGCATGCGCAGAATAGCGCGCACCACCCCGAGTTTGGCAAAAAAGTCGCAGACTACGGACCCGGGAGTTCGTTTGGCGAACTGGCACTGATGTACGGCCACCCCCGTGCAGCGAGCATTATCGCGTCTAAGCCTTCAACGCTCTGGCGGCTCGATCGCATCTCGTTCCGTACGATCATCCTTAAGGCCGCACACACCCGTCGGACGATGTACGAAGAGTTCTTAGCCAGCGTGCCCGTACTTAGGAGCCTCTCTCCCGAGGAGCGCAGCAAGATTGCCGATGTACTTGGGAGCCGGGTGTACGAGGATGGAGAGGACGTGGTCGTCGAGGGCGAGATGGGGGACACGTTTTACCTCGTCGAAGAGGGGGGTGCGATTGCGCTGAAGAAGAATCCCGAAGGATCAGGCGAGATGGTAGTCAAGGAGTACGAAAAAGGCGGTTATTTCGGAGGTACGTCGATTTCCAATCCTTTCCCTTCATTGTATCGTCGTGCTTTTTTTCACCAGCTGATGGATTTCCCCTCTTTGCTCGTTCAGAACTCGCCCTCTTGAACACTGATGAACCCCGCCGAGCGACCGTCCGCGCCAGAGTGCGCACCGACTCGACCCAGCCTAAACTCAAAGTCGCTGCACTTAATGCCGCCGCGTTCACCCGCCTCCTTGGACCCATCCGCGACATTCTCGACCGGAATGCCCAGGAGTATAGCTTGCCGTTCTCGCCTGTAGCATAACAACAAAGTGACTTTGCTTCGAAACTCCAATGTAGCCCTTGTGCGTTCGTTGATATTGTTATTACAGAGAAAAGAATACCAATCCTCTGTATCTTGAGCCTTTACTGTGTGCATTTCGGGTCTGTGGCATGGAAAGAGGTGGACACGATCTAGATATTACAACTCCAAATTGGTGGTATGAGCTCGGCATCCAGCACCTCGAGTATGACCATCCCTTTGCCGTCGAAAGTCTGAGATTGAAATTCCTTTCAGTCGGCTCCGCTACTCTCCGCGCTCACAGTAGGCCCAGTAGGACTTAAGTACCCCTACGGGTCAGCTACTCATGTACGGCGATGAAGAGGCTACGATCAGCGTCGACGACCTGGTCTCTGATATGTTTGAGGGCTGTGGGCGTGCGTTGGGGACCACTGTTGCTGGCAGTTCTATGATCTGTGCGCATGTGCTTGCGGTGGTCAAGTCATTTTCACATGTCTTGGTGTTCATGGGTATATAAACCCCTGTCTTTACGGACGGTCGGCTCAGTTTGCATCCTGAAACTGAGTGTGAGTCTTATATATACTGTGTGATGCTTCTGTGTCGCTTCGTCTTACTTTTACAACGTGTAGTGTATTGTTACAGGTAATATCCCCAAACTGAGCTGTATTCTTACAACCACTCGAAGAGTACAATCTTCTTGATGAGGATAACCCAGCTGTCACAATATGAATAAATAGATCGAGCGAACGAACCCAACGATAGTCTTGACGAAATGACTCCATGGGCACATCTGGTGACTGTTGACTGTGGGTGCCTTCACTCCAAAAACAAAAAGATATGAAAAGCAAGGTCGCTAAAAGTCTATAGTAACTTACATATCCTTTTCGTCCAAACCATTTGTTCGGATATTATCGCTCTAAATGTTGATGTTCTTCGTCACATGGGCTCACGAGTCCCTTCACCTATCTTACACACACCGCTTCGGGGGTTCCTCATTGTTCCGTCGTCCGTTTTTACGCGCCGTTGTCTAGTACATAGGTCAGACTCAATTTGCTGCCGCTCACTGAGTATGTAAGTCCGATTCCAATATTGTATAGTTCTGGTCCATTTCTGATACATTTCGCTCTGTTGTAGCCCTATCCTTTAGGTAGATAGTAATATACCCGAGTTTGTTGCCGCTGATGAAGAAAATACTAGCGAAAGTCGTCTGCAAAGGGACCACCCCGATAGACGATGAAAGGTGGGTCGCCTGGATACGGTCGGCTATCGTATACTATCAGCAATTGCCCAAGGCGGGACGGACATCCAGGAATTCGCCAAACATTCGCGGTTCGCGATTGATTCTGCAAAGCCGGGCTACTCCTGGGTCATAATCCCGGTGAGTCGCGCGATCTTTCAGAGCATTGGCCGATGTACGCGGCGCCCTCGACCCCAGATCAGGCTCTTTTGTCCTTTTCCGTCCGTGGAGAGCGGCATACGCCTCAGCAACGATAATGTTCCTTACGACGTAGTGACGACGGACCACATGGATCAGATGAACGCGCCGCTCGCCGCTCACAACGTGAGAATCCTGGAAATGTACCCAGCCCACTATGGAAATTCGGGACACTTACTGCACCGTAATCAAATTCGGTTTCACAGACGGAGCGATACCGTTCCTCATTAACCCGCGACAGCTCGCTCCACGCTTCTGGACTGGGCTGGGCAACTCAAAGTTGGCTCTCGGCGTCCGATACAGATGGCCACCGAAATGCCGGCGGTGTGAGTCTGAGTCGCACCTCTCGTCCAAGTGTCCATGGCGGGACATCGAGATAGACGAGCGTAAGCCGAACTACTACAACTGCCGGTTCCACGATCCGGGCTGGGTGGAGCCACGCAAGAACGATCCTCCGCTATCCGTGTCCTGGCTATAAATATTTGGGAGGAAACCGCGGACATGAGACTACTACTCAGAGGTTACATAGTTGTGGAGACTGTATTTGTTGTTAGTCATACAGCCGTAACCGCTCTATTGAATTCAGTTTTCAAAGTACGGTCGCCACAACCAACCACTGCGCAAATATATTGCCAAGGAGTCTGACATGAGAGACAATTCCAGCTTAGCTTAATTAATAGGTACAGTGGACCTCACCGCATTCAGGTCAACCCACAGGTTACGAGCTAGTAGAGGCTGCGTAACGAATATATTTGGGACATTCTCTGGGACTCTGAGTAACTAAGTAGTTTCTCGATTTTCATTCAGCTGCCAAGGACTAAAGACGCTCTAAGATATCCTTTAAATAATATACACAAGACCGGTCTTCTAAAATCCAGAATACAATAACGAAGGGAGAATGCATCAAATTTCCGCAACTCGAAAGACCTACTGGAAGATGAGCAACGAAGAGATCAGAGGAGATGACGCAACTGACCTTAACGGTACCACTCTTCAAATCGTCCAATCTATAACTTGGGGTATCGATGGTCTGAGAGGCGGGTTGAGTTCCGTACCTTGAAATCTAATCGAAAGAGCTACTCACAGGGTATGCATTCGGAAGCTGGTTGACTGCAAACACCTTCACTTTGACCTTCTTCCCCGATGCGCTGAACTCGGACACGATGCCCAGAAGCGGCTCGTGTACGCTCCCCACCACAATCGAGTAACCAGCAAATCCCTTATGTCCCTTCATCTTTGCATCATAGAGCGCGATGATGTCGCCCGGAACGATGTCCCCCGCTCTGCGCGTGACACTTGTCCCCGTTTGGGCGTATATGAGGTGTCCGAGCGACTCGGTCGATGCGGTAGGCACAGTGTTGAGGACCTGCAGGAGGAATCCAAGCGACGAACCGTCACCTATTACGTTCTTCTTCGATTTTTCGTATATCGAGTTAGCAGAATCGATGATTCGGGGATTGAGCCGCTGTGCGAGAGTAGCAAGAGCCTCTGGTCCAAGAGCGGTTGGCATCGGGCCAGCGAAGGGAGCATAGTTGGAGCTCGATCCAGGTGGATAGGTGTGCAACTCGTTTTGCGCCGATGACGATGGGCCTCCCACATCCGTCCAGGACATATGCATGCTCTCTTCGGGTCGGCTACCAAGGTCAAAGGACCCACTCGGGATATTGGGTAACTCCCAAAGATGCGGCTGTTGCTTGCTACTCTCAGCAGTGGCGGGTGACTCGACAGGCGAAATCGGTGCGGGCATTGTGCGAGTCGGACGACTTTGTTGGCTGTACATCACCGCAGGAGCGACCGGCTTAGCAGACGGTGGTGGAGGTGGTGGGGTCGGTGGGGTCGGTGGAGGCGGCGGAGCACCAGCTGGCGAAGCCGGGGCCCGAGGTGGCGACTGACTCTTTAACTTGAATGTGTTCGAGATCGGGGCGGGAATGGAGGGCGTTGCCCTGACAGGGGGCTGCACCGAAGCCCTTCGACCGCCAACCAACGGAGGAGAGGAAGCGGACTCGGAATCGTGTGAGTCGTTCCTCATAGGCGCGGGCAGTGGAGGTTGGGGTAGGGATGGAAGAGACGCCTTAGGAACGGGAGGTCGTCCACTTCTGGGAGGTGGTGGCGGAGGCGCTTCGACCATCTCAGGCTCTTCATCCTCCGAAATGTCTTCGGCATGAATCTCCTCTCCTTCGTCCTCGGTGTCCTCGTGCCCTTCTACCATCTCAATCTCACTTTCCGACCCATGCGGTCCTGGCGGTGGCGGTGGAGGTCGATTAACGGCCTGCATAGGAGGCCTTGGGGGTGGCCTCGCAGTAGGAATAGGTGGAGGAGACCCGAGTTCGTGTTTCGGTTTTAAGTCTTCTTCCTTTGGCGCCTGAACAGGGGCAGGCGGTGGGGCAATGCCAAACATCCCCATCCCTCGCCCACCCATGGCGGCAACTTTGGCAGTGATTCTCCTACGGCGTGCAGTCTCATCCTCGTCTTCCGGACCTCCTGCAGCAGGGTATGCAACATCGT
>WNFL01045025.1_pt2 | contig 15618 bp, 15 predicted proteins | sample 5400361 | NCBI WGS metagenome assembly WNFL01 (sample SAMN13153351, study PRJNA577476) | soil metagenome | isolation source: 40 cm soil on Douglas fir-dominated hillslope | place: USA:California | collected 2013-09-17
CAGCACGAACAGCTTGACGAACGGGAACACGACCGAGAACGCGACCACGACTACCGCCAGCACGTAGAGCTTCGAGTCCCAGAGCATCTGCACCGAGTGCGGCAGCGAGTAGGTCTTGGTGCTGCCCAGCCCGCGACGCATGTCCATGAAAGGCAGCTGCACCGCCGCCACGTTGAGCGCGAAGGCGACGGCGATCAGCCAGGGCACGGGGTGGCGGCGCCACTCCGGGGCAATTCGGAACAGCAGGCGCTTGGGCACGCGCCCAGACTAGGCGCGCATCTCGGCCGGCACCAGCCGCAGCGGCAACCCGGAGGTCTCGGAGAGCCGACGTGCGCAGGTCTCGCGCGCTGGATGCGAGCCTCACGCGCCCCGGACGGGTAGGCTCTGCGCTTCGCATGCCGGCCCCGACGCAGAGCGCCGCCGACCCTGCGCGCGAGACGCGCAGACTGTTCGGCTTCCTGCTGGCCTTGGCCCTCGTCTTCGCGGCGCGGGCGCTGCAGAGCGGCGCGAGCCTCGCGGACACGGCTGCGATCGAGCTCTTCGTCGCCGGCTGGATCCTGCTGCCCGGCTGGGCCTTCTACGCACCGCGGCGGGCCTGGGCCTGGTGCTGGCCTGCGGTTTCGCGCTCGAGGCGCTGGCTTTCACGCTGCTGAAGGCGCTCGGGCTCCAGGGCCTGTTCGTGCTCTGGCCGCTGGTGGCACTGCCCGCGGTCTTGCGCCGCCTGCGCGCGGGGCGTGCAGGTCCGCCGAGCCCGCATCCGTCCGCACCCCCGCTCGTGCATGTGCTGCTGCTCTTCGCGCTGCTGTGCTTCGTCGCGGCGCGCACCGAGCTGCGGCCCGCGGCCGCGTGGTTCACGCGCGACGCGCCGGACCAGTTCTACCACCTCGGCAACGCGGTCGAACTCGCCAACCACTGGCCGCTGCGCGATGCGCGCGTCGCCACGCTGACGCTCAAGTACCACTTCCTCTGCTACGCGCTCGCCACCGGCGCCCAGCAGGTCTTCGGCGTCGGACTGCCGGAGATGATGCTGCGCGCGGGCTCGCTGATCGCACCCCTGCTGCTGGCGCTGCAGGTCTGGAACGCGGCGCGCACGCTGGGCCAGGGCACGGCGGCAGGTCTCGTGGCGCTGCTGCTGCTCTTCGTCGGCTCGAACATCACCCCCACGGCCTCCGAGTTCGGCTCGAGCGCGGGGATGCTCTTCAACGTCGCGCCCTCCATGGAGGGTGCGATCTACCTGAGCAAGCCCAGCCCGGCGGGGATGCTGCTCTTCGTCAGCCTCGTGCCGCTCGTGGGCCGCTACCTCGCGCGCGGCGAGGGGCTGCTGACGAGCTGCCTGCTGGCCTGCGCCTTCTCGGGCATGAAGGGCTCGATCGCGCCCGTGCTGCTCGCCGGGCTGGCGCTCGACGCGCTCGTGCGCGTCTGGCTGGGCCAGCCCTCGGCCCGGCGCGCGCTCGTGCAGCTCGGCGCGCTGGCGCTCTGCTGCGCAATCTTCCTGGTCTGGCTCGCGCTCGGCGGCGACAACTATGCCAGCGCGATGTTCCGCTTCGCGCCGCTGACGGTGGTCGAGGCCTCGGGGATGTACATGCGCGCGACGGCGCTCGGCGGCTGGGTGCGCGAGAGCGAGCCGCGCTGGCTCGTCTGGGCGATCCTGCCCTGCTGGTTCGTGCTCGAGTTGGGACCGGCGCTCATCGCCGGCGTCCTGCGCCTGTGCCGCGAGCGCGCGCGCGAGCTCGAGCACCTCTGGCTCTGGGGCGTGCTGCTGGCGGGCATCGCGCTGGCCTTCGGTCTCGGCTCGCCGGCCAACAACCAGCTCTTCTTCCTGCACCCCGGGCAGCTCGGGCTGGCGCTGCTCTCGGCGGGCGTGATCGCCGCGCCGTTCCGCTTCGAGCGCCGCGGGGATCGCTGGCGCGCGCTCGGCTGGCTCCTGCTCGCGGCACCCTGGCTCTGCGGAGGCGGGCTGCGCCTGGCGCGGAGCCTGCGCGACGAGAACGAAGCGCGCCGGATCGCCGCCACCAGCTACGGCCCCGAGCTCGAGGCGCTGGCCTGGATCCGCGAGCACACCGAGCGCGACGCGCTCTTCGTGCTCGACTCGAATGCGCTCTTCGTCTCCGCGCTGGCCGAGCGGCGCAGCTTCCACGAGAGCCTGCTCTTCGTGGCCGAGACCAGCATGCGGCGCTGGAAGATGACCGAGCGCGGCTGGCGGCTGCAGTCCAATCCCGGCTGGCCCGATATGGACCCCGATCGGTTGCGCGAGCGGCTGGTGGCGGGCGAGAAGGGCGTGCGCGAGGAGCTGGCGAAGCGCACGGGCGGCGCGAGCGCTGTCTACCTGCTCTTCGAACCGGGCAGCGAGCCGGCGCAGGAGCAGCTCGCGGCGCACGGCGAGAGGGTCTTCGCCAACGCGGCCTTCCACGTCTGGCGCGTGCGCGAGTGAGGCGCGCCGCGCTCAGTGCAGGAAGCTCTTCGCGGCCTCGAGCGCGCTGTCGAAGAACGGCCGCGGCCAGATGCCGATCAGGACCACTCCCGCGCTGCTGACGATCAGCGCCAGGCGCAAGGGCATACCGATCTGCACGGGCTTCTGCCCTTCGACCGGATCGTCGAGGTACAGGCTGCGCGCGACGCGCAGGTAGTAGTACACGCCCACCACCGCCAGTCCCGCGCCGAGCAGCACGAGCCAGTGCAATCCGGCGTGCCAGGCCGCGATGAAGATGCCCATCTTGGCCCAGAAGCCCGCGACGAACGGGATCCCGCCCAGCGAGAGCAGGAAGACCAGCATCGCGAGGCCGAGTGCGGGGTTGCGGCGCGCCAGCCCGCGGTAGGCGGAGATGTCGTCCGATCCGCTGGAGGCGCCCACGGCCGCGACGACCGCGAAGGCGCCGACGTTCGTGAAGAGGTACGCCGCGAGGTAGAAGAGCAGCATCCCCACGCCCTCCCCGCTCTGGGCCAAGAGGCCGATCATCATGTAGCCGATCTGCGCGATGCCGCTGTAGGCCAGCAGGCGCTTGATGTTCGTCTGCGTCAGCGCGAGCACGTTGCCGACGACCAGCGTCAGCACGCACATCGCGAGCAGGGCCGGCTGGTAGCGGCCCGCGAGCGGCTTGAAGGCCTCGAGGTAGAGGCGCACGAGCACCGCGAAGCCCGCGGCCTTGGGCGCGACGGCCAGGAAGCCGACGAAGGGCGTCGCGGCGCCTTCGTAGGTGTCGGGCACCCACATGTGGAAGGGCACGGCGCCGATCTTGAACGCCAGGCCGGCGAGCGTGGTGAACAGGCCCAGCACGAGCAGGCTCGAATGCGAGCCGGCCGCGCGCACGGCGATCTCCGGCAGCATGGTCGTGCCGGTCGCGCCGTAGACGAGCGAGAGGCCGTAGAGCGTGATCGCCAGGCTGGTCGCGCCGACCAGGTAGAACTTGAGCGCGCCCTCGCCGGCGAGCTTGTCGGACTTGGTGAAGGCCGTCAGCACGTAGAGCGGCAGGCTCATCAGCTCGAAGCTGACGACGATCAGGAGCAGTTCGCGCGCGGAGGCCAGGATCGACATCCCCAGGAGCGAGAGGATCAAGAGCAGGTAGTACTCGCCCTGGCGGCGCGCGAAGCCGCGCTCGGCCGGCTCGAGCGCGATCAGCGTCGCCAGCGCGCCGGCGCCCAGGAACACGCGCTTGAACCACAGCGCCAGCGGGTCGAGCACGAAGGCCCCGCCGAAGGCGTCGCCGCGCAGGTCGAGGGCGAAGCTCGTGACCAGGATCAGCACCAGGCCCGCGCAGGCGAGGTGGCCGAGGCCGCGCTTCTCGTCGCTCGGCATGAGCAGGTCCGCCGCGAAGACGAGCAGCGCCAGGGCCGCGAGCGCGAGGTCGATGAGCATGGGTTCCATCGCGGGCACTCAGTGCGGCCAGAGGCCGGTCAGACGCGGGAGGAACGTCATCGTCGTCGGGTCGATCGAGTCGAGCGCGAGGCGCGGCCAGATGCCGAAGAGCAGGATCGCCGAGCCGAGCAGGAGCAGCGCAACCCACTCGGGTCCGCGCGCGTCGCCGAGGTGCGGGAAGTCGGCGGTCTTGGGCGGTCCCCAGAAGATCTGGCGCGCGGCCCGCAGCACGTAGACCGCGGTGAAGAAGGCGCCCAGCACCGCGGGCATCATCCAGAGGGCGTGGTTCGACTCCCAGGCGCCGAGGAACACCAGGAACTCGGCCACGAAGCCGGCCGTGCCCGGCAGGCCCAGGCTCGAGAGGCTCGCCAGCGTGAAGCACACCGCGATGCCCGGCATCGCGCGCGCGAAGCCGCCCATGGCCGGGATGTCGCGCGAGTGCGCCCGCTCGTAGACCAGGCCCACGAGCGCGAAGAACATGCCGGTCATGATCCCGTGCGCGAACATCTGGAACACGGCCCCGTTCCAACCGTTGACGGTCATCGTCGCCGCGCCCAGCAGCACGACGCCCATGTGCGAGACGCTCGAGTAGGCGATCACGTACTTGAGGTCGGTCTGGGCCATCGCGGAGAGCGCGCCGTAGCAGACGTTGAGCGCCGCGATGGCGCCCACCCAGGGCGCCCAGGCCTGCGCGCCCTCGGGCAGGAGCACCATGCCGATCCGGATCACGCCGTAGGCGCCGAGCTTCATCAAGACGCCCGCGTGGAGCATCGAGACCGCGGTCGGCGCCGAGGCGTGGCCGTCGGGCGACCAGGTGTGGAAGGGCCAGACGCCCGCCAGGCTGCCGAAGCCGATCCACAGGAGCGGGAAGGCCCAGAGCTGCATCGAGTGCGGGAAGTGCACGCGCGCCAGCTCCTCCATGTGGAACGTGCCGCCGCCCGCGCTGGACAAGGCCATGGCCAGGATCCCGACCAGGATCAGCGCCGAACCGCCCAGCAGCATCAGCGTCAGCTTCATCGCCGCGTACTCGCGGCCGCCGATGTCGAACTTCCTCAGCGCGAAGGCCAGCGGGCCACGCGGCGGGATGCGCTTCGAGCTGCCCCAGATGCCGATCAGGAGGTACATCGGCAGCACGGCGATCTCGTAGAACAGGAACAGGAGGAACAGGTCGAGGCAGACGAAGACGCCGAAGACGCCCGTCGAGAGCACCAGCAGCAGGACGTAGAACTCGCGCTCGCGCTTCTCGACCGTCCAGCTGGCCCAGCAGCCGGCGAAGAGGATCAGCCCGGTCAGGAGCAGCAGTACGGAGCTCCAGCCGTCGGCGTAGAGCGAGTAGCTGATGCCCAGCTTGGGGATCAGCGGCAGCGTCTCGCGCAGCGGGTCGCCGTCCAGGAAGTGCTTCAGGGCCACGCACGAGAGCCCCAGCGAGAAGGCCGCGGCGAAGATGCTCGTGACGCGGATCGAGATGCGCGAGCGCTCGGGCAGCACCATCAGCACGACGGCGGCGAGCAGCGGTGTGAAGACGATCAGCGAGAGGATCGGCACGTCTCAGCTCCCTCCCCACACGCCCCAGGCGACCAGGGCCAGGAGGCCGAGGAAGAGCGCCAGCACGTAGTCCTGCGCGAAACCGGTCTGCACTCGCCGCAGCGCGCTGCCGGCGCGCTCGCCCGCCCAGGCGACGAGGTTCATCAGCCCGTCGACGATATAGCGATCGAAGAAGGCGACGATCACGGCCAGCACGTAGAGCACGCGCTTCCAGCCGAAGACATAGAGCTCGTCGACCGCCGAGCTGCGCGCGGCCTCGAGCAGCGCCGGCGGCAGCGCATCGATCACCGGCTCGCGCTTGCCGTGCAGCATCCAGGCCAGGCCCAGACCGCCGAAGGCGAGCGCCACGCCCAGGAAGCCGACCGGCGAGAGGTGCAATTCGGCCGGCTGGTGCAGCGTGCGTCCGAAGCTCCAGAGGAAGCCGCCGGAAACGAGCGCCAGCACGAACAGCACCAGCATCGGCCCGCGCATCGCCCAGCCCGACTCGTGCGGGTGCTGCGCGGCCTCGCTGCGCGGCGCGCCGCTGAAGGCCAGCAGGAACGCGCGGCCCATGTAGTAGGGCGTCATCAGCGTCGTCGCGAGACCGAGCACGAGCGCGACCGGGTGCTCCTCGAGCGCCGCCAGGATCAACTCCTTCGAGAAGAAGCCCGAGAGCGGCGGGATTCCGGCCAGCGCCAGCATGCCCACACCGAAGAAGAGCGCCGTCCAGCGCATCGAGCGGCCCAGGCCGCCCATCTGGCGCAGGTCGTTCGTGTGCACGGCGTGGATCGCGCTGCCCGCGGCGAGGAACAGGAGCGCCTTGAAGAAGGCGTGCGTCACGAGGTGGAAGTAGCCGGCCGTCACCGAACCGGCGCCGATCGCGGCGACCATCAGGCCCAGCTGCGAGCAGGTCGAGTAGGCCAGCACGCGTTTGATGTCGTGCTGCACCGCGCCCTGCACCGCCGCGAAGACCGCGGTGCCGATGCCGACGTACATCACGATCTCGCTCACCTCCGGCGAGGCGGCGAAGAGGAACGAGGTGGAGACGAGCAGGTACACGCCGGCGGCAACCATCGTGGCCGCGTGCAGCAGCGCGGAGACCGGCGTCGGGCCCTCCATCGCGTCCGGCAGCCAGACGTGCAGCGGGAACTGCGCCGACTTGCTCGCGACGCCGCAGAAGAGCAGCGCCGGCAGCAGCCAGGCGTAGGACTGCAGCGGTCCGCGCTCGAGCACGTGCCCGATCACGGCGAGGTCGAAGCTCTGGTACTGCGTCCAGGCGACCAGCAGCCCGACCAGGAAGCCGATGTCGCCCAGCTTGGTGATCCAGAAGGCCTTCGTCGCCGCGCGCCCGGCCGAGGGCCGCTCCCAGTAGTAGCCGATCAAGAGGTAGCTGCAGAGGCCGATCAGCTCGTAGAAGCAGAACAGCTGCAGCAGATTCGGCGAGAGCACGAAGCCCTGCATCGCGAAGAGGAACAGCGACTGCCAGGTGAAGTAGCGCCCGCGTGCGCCCGAAGCCTCGCCCGAGAGGTAGCCGACCGAGTAGATCTGGACCATCAGCGCCACGGTCCCGACCACGACCAGCATCGGCGCGCTGATCCCGTTGAATGCGACGCCCATCTCGGCCAGGGCGCGTCCGCCGACGGGCAGCCAGTGGATCTTCCAGACGAAGGGCTGGTCCGTGTGCGCCAGCAGCGCCAGCGCGCAGGCGAGCGAGGCCACGGCAGCGCCGATCGAGATCGTCGCCGCGAGCCCGCCGCGGCGCCCGATCGGCCGCACGAGTCCGGTCAACGCAGCCGCCAGGACCGGCAGGACCGGGATCGCGAGCGCCAGGCTGTGGAGGTTCATCGGCGGGGGGGCCTCATCCGTGCAGATCGCTGGCCTCTCCGAGGTCGATCGTGCGCCGCTGGCGCGCCATCAGGATCACCAGGGCCAGGCCAATCGAGACCTCGGCCACGGTCAGCGCGATCGCGAACAGCGCGAAGACCTGGCCCGTGGCGCCGCCGTGCACGCGCGAGAAGGCGACCAGGTTGATGTTGACGGCGTTGGCCATCAGCTCGATCGAGAGCAGCACGCCGATCGCGTTGCGGCGCGTGAGCAGCCCGAAGACGCCGATCGAGAACAACAGCGCCGCGAGCAGCAGGCAGAACTGGACGTCGCTCACGGGTCCTCCTTGCGCGCGATCGTGAGCGCCCCGATCATCGCCACCACGAGCAGCACCGAGAGCACCTCGAAGGGCAGCACGTACTCGCCCAGGAACGAGCGCCCGAGGTCGGCCGCGTCGACCAGCGCGAGGTCGCGCGGGATCAGCAGCTCGGCCGGCAGCAGCACGCTGACGAGCAGCGCCGCGACCGCCAGCGCCGCCAGCAGGCCGCGTCCGCGCTGCGCGCTGCCGTGCAGGATCGGCCCGCCCTCCATGCGCGAGCTGAGCATCACGGCGAAGATCGCCAGGGTGATCACGCCGCCGGCGTAGAGCAGCACCTGCGCCCCGGCCAGGAAGCCGGCGCACAGGCGCGCGTACAGCCCGGCGGTGGCGACCAGCACGAGCGCCAGCCAGAGCACGCTGTGCACGAGGTTCTTCGAGAGCACCGTGCCCAGCGCGCCGCCGAGCACGAACAGCGCCAGCAGGCTCATGCCCGCGATCTCGAGCGCGCTCACGGGGTCGGCTCCTCGGCCGGGGCGGCGGGCGCGGGCGCCTGCGCGTGGCTGGCGATCATGGTCGAGCCGATCGCCGGCGCGCGGGGCAGCGTCTCGTTGGCGTAGAGGCGCTTCATGGTCAGGAACAGGTCCTCGCGCTCGAAGCCCGGCTCGTTCGGCACGCGGCACATCACGATCGCGTCGACGGGGCAGACCTGCACGCACAGCTCGCAGACGATGCAGGCCTGCAGGTCGAGCGTGAAGTCGTCGGCATAGCCGCGCTTCTTGCCCGTCGCGGGCGACTCGCGCTTCGCGGCCGCGACCACGATCACCTCCGAGGGGCAGACCTTCTCGCACTTCTTGCAGCCGATGCAGGCCTCGTCGCCGTTCTGCTCGTGCAGCAGCGCAAAGGTCTGGCGGTAGCGCGGCGCGCGCGTGCGCGGCTCGAAGGGGTGCATGGCCGTGATCGGCTTGCGGCCGAGATTGCGCACGGTCGCCCGCAGCGCGTCGAGCATCGGCAGCCAGAGGCTCACGAGAGGCCTCCTTCGCGCCACCAGGCCCAGAGCGCGGAGACGACCACGACCGCAAGGCCGCTCGGCAGGAGGTATTTCCAGCAGAGCGTCATCAGCTGGTCGCTGCGCACGCGCACGTAGGTCCAGCGCGCCCACAGGAGCACCACCGAGACCAGCGCCGTCTTGAGCAGGAACCAGCAGAGCTGCAGCGCCATGACGTTCGGCCCCGGGCCGTCGTAGCCGCCCAGGAAGAGCGTCACGAAGAGCGCCGAGCCGATCAGGCTGTGGACGTACTCGCCCAGGTAGAACATCCCGAACTTCATGCCCGTGTACTCGGTCGAGATGCCCGAGACGAGCTCGCTCTCGGCCTCGGGGATGTCGAAGGGGATGCGGTTGCCCTCGGCCAGCGTGGCCAGCACGAAGATCAGCCCGCCGGCCAGCCCGGGACCCGGCGGCCAGAACGCGAACCAGTGGCCTCCGGCCTGCGCCGCGACGATCTTCGAGAGGTTCATCGAGCCCGAGAGGATCACCGGCACCAGCGCCGCGAGCACAAGCGGCACGCCGTAGGCGACGCTCTGCGCGATCGCGCGCATGCCGCCGAGCAGCGCGTACTTGTTGTTCGAGCCCCAGCCCGCCATCCAGGTCGGCACGACGGTCATCGCGCCCGCGGCGAGCACGAAGAGCACGCCCACGTCGAGGTCCGCGATCACCAGGCCCGAGGCGAGCGGCAGCACGGCCAGCGTCAGCAGCGCCACGAAGACCGCCAGGAGCGGCGCCAGGTTGAACAGCACCCGGTCGGCCGTGCGCGGGGTGATGTCCTCCTTGATCAGCAGCTTGAAGGCGTCGGCGATCGGCTGCAGGAGGCCCTTCCAGCCCACGTGCTCGGGCCCGACGCGGCTCTGCATCCGGCCGGCGAACTTGCGCTCGAACCAGATGTAGTAGGAGGTCACCCCCAGCAGCGCGGAGGCGATCACGATGCCCAGGATCAGCGCGTGCAGCACCGGGCTGTCGAAGAGCAGCTTCAGCGGTCCGCCTCCCCCATGATCGGGTCGAGGCTGCCGAGGATCACGACCACGTCGGGGATCGTCGTGCCGGGCAGGAGATAGGGCAGCGCGGAAAGCGCGTGGTAGGAGGGCGGGCGCAGCTTGCAGCGGTAGGGCTTGGTCGAGCCGTCGCTGACCACCCAGCCGCCCAGTTCGCCGCGCGGGCTGTCGATCGCCACATAGGCCTCGCCCGCGGGCGGCTTGACCGCGTTGACGGTCTCGATCGGCTTGCGGCCCATGATCGGCCCCGCGGGCACCCCGTCGATCAGCGCGGTCGCGATGCGCAGGCTCTCGCGCATCTCCGCGAGGCGCACCTGGTAGCGCGCGTAGACGTCGCCCTCGTAGGCGAGCGCCGTGCGCACCTCGATCTCGTCGTAGGCAGCGTAGGGCTGTGCCTTGCGCAGGTCGAAATCGACGCCGCAGGCGCGCAGGTTCGGGCCCGAGATGCCCAGTTCCTGCGCCAGCAGCGCGTCGATGCGCCCGACGCCGCGCGTGCGCGCGCGGAAGATCGGGTTCTCGCTGAGCATGCTCTCGTACTCGGGGATGCGCGCGCCGATCGCGGCCGCGACCGACTTGAGCCGCGCGTCCCAGCCTTGCGGCAGGTCGTGGCGCACGCCGCCGACCTGCATCATGTGGTAGTGGAAGCGCGCGCCGCTGAGCTCCTCGAACAGGTCGAGGATCAATTCGCGCTCGCGCAGGCAGTACATGAAGGCGGTCGTGCCGCCGCCCAGCGCCCCGCCCATGTCGAGGGAGAACGTGCCCAGCCAGAGCAGGTGGCTGGCGACGCGCTGCATCTCGGCGCAGATCGTGCGGATGTAGCGCGCGCGGCGCGGGATCTCGCAGCCCTCGAGCTTCTCGAAGGCCATCACCAGCGCCAGCTCGTTCGTCATCGACGAGACGTAGTCGTTCTTGTCCACGATCGGCGTCGACTGCACGTAGGTCAGCTTCTCGAGCAGCTTCTCCACGCCGCGGTGCAGGTAGCCGAGGTAGGGCACGGCCTTGACCACGACCTCGCCGTCGAGCCAGAGCTTGAGGCGCAGCACGCCGTGCGTGGACGGATGCTGGGGGCCCATGTTGAGCACCATCACGTCTCCCTGGCCCTCGTAGGTCTCGATGTCGAGGTACGGGTCGGCGCGGACGCCGATCACGGGGGTTTGCACGAGCGCGCTCATCGCCATGGACGGTGCGGTGTGTTGATCGCGTAGTCGCGGTGCAACGGGTGCCCTTCCCAGTCCTCCGGCAGCATGATCCGCCGCAAGTCGGGGTGATTCTCGAAGACCGGTCCGACGAGGTCGAAGGTCTCGCGCTCCTGCCAGTCCGCGCCAGCCCAGACCGAGGAGAGGCTCGGGACGCTGGTCCCCAGCGGAACCTCGCAGCGGAACGGGAACTCGAGGCCGCGCGCGAGATCGCGCACGCGGTAGACGACCGTGTAGCGCGCGGGCAGCTCCGTCTCGCCCTGCTTCTCGGGCAGGTGGTGCATGGCCGTGACGTAGACCAGGTAGACGTAGCCCGCCTGGTACAGCGCGCGCGCGAACTCGAGCAGGCGCTCGCGCGGCACGCTGGGCCCGTGCTCCGGCGACTCGAGGCCGAGACGTTCGCGCGCGAGCAGCACCGCGTCCGGTCCGGTCATGGACGGGGGTGCTCCGCTCCGCCCTTGTCCATGTTGAGCACCGCCTTGCACTGCGCCGCGGTGATCGCCGGGTCGCGATCGCTGTCGGAGAGGCGCCGGATCTCGGGCAGGATCATCGCCGCGGTGTCGGGCCGCGCCTCGCGCACGAAGGGCTGGCCGCCGCGCGCGGCGCGGATCTTCTCCTGCAGCCGGCGCACGCCGTCGACCAGCGCGTCGGGGCTGGGCGGGCAGCCCGGCACGTAGACGTCGATCGGCATGAACGTGTCGACGCCCGGGACGACGCTGTAGATGTCGCGGTAGAAGTCGCCCGAGATCGCGCACGAGCCCATCGCGATCGCCCACTTGGGCTCGGGCATCTGCTCCCAGAGCTTGAGCACGCGCGGCGCCATCTTCACCGTGATCGTGCCGGCGATGACCATCACGTCGCACTGGCGCGGCGAGCCGCGCACGATCGTGCCGAAACGGTCCATGTCCAGGCGGCTGGCGGCGGCGGCCATGAACTCGATCGCGCAACAGGACGTGCCCATGGGGAAGATCCAGAGGCTGTTCTCCGCGCCCCAGTGCAACAGGTCATCTGCCTTCAGGAGAGCAAGGTCGAGGCCCGGAACGCGCTCGACGAGCTGGAAGGCGGGATGGTCGTAGGCCTCGTGCTTCATGGCCAGCGCAGCGCCCCCTTCTTGACCGCGTAGAGCCAGCCGAGCATCAGGATGCCGAGGAAGACGAGCATGCCCCACAGCGCGATCGCGCCGACGCTGCGCAGGCTGACCGCCCAGGGCAGGAGGAAGATCGCCTCGACGTCGAAGAGCACGAAGACCAGCGCGACGAGGTAGTAGCGCGGGTGGAAGCGCACCCAGGCGCCGCCGTCCGGCTCCTCGCCGCACTCGTAGGTGCGCGTGCGCGCCTCCGAGGGCTTGCGCGAGCGCACGCGCAGCAGCGCCGCGGCGACCAGCGTGCCCGCGGCGACGACCAGCGCGACGGCCGCGTAGGTGCCGACGCTGATCCAGGCATCGTTCGCGCTCATCGACGTGCTTAGGAGATGGTCCAGGTATCGCCCGCGCGCAGCAGCTTGGACAGGTTTCCCGGGCCGAGCTTCTTGCGCACCGCCTCGCCCTGCGCCTCCTGGAGCATGTGGTGCACCGGGTGGTCGACCGCGCGGAAGACGCCCACGGGTTCGGGGAAGTCCGGCGTGCAGCAGCTCGCCAGCGCGAAGGCCGCGGCGACCTCGCCCTGCTCGTTCCAGACCATCGGCTTGCCGCCATCCGGGTTGCCGGCCAGGTCGAGCAGCTCGGCCTGGCCGTCGGTCAGGCGCAGCCCCTTCGTGCCGCCGGCATAGGTCAGCGGCTTGCCGTGCTGCATGTAGATCTGCTTCTGGTCGCGGACCTCCTTGGCCGTGAACGACTCGAAGGTCGCGTCGTTGAAGACGACGCAGTTCTGGAGGATCTCGAGGAAGGCCGAGCCCTTGTGCTGCGCCACGCGGCGCAGCATTTCCATCAAGTGGACCGGATCGTTGTCGCTGGTGCGGCCCACGAAGCTCGCACCCGCCCCGAGTGCCAGGTGGATCGGGTTGAAGGGCGCGTCGATCGTGCCGTAGGGCGTCGACTTGGCCTTCTTGCCGAGCTCGGAGGTGGGCGAGGCCTGGCCCTTCGTCAGCCCGTAGATGCGGTTGTTGAAGAGCAGGATCTTGAGGTCGACGTTGCGGCGCAACGCGTGGATGAAGTGGTTGCCGCCGATCGAGAGCGCGTCGCCGTCGCCCGTGACCACCCAGACCTGCAGGTCCGGCCGCGAGGCCTTGAGCCCGGTCGCGATCGCGGGCGCGCGCCCGTGGATCGTGTGGAACCCGTAGGTGTTCATGTAGTACGGGAAGCGGCTCGAGCAGCCGATGCCGGAGACGAAGGCGATGTTCTCCCGCGCGATGCCGAGCTCGGGCATCAGCTTCTGCACCTGGGCCAGGATCACGTAGTCCCCGCAGCCCGGGCACCAGCGCACCTCCTGGTCCGACTGGAAGTCCTTGCGCGTGAGTTTGGATTGAACGGCTTCGGTCATGACAGGTGCTTCTCCAGGGCGCTGACCAGCTCCGAAACCCGGAAGGGCTTGCCCTTGATCTTGTGGATGCCTTGCGCGTCGACGAGGTAGCGCGCGCGGATGAGCAGGCGCAGCTGCCCGAGGTTGAGCTCGGGGATGACGACCTTCTTGAAGCGCTTGAGGATCTCGCCCAGGTCCTTCGGCAGCGGGTTCAGGTGGCGCAAATGCACGGCCGAGATCGAGTGGCCCGCGCCCTGCAGCTGCTGCACGGCCTGCTGGATCGTGCCGGCGGTCGATCCCCAGCCGAGCACGAGCACGTCGCCCTTGGGCGCTCCGAACACGGACAGCGGCGGGAGCTCGTCGGCGATGCGCGCGACCTTCTCGGCGCGCGTGCGGACCATCTGTTCGTGGTTCTCCGGGTCGTAGGAGACGTTTCCGCTCAGGCTGTCCTTCTCGAGGCCGCCGATGCGGTGTTCGAGCCCCGGCGTGCCGGGACGCACCCAGGCGCGCGCGAGCGTCTGCGGGTCGCGCCGGTAGACCTGGTAGTCCTTCGGATCGGTGCGGAACTGCGGCTCGAAGCGGGCCAGCTTCTCCGTCTCGGGCAGGAGCCAGGGCTCCTGTCCGTTGGCGATGAAGCCGTCCGTGAGCAGGATCACCGGGGTCATGTAGCGGATCGCGACGCGCGCCGCCTCGAGCACGGCGTCGAAGCAGTCCGCCGGGCCGCAGGCGGCCAAGACCGGCACGGGCGCCTCGCCGTTGCGGCCGCAGATGGCCTGGAGGAGGTCCGCCTGCTCGGTCTTCGTCGGCAGGCCGGTCGAGGGGCCGCCGCGCTGGACGTTGATCACCAGCAGCGGCAATTCGACCGTCAGGGCCAGGCCGATGGTCTCCTGCATCAGCGCCACGCCCGGGCCCGAGGTCGTGGTGACGCCCAGGTTCCCGCCGAAGGCCGCGCCCAGAGCCGCGCCCACGGCCGCGATCTCGTCCTCGGCCTGGAAGGTGAAGACGCTGAAGTTCCTGTGCTTCGCGAGCTCGTGGAGGATGTCGCTGGCGGGCGTGATCGGGTACGTGCCGAGGAAGACCTTGATGCCCGCGAGCTCGCTCACCGCGACCAGGCCGAGCGCCGTGGCCTCGTTGCCCGAGATGCTGCGGTAGGTGCCGGGCGGCAGCTTGGCCGGAGCGACGACGATGGTCTCGGAGAAGATCTCGGCCGTCTCGCCATAGTAGTAGCCGGCCTTGAGCGCCTTCTCGTTGCCCGCGGCGATGTCCGGGGTCTTGGCGAACTTCTGCTGCAGGAACTTGACGGTCGGCTCCATCGGCCGGCTGTACATCCAGAGCATCATCCCCAGCGCGAACATGTTCTTCGCGCGGCCGATCTCGCGCGCCGAGAGGCCCGAGTCGGCCAGCGCGGTCGCGGTCAGCTTCGAGATGTCGATCGCGTGCACGCGGTAGGCCGAGAGCGAACCATCCTCCAGCGGGTTGGAGGCGTAGCCGGCCTTGTCGAAGTTCTGCTGCGTGAAGGCGCCGCTGTTGATGATCAGCGTCCCGCCGCGCACGAGGTCGGCGAGGTTGGTCTTCAGCGCCGCGGGGTTCATCGCGACCAGGACCTGGGGCGCATCGCCCGGCGTGAAGACCGGCGCGCTCGAGAACTGGACCTGGAAGCCCGATACGCCGGCCAGCGTGCCTACAGGGGCACGGATCTCGGCCGGGTAGTCCGGCAGCGTCTGCAGGTCGTTGCCGGCCAGCGCCGAGACGCGCGTGAACTCCGAGCCCGTGAACTGCATCCCGTCGCCGGAATCGCCACAGAAGCGGATCGTGACGGCTCGTTCCTTGCCGGTGCGCAGGCCGCCGGCCGTCGATGTGTCTGCCGCAGGCGCTCCCCCCCTCACAGGAAGGCGCCTCGGGCTGCTCCCGGTGGAGCTGGCCCGACCCACAGCAGGGCGCAATGTTATACCGATCGAGGGTCGCCCCTTCCCTCCGAACTTCGGTCCGTGAATCGGGAGGGCCTGGTCTGTAGCAGCCCCTGAGCGGGTGCGGCGCACCCGCCCCTGCGGGCCTACCCCCAGGACGGATGGACGACCCGCGGAGTCGACCCCATACTTTCGCCCACGCCGGCCCCGTTCCGAATCGTGCAATCCCGCGCGAGCCGGGAGGTCGCCGGTGCACTCCCAAATCACGAAAGCAACCCAATGACCTTCGCGCTCGGATCCTCTCCGCTGTGCTGGATGGGTTGACGACGCACGGATCAGGCACAACGGAAAGGAACAGACACATCCATGGGTACCCGACTCTTCGTCGGCAACCTCTCGTTCAGCACCACGGCCGACACGCTCCGGGCAGCCCTCTCGGAGGGTGGCCGGACGGTCAAGGACGTCCAGATGCCCGCCGACCGGGAAACCGGCC
>WNFL01012451.1_pt1 | contig 15613 bp, 9 predicted proteins | sample 5400361 | NCBI WGS metagenome assembly WNFL01 (sample SAMN13153351, study PRJNA577476) | soil metagenome | isolation source: 40 cm soil on Douglas fir-dominated hillslope | place: USA:California | collected 2013-09-17
GTCGCTCCGCCGAACCAGAGCCTCTCGTTCAACGCCGATCTCCTGTGGGAGTTCAACGACCAGGATCTCTCGCACTACCGGTTGTTCAACGTCGACTACGTGATCGCACCACGCACCGTGACGTTCTCGTCCGACCTGCGAGTGCTCGCGACAACTTCGAAGTACGTCCTCTATGCAGCACCGGGACGTGGGTATGCGGAGTACGCGACGATCACGCGTAGCGAGCCTGCGTCGACCAAAGCGGAGCTGTTCGCGAAGGAGCTTGCGTGGCTTCGCAGCGGCGACGTGGCGCGGTGGTCATTCGCGCGCTACGACTATCCGAATACGGCCCCCGTCGACGTCGCGGTGCCCATCCCCGACTGCGCAGCGGGCCGCATCGCGTACGAGCGGGTGCAGCCCGCTCGCTTCGAGGTCCTCGCCCGCTGCGACACCGCCTCCGCCATGGTGATCAAGGTCACGTACCACCCGAACTGGCGCGTCACCGTCGATGGCGCCGCGGTGCCGACGTTCATGGCATCGCCGAGCTATCTCGCCTTCGCACTACCTGCGGGCGAGCACTTCATCGTCGCGGAATACCGCTCGACGCCGATCAAGACACCCCTCCTCACGCTGGGCGCGGTCGTCCTGGCCGCGACCGGCGTGGCCGGCATCGGACGGCGCCGTCTTGAGACGTCCCCCGCTCGGGTGAGGAGCCTCTGGCGGACCCTGCATGCGCAGTGGTCCAAACAACGAGCCGGTCGGGACTAGGTTGCCCCTCGCTTGGTCGCGAGCACGGACCTAGATTGACTGCACGCCGAGACCGAAGGGTCGAGGCGGACCCGAGCGAAACGGCAAACCCGTCGCGAGGCGGGGACGCAAAGCCTCCGGACTCAGTGAGTTAGCGGGGTTACCGAAACGAGGATGAGCTGTGACGAGCCTTCTGAAGATCGCGGGAGTGGGCGCGCTTGCGCTCCTGGCCCTGATGTTCGTCTTCCGCGCTCAGGCGAGCGCGAACGATGGCCCTACCTGCGCTCCGACCACCGGTTTCATCCCGCAGTTCTGCGTCAACGTACCTCTGGGCACGAGCGTGCGTCGTGAGACCTCCGTCCCTCTGTCGACGGTCCTCACGGCCCGCGCCGACGTCCGCGTCGAGTCGGGCATCCCGGCTCCCGAGGTCGTGCGCCTCGCCTCCAGCGTCGACAGCACCATCAGCCGGATCGAGCAGGTCTTCGGTCGCTCCTTCACGGCCAAGCTGCGGATCCTCGTCTTCGCGACCCGCGCGAGCTTCGCGCGCGCCACTCAGGACCTCTTCGGCTACTCGACCGAGACAGCGGCGAATGTTGCGGCTTCCTACGGCGGCGTCTTCGATCCTCAGACACTCACGATCGCGGTGAGCTGGCAGGCGGCGGCCGGCGCGAACCTGCCTGGTCTTCTCGCGCATGAGCTCACGCATCTCGCGATCCGGGAGATCGTGGGCCGCGACGCCATCCTTCCCGCATGGTTCGAGGAAGGGCTCGCGGCGGAGGTCCAGGCCGGGGACGGCGCCAGCGACACCGACGCGCGTCTCGCGGCGCGCTCGCTGCTCGCGAATTCCCCGCGCACGCTCGACACCATCACGACGCTGGCCGAATGGCATCGTGCCTATGCGCAGATCGGGACAGCCCTCTATGCGGTATCGGCTGAGACCGTGGGCGCGATCGAAACGAGGATCGGGCGCGGCGGGATGTTCTCCCTGCTCGCCGAGGTCGGTCGCGGTGCCAGCTTCGAGGACGCGTATCGCGCGCGTTCCGGCGAGAGCCTGGGTGAGTTCTTCGCTCGCTTCACGACTGCCCTCGCGCTCCGCGCGAACGTGACCGTTGGCACTGTCGCCGACAGCAGCGGCAACCTCACGTGGACGCTTTCGGCATTCGCCCCGAACACCGACGTTCAGGTGAGGATCGCGGGACAGAGCTACGACCTGGCGTACACGGTGCGCACCGATGCGATCGGGATGTACCGCGGTACCTTTGGTTCGACCGCCGCGTTCGGGACCTACACGCTCACAGCACGGACCGCGACACTCGACGTGACGGCATCGATCAACACGGCGTCGCGCTAGCGAGCAAGCGAGCGAGTCCTCGTCTCATACCTGTGGGGTAGTCACATCGGCATCCGTTTCTGGGACTTCCTCAGCATGGCGCCGATCCTCCGCGTGCCTAACCATTTGTGTTGCCAGAGGACGAAGTCTGGCTCGAACGAATGGCAAATCCGCCGCGAGGCGGTGACGCAAAGCCTCCGGACTCTTCGAGTCAGCGGGGCTCCCGAAACGAGGATAAGTAATGCGATTTGTTCTAACGGCCGCCGGTGCTGGGATGCTGATGCTCTTCGGCCTGGTGTTCGTTTTGGCCGATCAGGCGAGTGCGAATGATGGTCCCGTCTGCGGCACGACAACCGGCTACCTCCCGAAGCTCTGCCTGGGCCTCCCCATCCTCGCGACCCCGCGGCGCGACGATCCGATCCTTACGACCGTCGCGAAGGGACAGACCGTCACGACGCCGCAAGCTGACATCGCGCCGCGAACCGATGTTGTCATCGAACCGGAGGCGTCCTCAGACGTTCTCGTTCCGGCGGCGATCGTTGCTCCCGACGGCGACACGCCGGAGGGTCCTGAGCGCGCGCAGCCCGAGGCCCTGGCACTCGAGCGAGTGTTCGACGTTGCCGACCTTCGCGCCTACGCTCGCGACGCTGCCATCAGGCAGGGAATCGATCCCGTCCTTTTCGTGCGGCAGATTACCGCGGAGTCGGAGTTCGATGCGAACGCGGTGTCGAAGGCGGGCGCCGTCGGCATCGCGCAGATCATGCCGGCGCTACATCCCGAGGTCGACCCGACCGATCCGTACGCGTCGCTCGACTACGCCGCGCGCCTGATGCGCGGATACATCGTTCACTTCGGCGACTGGAGGCGCGCGCTCATCGCGTACAACGCCGGCCCGGGACGCCTCATGCCCGGAAACCCGGCGTACCTGCCGATGGCGACGCTCCTCTCGGACTCGTTCGGGGGCGGCGAGACGAAGCGCTACGTGGCCAGGATCCTCGGCCGCTAGCGTTAGCGGGCGGAGTCCTTCTCCAGCATCCCGCGGTTGTGCACGAACAGCGCGGCCTGTGTCCGATCGGTGAGCTCGAGCTTGCTGAAGATGTTGGAGATGTGCGTCTTCACCGTGCGCTCGCTGATGCCGAGCTCAGCACCGATCTCCTTGTTCGCGCGACCGCTCGCGACGAGCCGCAGAACCTCGCGCTCCCGGGGCGTGAGGTCCGAATAGACGTCGGACTCTGACGAAGCGTTGGCGCTTCGCAGCTGGCCGAACTCGTCGAGCACGCGGCGCGCGACCGACGGGTAGATGAGCGAGAAGCCATCGGCCACGGTGCGGATCGAGTTCGTGAGCTGAGTCGCCGTGACCTCCTTTAGAAGGTAACCCGACGCTCCGGCGCGGATCGACGAGAAGACGAGATCGTCCTCGTCGTAGTTCGTGAGCACGATGACGCGCGCCGACGGGACGTAATTGCGCACGCGTCGTGTCGCGGTGACGCCGTCCCAGTCGCCCATGTTGATGTCCATGAGCACCACGTCCGGCAGCAGCTCCTGCGCGAGCTCGAGTGCCGCGTGACCGTCGCCGGCTTCGCCGACCACCTCGATGTCCGGCTCCGTCTCGAGGATGGTGCGCAGGCCACTCCGAACGACCGCATGGTCGTCGACGATGAGGATCTTGATGCGGCGTTTCTCGTTCACCGGCCGAGGAGCCTCGCGAAGAATCCGACACGCTCCTTCGTCTCTTCGGCAGGGGCGTCGGTGGGCTCGGCGTTGTCGCCCGCGCGGCGCCCGTAGTTCTCGATCCGCACCGACTCGGTGGCGTACGGGATGCTTGCGCGGACGATGCTGCCTTTCCCAGGCTCGCTGCGGACGACGAGGTGACCGCTCGCGGCTTCGGCGCGCTCGCGCATGCCGACGACGCCGAAGTGACCGCGGTCCTCGGCGCCGCGGAACGTCTCCTCGACATCGAAGCCCTTCCCATCGTCTTCGACGGTGACGACGACGCCGTCCTGGTCGTACAGGAGCGCCACCTTCGCGGTCGTCGCGCCCGCATGCTGCGCGACGTTGCGAAGCGCTTCACCCACGATGCGAATGATCGCGCGCTCCACGACCGCGTCGAGCTCGCGCGGCTGACCGCTCTCCTCCATCTGGACCTGCAGACCGGTCTGTCGCCGGAGGTCGTCGACCAGGCGGCCGAGCGTGACGGGAAGGTTGAGTCCGCCGGTCTCGCTCTGGCGGAGGGCGGTCATGTATTGCCGCACGTCCATGAGCGTCGCGCGCGCGTCACGCGAGGCCTTCGCGAGCTGCGGTCCCAGAAGCGCAGGGTCCTTGTCGAGAGCGCGCTGGCAGCCCTCGAGCGCGAGCACCACACCGGTGAGCTCCTGCGCGAGGCCGTCGTGCAGCTCCTGCGCGATCTTGCGCCGCTCGGCCGACACGCCTTGATCGACGACGTCGGTCGATGTCGATCGCTGCAGCAGGCCCACCAGGTACTCGCCGACGCTGACGCTGAAGTCCGCTTCGTCCTCGGTGTACCGGCCCGCAGCGCGTGCCGTCACCAGAACGCCAAGCGCGCCGATCGGTGTCACGAGATAGTTCGTTCCTCCGGGCGGCGCCCACGCCGGCATCGTCTTCAGGTCGGCGAGTGTCCCGCGCGCCGCCCGCTTCTCGCGAAGCACGGTCGCGAGAATGGTGTCCGATTCTTCGACGGGTACCTCGGACGTTCCCTTGTCGTAGCCGGTCGCCGCGCGCATGCGCAGTCGATGCTCGGCGTGCGCCCAGATCCCGACCGCGTCGTGGCCCAGAGCGCCGGCGAGCATCATCGCAGCACTGTCGAGATCGCTTTGCACGTCGGTGCCGAGCGTGGCGAGCCGCGAGAGCTCGAAGAGCACCATCGCCTGCTTGCGATCGTCCTCCGCCTGATGGAGGCGTGCCTCGATCTCCTGTGTCTGTTTGCTGTTGCGCCACATCGCGTTCGCCTCGGCGAGCTCGATGCCCGCGAGCTCCGCGAGCCGCGTGAGCGTCGGAATGTCCGTGTCGTCGATCTCACGGCCGGCCACGAAGGCAGCGAGCGCTCCGGCGATCTGATCGCGCCACACGATGGGTGCCGCGAGCAGTGTCTCGGCGTCGCGCCCGTCGCCCAGATGTAGCGCGCCGTTCTGGATCTGCTCGGTCGAACCTGTCTGCACGACGCGGAGGAGCGCTTCGCCGGCGGGACCGTCCCACGCGGTCTGCGGGATGTTGTGCGCCGCGTAGGTCGAGAGGCCGGACTGACCCGGAAGCACGATGGCGATGCCGTCGAGCTTGCCGAGCGCCGCGAGGTGGGCGAGGCGCGCGGACCAGAAGTCAGCGCCGGCCCTGCTGCTCAACCTTCCCCCTCCGCGCTCAGGCGATGGACGCTTCGCCCTCGATCCGGAACTCCAGTACGTTGCGAGTGCCGGACACGAGTCGCAGCTGCGGCTCGTCGATCACGCGCAGCCCACTGGCGAACTCCTCCGTCGTCATAGGAGAACGCAGCGCCACTGTGAGTGTCGCTATGCCACCGCGGAAGTCTCGGACATACAGGGACCGTACGGTTGGTAGCGACTGGATACGGCGTTCGACCTCCACGAGGCGGGCGAACGATCGGACCGGCGAGAGCACCAGCTGAAGGTCGGTCGTTGGGGCTCCGGCCTCCACCCTCGCTGGGGGCATTTCGCGACCCTCGAGGGCTCGAAGCGGTGGCGGAACCGCCTGCTGGGCCGCGGCGGCTCGCGACGCGGCGGCGCGGCGCTCGCGTTCGGCCTGCAGCTCGGCGGCGACCTTCTCGGCAGCGGCCTGCTCCGCCATCGCCCGCTCAGCGGCCGCTCGCTCGCTCGCGGCGCGTTCGGTCGCCGCGCGTTGCGCTGCGGCGCGTTCGGCCGCGGCGCGTTCCGCCTCGCGCTCGGTGGCAGCTCGTTCTGCGGCCGCGCGCTCAGCAGCTGCGGCGCGCTCCGCCGCTGCACGCTCTGCGGCGCGCTGCGCCGCGGCGCTCTCCGCGAGCGCGCGCTCCGCTTCGGCGCGTCGCTGGGCGGCGGACCGCTCGGCCTGGGCGCGCTCCTGCGCGGCGCGCTCCGCCGCAGCCTGCTCGGCCGCAGCGCGGAGCTCTTCCTGCGCGCGTCGCTCTTCGGCAGCGCGTCGCTCTTCGATCGCGCGCTCCATCGCAGCGCGTTCCTCGACCGCGCACCGTTCTTCTTCCGCTCGTCGCTCTGCTGACGCCCGCCGTTCTTCTTCGGCGCGCCGCTCGTCCGCGGCGCGACGTTCCGCGGATGCTCGTTCCTCTTCAAGACGACGGTCTGTTGCTGCCTGCTCCGCTGCGGCACGTTCGGCTGCTGCGTGCTCGGCTGCGGCCCGCTCTTCGTTCGCGCGCTGCTCCTCATGAGCGCGTCGCTCCTCGGCGGCGATCCGTTCCTGTATCGCACGTTCCATCGCGGCGTTTTCCGCCGCGGCCCGCTGCTCTTCTTCGGCACGGCGCTCCTGCGCGAGCCGTCGTTCCTCCGCGGCACGTTCCATCGCGGCGCGATCTTCGGCTGCGTGACGTTCTTCGATCTCGCGCGCTTCGGCCGCGGCGCGACGCTCCGCCGCCGCGCGTTCGGCCGCGGCACGTTCTTCCGCGGCGCGCGCCTCCGCTGCCTCACGCTCGACGGCCGCGCGCTGCGCTGCAGCGCGCTCCTCCTCGGCACGACGTTCCTCTTCCGCGCGGCGCGCTTCGGCAGCGCGACGATCCTCGGCGGCGCGCTCTTCCGCCGCGCGCAGCTCCGCTGCCACGCGCTCTTCTTCGGCACGCCTCGCCTCTTCGACGCGCTGTGCCTCGGCAAGTCGCTCTACCTCAGCGCGCTGCTCTGCGGCGCGGCGCTCTTCGTCGACGCGTCGCGCTTCAGCGGCGACTCGTTCTTCCTCCGCGCGTCGCGCTTCCAGTGCGACGCGTTCCTCTTCGACGCGTCGCGCCTCGGCCGCGGCTCGCTCCACTTCTGCTGCGCGCTCCGCTACGAGGCGGTCTTCTTCTGCGCGTCGTGCCTCGGCGGCCTCGTCGACGGAGGGGAAGACCTCTTCGTCCTCGAGCACTGCAAAGAGCTCGTGGTCTTCGACCTGACGTGCTTCCTGGACGGCCGATTCCTCATCCTCGAACGGCTCCTGCGCCGTCGGCGGTTCGACCGGCTCGTGCGCGAGGGTCTCAGGTGCCGCGGCCACTGGCTCGTCCACCGTCGGCCACGACTCCTCGATGCGCGGCGCGGCCGGACGCGCGACGGGCGGCGCGGCGCGATCGAGCGGTGAGACTGGCGCGCGGCGGTACTCGTCGATGAGCTCTTCGAACAGACCGCGCAGCGCCTCGGAGGCCGCGACGCGCATCTCGGACGGGCTCGCCACGGGTGTGACTGGCCGGCCGAGTGGCGCGATCGCGCCGCGGCGCTGCTGCGCGATGTCGTCCTGAAGCTGATCGTGCTCCTCGCGCAGGCGCTCGATCTCCTTGAGGAGCATCCGGCGCTCTTCGCGTGCCTGCTCGAGGATCTGCGAGGCGGTGGTCTCGGCGCGCTCGCGGATCTCGTACGCGGCGCGAAGAGCCGTGGCCATCGCTTCCTGCGCCGTCGCGTCGTATTCCTCGTAGATGGCGGAACGGCGCTGGGCGGCCTCAAGATCGGCCTGGAGTTGGGCGGCGCGCTTGGAGAGCTCGGCCACCCGCGCTGAGAGGGCGGCGACGACGTCGTTCGAGCTATTCACGCGGCCTTCGGCCAACGTGGACCGCCTTTCTTCCTCGCCTCTCCCCGCGTGCGGCCCCAGCGTACACAATTCAGCGGTGGCGAAGAAGGACAAAAAGGACAAGAAGGACCAGGAGGGCCCGGTCGACCTCGCGGCGCGGATCGGAGCTCGTCCCGAGCCTCCGCCGACGCCAGCCCCGGCACCGCCCCCGAAGAAGGTGGAGCCCCCGCAGCCGGCGCGTCTCGACGCTCCGTTACCGCCGCGCCGCGCCGAGGAGCGGCCGCGTGAGGAGCGTCAGCGTTCGACTCCGACGCCGCCTGCGCCGGACCCGGGTTCGATGGAGTGGCCGTCGCCGATACCGCCGCTCGACGAACGCATCGAGCCGGCGATCCCATCGACGCGAACGCCACCTGGACCGGGCGAGACTGATCTTGTGGTGACACCCCTACCGACGCCGGACGACTGGCACCGCTTCGAGCTCGCGCTCCGTCGCGTTCGTGGCATCGGTCAGCTGAAGACGGAGTACTACCGGCACTCGGTGCTGAAAGTGCGCGTCAGCTACAGCGGCGCGGATCGTCTCGCGCATCTGCTTCGCGCCGGCGTGCCGGGATACCGGGTGCGTGTGATCGGCGAGGATCGCAAGACGCTGCAGATCCTCGTCGCATCGGAGTCGGACGAGCGACGACCCGGCTGAACCGCGCGTGCATGAAGTGCATAGCGCCTAGACTCGGTCGATGAGCTCAGACCTCGAACGCCGCGCGAAGCGCGTGCTGTCGCCGCTCCCCGGCCGCTACACCTGGCTGCCGCTCGACCGCGGTGAAGGCAGCTGGCTCATCACCAAGGACGGCCGCCGCGTCTTGGATCTCACCTGCGGCATCGCCGTCACGAACGTCGGTCACGCGCATCCGAAGGTCGTGAAAGCAGTCAGCGAGCAGGCCGCGAAGCTCATGCACATCTCCACCGGTGTAGCGACGTACGAATCCAACATCGCCCTCGCCGAGGCGCTCGGGACCGTGACGCCGCGGGGCCTCGACACCGTCTTCTTCGGGAACTCCGGCGCTGAAGCGGTCGAGGCGTCGATCAAGCTCGCGCGCCAATACACCAAGCGTCAGGCGATCATCGCGTTCCGCGGAAGCTTTCACGGGCGTACGGCCGGCGCGCTCACCGTCACGACATCGAAGTCGTCGTACCGCCTCGGCTACGGGGCGATGCTGCCCGAGGTCTACGTCGCGCCTTATCCATACGCGATGACCTGTCCGATCAAGCCGGCGCACGACGCGCCGACCTGCGCTGAGCATTGCCTCGCCGAGCTCGAGACGATGCTCGAGCACGAGGTGCCACCGGAGCACGTCGCGGCGATCCTCATCGAACCCGTCCTCGGCGAGGGCGGATACGTCGCGCCGCCGAGCTCGTTCCTCGTGGCGCTGCGCGAGCTCGCGACGCGCATCGGTGCGCTCCTCGTCATGGATGAGGTCCAGACCGGGTTCGGCCGCACCGGCGCGTGGTTCGCGACGCAGAAGCACGGCGTCGATCCGGACATCCTCGTCCTCGCGAAGGCGCTCGGCGGCGGACTGCCGCTCGGGGCCATCGTGACCTCGCGCGAGATGCAGGAGAAGTGGATCTCCGGCACGCACGGCTCGACCTTCGGAGGCAATCCCGTCTCCTGCGCGGCTGGCCTCGCGTCGTTCGAGGTCATTCGGGACGACGGGCTCGTCGCCCGCGCGGAGCGCTTGGGCGAGCTGATGGTCAAAGAGCTCGCGCCTCTGCGCGCCGATCCACGCGTGCGCGAGATCCGCCGGTTCGGCGCGATGGTCGCCGTCGAGTTCGACTCGAAGGCGACGGCGAAGGCGGCGATCGGCGGCGCGCTCGAGCGCGACGTCCTGCTGATCACCTGCGGCGCGCACGATCAGGCCGTGCGCTTCATCCCCGCGCTGAACATCGCCGAGGACGACCTGCGCCGGGGCGTCCGGGCGCTGATCGAAGCCGCGACCACCTCGAGGACACCGACACCGGCCTGACACCGGGCTGATCCAGGCCCAAAGGTCCCGGGTGCTCAGCGAACGGTCCTGATTCAGTCCTGGTTCAGCGTCGTCCTCTGTATCGCCGCGTTGTAAACGTCGAGACGGGGAGGTAGGCGATGCAGACAGCCGGCACAGCGCTGCTCGTCGCGGACGACCCCCAGGTCGCGGCGACGCTGCGGCGCCACTTGGCGCGGGCGGGCTTCATCGTCTACGACGCGCGCGACGAGCGAGAGGCTGTTCATCGCGTCGAGGAGATCGCACCCGACGTCGTGATCCTCGATCTCCCCCTCGAGCGTGGCGGCGCGAGCACCTCCCGTCGCATCCGCGAGCTCGCGTCGGGCGGTGACGTGCCGCTCCTCGTGCTCTCGGCCGCGCAGGACGTGACAACGAAGCTCGCGGCATTCGAGCTCGGCGCGGATGACTTCGTCGTGAACACGGTGGATCCCTCCGAGCTGCTCGCCCGCGTGCGCGCGATCCTTCGTCGCGGCGCCGACCGCCGGACCGTGCGGCGTATCGGTCCGCTGCGCATCGCGCTCGCGACAGGCGATGCGTGGCTCGCCGAGCATCAGCTCGAGCTGACCAACGGTGAGCGTGCCGTGCTCGTCGAGCTCGCGCGCGCATACCCCGGCCTCACCGCTCGCACCGCGCTGGACCGGCGCCCCGACCACGAGCACGAAGTGAGCTCGAACGTCACGGAAGTACTCGTCGCACGCCTGAGGCGAAAGATCGCGGCCGCGGGCGGGGGCGTCGAGATCAACGCGGTGCGCCGCTCCGGTTATGTGCTTCGACCGATGGTCGCCACCGCGGACATCCCCGTCTCGCACTAGCAATTCGCAGCGCCCACTCTCGGTCGCAGTCAAGAGAGCAATGCCTTCGACACGTGCCTGCGATCTCTCGATGACACTTCGGTCTTGACACGCCCAATTCGCGGGCGTAGGTTCAACCACCCCAACCCCTTGGGGCGCCTGGGCGGGCCGCCACAAGCAGTTGGGGCATTGAGTGAAGGAGGGCTGTATGACCGTCCTGACGCGCGCCCTGGGGACCCAAAGCGCTCAGGTGGTCGTTCTCCTCCTTCTTATCGCGTCTGACCGCGTACCGGCCGTCTCGGCCCGTTAAGGGGGGTTTCCATGGCCATTACAGCGCTACCCCAGGAGTCCGTCTCCGCGACCGCGCCAAAGAAAGGCCTCCGCCTCGAGCGGTTTTTCACCCACGAAGGCGTCCACCCCTACGACGAGATCGAGTGGGAGCGCCGCGACGCGGTGATCCCCGGTGAAGGCGGCAACGTCTTCGAGCAGAGGGGCGTCGAGGTCCCGAAGTTCTGGTCGGCGACCGCGACCAACGTCGTCGCGTCCAAGTACTTCCGAGGGAAGCTCACCTCGCCGGAGCGCGAGTGGAGCGTGAAGCAGATGGTCGACCGCGTCGTCGACCGGATCACGAAGTGGGGGATCGAGGGCGGGTACTTCGCGACCGATACGGACGCCCAGATCTTCAACGTCGAGCTGAAGTACCTCATGGTGCACCAGCACGCATCCTTCAACTCGCCGGTGTGGTTCAACATCGGCGTCGAGGGCGTTCCGCAACAGGCATCCGCCTGCTTCATTCTCTCGGTCGGCGACGACATGCACTCGATCCTCGATTGGTTCAAGAACGAGGGCGTGATCTTCAAGGGTGGCTCCGGGTCGGGGATCAACGTCTCTCGCATCCGCTCGAGCAAGGAGCAGCTCTCCGGCGGCGGCTACGCCTCCGGGCCTGTGTCGTTCATGCGCGGCGCGGACTCCGTCGCCGGCTCCATCAAGTCCGGTGGCACCACGCGGCGTGCCGCCAAGATGGTCGTCCTCGACAGCGATCACCCCGACATCCACGACTTCATCTGGTGTAAGGCCAAGGAAGAGAAGAAGGCCTGGGCCCTGGGCGAGATGGGCTACGACATGAGCCTCAACGGCGAGGCGTGGCAGTCGATCCAATTCCAGAACGCCAACAACTCCGTCCGCGCGACCGACGACTTCATGAAGAGCGCGCTCGCGGGGGAATCGTGGAACCTCACCGCGCGCACCGACGGCCAGGTCCTCGAGACCTTGCCGGGCCGCGACCTGCTGCGCGAGATCGCGGAGGCCACCTGGCAGTGCGGCGACCCCGGGATGCAGTTCGACACGACGATCAACGACTGGCACACCACGCCGGTGTCGGGTCGCATCAACGGCTCGAACCCCTGCAGCGAGTACATGAGCATCGACGACTCGGCCTGCAACCTCGCGTCGCTGAACCTCATGCGTTTCCTGCACGCCGACGGCGAATTCGACGTCGCGCGGTTCGCGCGTGCCGTCGACGTCCTGTTCACCGCGCAGGAGATACTCGTCGGCTTCTCGGACTACCCGACGCCGGCGATCAGCGTGAACGCGAAGAGCCACCGCCAGCTCGGCATCGGCTACGCGAACCTCGGCGCGCTACTCATGCAGCGCGGTCTCGCGTATGACTCCAACGAGGGTCGCGCTTATGCCGCGTCGATCACGGCGCTCATGACGGGCGAGGCGTACGCGCAGTCCGCGCGTCTCGCCGCTGCGGTCGGACCCTACGAGGCGTATGCGAAGAACAAGGTCGGGCACGACCGCGTGATGGAGAAGCATCGCGCCGCTGCGTACCGGATCATCGCCGACCTCGTTCCGCCGACACTGCTGTCGGCCGCTCGCCAGTCGTGGGACGACGCGGTGAGCATCGGCAAGACGAGCGGCTACCGGAACGCGCAGGCTTCGGTGCTCGCTCCGACCGGAACGATCAGCTTCATGATGGATTGCGACACGACCGGTGTTGAGCCGGACATCGCGCTCGTGAAGTACAAGCGCCTCGTCGGCGGCGGCATGATGAAGCTCGTCAACGGCACGGTCCCGGGCGCGCTGCGCCGTCTCGGCTACACCGAGACCGCCGGCTCAGCGATCACCACCTACATCGAGCAGCAGGGCACGATCGAGGGCGCGCCTGGGCTGCGCGACGAGCACCTCGCGGTGTTCGACTGCGCCTTCAAGCCGCAGAACGGACAGCGCTCGATCACTCACATGGGTCACATCAAGATGATGGGCGCGGTCCAGCCGTTCATCTCCGGCGCGATCAGCAAGACCGTGAATCTGCCGGAGACCGCGACCGTCGACGATGTCGCCGAGGCGTACCTCGAGGCCTGGAAGCACGGCGTCAAGGCGATCGCGGTCTACCGCGACGGCAGCAAGAAGGTCCAGGCGCTGTCTGTGAACGCCGACGCGAGCAACAGCAAGACCCAGACGGCACCGGCGGTCGTCACCGTCGAGCGGATCGTCGAGGTCAATCGGCCGCAGCGGCGCCGACTCGCCGACACGCGCGAGTCGCTCACGCACAAGTTCTCGATCGAGGGGCACGAGGGCTACATCACCGTCGGCAAGTTCGAGGACGGCACGCCCGGCGAGCTCTTCGTCACGATGGCCAAAGAGGGCTCGACGCTCTCCGGGATGATGGATGCCTTCGCCACGAGCATCTCGCTGTTGTTCCAGTACGGCGTCCCGCTGTCGCACCTCGTCGAGAAGTTCGGCTACATGCGCTTCGAGCCGTCCGGATGGACGGGCAACCCTGAGATCGGAATGGCGAAGTCGATCGTGGACTACGTATTCCGCTGGCTCGGTCATCGCTTCCTCACGGCTGAAGAGAAGTCGTACATGGGCCTCACGCGCACGAGCGAAGTCGTTAGCGACGCGGCCGTGCAGCAGCAGCGCCTCGAGCGGATCGTCTCGATCGTCCCGCCACCCATTACTGAGAACTTCACCATCGCGAGTCCGTCCCCCGCTAGGGGGATGCGGCTCAACTCGACACCCGATGCGCCGCCGTGCCCTCGCTGTGGCTGGCTCACCGTGCGAAACGGCACCTGCCACAAGTGCGAGAACTGCGGGGAGACGACCGGGTGCTCATAACTCCCTAGAAAGGCTCTGGCCGGCCCGCCCGCTGGCCAGTCCGCCTCGATGGCCCGGCACTCCCTGCTCCCCTGGGGTGCCGGGCCTTCTTTTTGCCTATTTGTGACGCAACTGTCATCTGGACCACAAATTGCGTACGAGTTGTTGGTTACAAATCTGACGCGGATTGAATGGAACGATGGGACGCTTTCGTTCGTCTCAGATGCAGTGCTCAGAATGAATCGCGCGGTGCTGGTGGGCACCGATGGGGAGGCCGTTCCGCATGGCAGTAGCGACTAGAGAAGGCGAGCGCGGCGCACGACGCAGCCGCGGTCTCTCTCTGAAGTTCATTGTCCTCCCACTCGCGATCATCGCAGCGGCCGTCGCGATCGTGTTCGCCGCACCGTTGGTCTACGCCGAACGCGCGCTACCGGGCGTCGCGGTCGCGGGCGTGCACGTTGGTTCTCTCGACAGCGCGGCGATCAAGGAGCGGCTCGACCGCGAGCTCTCGCAGCCGTGGTCCGAGCGTGCCGTTGTCGCGGCGTATGACGGCCAGAGCTGGCGCACGACGAACGGAGAGCTCGCGGTTTCCCCCGACGTCGACACCGCCATCGCAGCCGCGCTCGCATACGGCAAGAGCGGTACCCCCCTTGAGCGTGCCAACGCCTGGCTCGACGCCCTGCGCGGCCAGGCCCAGATCCCGCTCACGCTTCGCGCCGAGGGCGCTGCGCTGGACCGCTGGGTCGCGAGCCTTGCGACGGCGATCGACCGCCAGGCCGTCTCCGGCGAGATCGCGCTCTCGGCGAAAGGTCTGACGCTCACCGACCCGGTCCTCGGCCGTGACCTCGACCGGGTCGCGACCATCGCCTCGGTCCTCGCGGCGCAGACGTTCGATGACCGCGAGATCGACCTGCGCGTCCGAGCGATCTATCCGGCGGTCGACGAGTCCGGCTATCGCGACGCCGCTGCGCGCGCGACCGCGGCGGTCACGCCTCTCGAAGTTACCGTCGAGGATCGGCGGATCGCCGAGGACCCTGCTGCTCTCACCACGCTGCTCACGATCGAGCGTGTCGCGGCCCGAGCGGATGAGCTGCCCGCGCTGCCGGTCGGCGCGATCGCTCCCTCCGCGCGCTACCGGTATGTCGTGTCTCTCAAACAAGACCGCCTGACAGAGTGGGTCACCGCAGTGGCTGCGAAGCTCGATCGGCCCGCGCTCAGCGCGAAGTTCGCCGTGAATGCCGACGGTGTGCCGTCCGTCATCGCCGGCGCCACGGGAATCCGTGTCGCGCAAGACAAGCTCGTTATGCAGCTCGCGACGGACCTGCTGCGACCGGCCGTCGGCACGCGCAACGTCGCGGCGCCCGCTGCGGTCGAGACCCCGGCGTTCTCGACGGAGCAGGCGAATGCGTGGCTCCCGAAGATCTCGCGGACCTCGGAGTTCACGACCTACTACCCGCCGAGCGCCGCGCGGCACGCGAATATCTCGACGGGCTCATCCCAGTTCGATGGCGTGGTGATCCTTCCGGGGCAGACCTTCTCGTTCTGGGAGCTGCTCGGACCGGTCACCGTCGAGCGTGGCTACGCCTTCGCCGGGGCGATCATCAACAACCGCTCCGACGAGAACGTCATCGGCGGCGGGCTCTGCCAGGTCTCGACGACGATGTTCAACGCCGTCTCGAAGCTCGGCTACGAGATCGTGGAGCGCCACGCGCATGGCTATTACATCGATCGTTACCCGATCGGCCTCGATGCTGCGGTCTTCGAGCCGGGGGTCGACTTCAAGTGGAGGAACGACACCGACGCGCCGGTCTTCCTGTGGTCGTGGAACGACGCGACGAGCCTGACTTTCGATGTCTGGAGCGTTCCGACGGGTCGCACGGTGTCGTTCAGCGCAGCGGCACAGAGTCGCTTCGTGGATGTTCCGG
>WNFL01012566.1_pt1 | contig 15612 bp, 21 predicted proteins | sample 5400361 | NCBI WGS metagenome assembly WNFL01 (sample SAMN13153351, study PRJNA577476) | soil metagenome | isolation source: 40 cm soil on Douglas fir-dominated hillslope | place: USA:California | collected 2013-09-17
CCTCTCGGATCAAGCAGAACCGCTAACTCGATTCCAGCCGTGCCCATCCTCCCAAGGCACGAGGCATCTCCTCCTAGTGCTACGTCATCCACTCAACGTTTGCCTGTTGCACCGTTTGCAGAACTTACACGAACGACTCGATCACCTCCCAAGCCCAGCGCACTCTCTCCGCCACAGTCAACAATCGCAATCAATCTACGACCGTACGACCCAACCGCACCTCAAACGTTCTTCGTCCCGCCCCACCGACCTTCTGATTTATACGTCGAAGTCGGCCCATCCCGTCGCATCTTGCTTTGAACTGCCTTAACTCCATCGCCATCTTAACGTCCCCCATCTTCTTTCTCGTTCAAAATCACCGTTATTTGCTGCCATTGTCAACACTGTCAACTATCTCTGTACCCTACGTGGCTTCGTTGGACTCTCAAGTAGAATCAAGGAATAAACATGGATTACGCAGGCGATTGGGCTACTGAATATGACTATACTAACCAAGAGTGGTTCTCCGGGGTTAGTCCGCTCCACACGCGAGTCACTCAACCATCAATTGACGTCGTTCTAGTCTCCCCCACCTAATAATAAGCAGCCTGAGCAACATACACCAAAAGCGGCTTATATACCAGAACCTCTTGTGATCGAACGCAATGACGTGTTTGTTTATGCTCTCAAGGCCGCCCCGGCGGTGTTATACGAACGGTATAAGCAATACGGACAGGTAATGAGAAATGCTATTTATCCGACCATCCTGCTGATGTCGCGCCTAGCTCGGTGTTTTGGCCTGGTGTTCGGAATTTGGCGAAATGATAGACGAGGTGAAAGGTTTTGGAACTGCTGGTATGTTCAACCCATTTCTTGTGTCAAGTTAAGTCTCTGAATTATGGCAGGGCACATGTTCACCGCGACGAGAGCGCAGGCGCTCGACTCATGTCGTGCATTACTTCTACTACTGACAGAGGGGAAGATCGAAGTGCAGATGCAGATCATTATCATCTATCTTTCATCACTCGTTGCGCGTTTGCGCAAGTTCCTGGATGCAAATACCGAGTTTGAAGACTATCCCCAACCGAACTTCCCGGGAATGGAGCACCCGCCATATCGATAGGACTGTCGCAAGTGAGAGTGGGAAGCAAGACGATAAGTTATCTAGCCTCCTTGAGCCTAGTCTGTCATGTTCCATGTGCTATAATCTACTTTTCGCTGCTTTTCATTACGGTCGACTATTTCTTTTAGTGCATACAGTGCGCCCCTTTTTCAAACCAGCAAGTCCTAAATAAAGCGAGGTGCCCACTTGCTGAGACCAGATCTATTTATCCGTGCAATCCACGTTTCAGTCGATGGATCATATTCGACGTGCAGCTGACCGGCTTTAAAGTTACTACTTATGGTCAGCCTCTCGTAAGAATGGCACGCGTCATGTAACATCGACGAGTGTCCGATCATCTTGAATCTCAGGAGAGCTGAAGCATTCATCCAATCTTGCGATTCTTCAAGGAGATAGAGAGAGGTCAACCTCGAGAGGCCTCTGAGGTAGGTAAAGGCCTGCGAAAAATGCTTTCCAAGGTGTCAGAAGATGCTTTGGGAATACACACGACCTCCTCACCACTGCGTGACAAGGAATCCCAAGGTTTCGTATATTAGATAAACTTCCCTGGTAGTTGGACAGCACTTGGATGCCCATCGGTTGGGTCAAGACAGCTCCCAGGTCGAGACTTTCCACTCCGTTCCCAGCAGCGCTAGGACATGTATTATGGAGAAAGTCGCACACTTCATCGTAAGAAGTACTCAGATAACCCCCAAAGAACTCGGGATTAACCTCTCGAATGGCCCTTCCTGGGACGAGGTACCGAAGGGTTTCATAAGATGCCATGACAGAGCGTAGATTAGGGAGATCGGATCTGGATAGCTTAGAAGCCCACCCTTCCACCTCAACAACATCCCGTCTAATCCGCAGCTCCTCCAAATACGCTTGGGACTGCAAGAATGTTACTAGACTTGGGTCCAGTGTGGCCGAGGCTGTCAGAGACTTTAGTTGTACCGGGGGGATATCCCACATATTGGTGTGGTACTGATCGTCATATATGTGCAGGCTTGTTAATGTCGCCGCGCATGCGGACACCAAACGAGGGAGGAACGCTCGAGCAATCATAGCGCTCCTCGAGCTGTTATAGTGACTGTTGGTCACAAAAGCTTCGATATAGTGTATCTTCAATTCTTGGCCTGGAAATCTATACTCCTCAGGGTAAGTGTTGCGTCTCAGGAGGAGCTTCATAGGCTTGCTGAAAGTGGAACGAAATATAGCGTCTAGAAGCAGGATACTCGGTTCGATTCTGGTCATCTCAATGCATTGGAGGCGATGTAGAGTTGGTATATGTCCAGCAACTTCGGCGAAGGCCGCTTGTTTGTCCGCACTCGGAACGCCATCGCGCGCAACCCGACCGCGAAAAGACATGAAGTGAATGGACTGATTGAAGTGGGGTGTCTGGAACAGCACTCGGTACTCCTCCGCAGAACGATTGAGGGTGATCGGGATCGTGCAGGTTTTTAACAACATCGCTTGACAATCCGGACGGAGATGGCGACAAACAAGACTGAGATGGCGCAGTTCTTCGTTGCTCAGAAATCGCACAACGGCAAGAACGAGTTCGAAGGGCAATTCAAGGAAGTTGGGCATGTTGTTTCGTGCAGGGTTTTCGTTTGGCTGAAAATGTAGCGTAGTCTTATCGCTGCTGCAGATCCGAGAACCGGTGGTTAGAAGGCGGGGGCGTCGGAAATGAAGCCACACATGTGGCGGTGGGGATGAGAGAATGAAGCCTGCAGTTCACAAAGCTAACCTCTCAGATATGGAGCAATTATTCGCCTACTTGTAGCCCAGTTTGTGTTCCTGGTAGGTGCCAAGATACCTCTATTTTGGTATGAGCGTGTGTGTTGGATATATTGTAGCACAATTTTCCACTGCCGGTGAAAGCCCCCCTTAAAGAGGACACGCGGGATCCCTGTCTGGGATATCTCCACTGTCAGGCATCCAGTACTTCCCTACTGGGCTCGACAACACCCTTTGCCAAGCTTAGTCCAGTCCAACGCAGAGGACCGCACGAATGGAGAGTTCAGTGCCCTACAGTTACTGTTTGGATCGTATTACATATTGTGTTGCTCGGAATGGTGTCTCAACAAATATCTCTTTATTCTCTATGGAAAATACGGCTTGTTGTGATTCGTTTAGGAGTGCATAGTGGCCACTTATGATGCAGAAATTAGACTCGCTGCTTGCTGGGACCGGACTTTGATGGAGCAAGGGAAGGGAAAAGGTCGACTGCAACAAGGAGGGTCAGTGGCACTTTGGGTCACGAATCCGCCGAATCTTTCAACTCACGTGATGATCCCGGAGATTCCATTCAAGGCATATCGCACATCAATAGGTCTTCCGTTGTTGTCCAACGCTGGGGACACATCAAAGGCGGCAAGGAGGGAGGCTACAACATGCCAAGTGGTCACTTCAGCGAGATATTGCCCCGGGCACTGACTGAATAAAATGAAGTCTCAGTAGGCTTCCTCTCGACTTGCATTGACGCACCGCCTCCCAAATCCAAATACACCGACCTCGCTAGGGTCCATCTCCGGAACATGGTCCTTAGTTGCCAGGAAGCGCTCCGGGTTAAAATGATCAGGGTCCACGTAAAGCCTTGGGTCGCGGAGTATTGCCCTGAGAGTGCGTGTAACGAGGTAGTATATGAAGCCATTATAGTGAAACGTACCAAGCGTTAGCCATGATTAGCGAGCCGATCGGGAAGATGTACCCCTTGTAATGATCCGTTTCGGTAAGGAGATGTGGCATACCTAGAGCGTTGGACTCATCAGACAAATTTGTCTGCACTGTAGAGTCACCGACCCACCGAGCGGCACAACAGCAGCAAACCGCATAACCTCCTAAAGCCCAATCGAGTTATACCGGCGATAAGTAGTATCGGAGAACCGTACCATCGAAAATGCTGTTACATATGGCAAATCTGGCCGGTCACAGAGCATCGGCAAACGTTTCTTTCCAGTGACTGCGTCGAGTTCCGCTTGTGCCTTCTTCGCTGCTTCAGGATACAGTACCATATACAGGATAGCGGCTTCTACAGTGGCCGATGCTGTCTCAGCACCAGCTACATGTAAATGCGTGTTCAGGTCCGGGTTGAGTTCGAGCAATGTGCAACATACCAGCATAGAATACGGCAGCAGTACCTTTGATTGCGTTCTCCATTTGCTTGTGGGTTGGATCGGATTTGTCCAGCTGTGTAATGAGATTGCTGACGAAGCTCCTTCGAGCGGTCCCTGATGCCTACATAACCATGTAGAAGAGTTATTTTATACGACTATATACTTACAACCTGCTTCTCAATTTCTTCAAACGGTTCGTCGATGAACTTTTTGCAGACAGCTCTTGACTGCGTAGCGACTTGTTTGAAGTGAGCTCCGGGCATCCAGTCGGGGATATGTTTGACTACAAGTCGTTATTAGGTGTGGCATTACGGCGTAATTGGTGACTGGAATTACGCACGAAAAGGGAAAGTATCTACGGGCCAGCGGAGCGGTTCCACGCCGAGTGCAAAGTATCCACTGACTCGTTTAGCGAGAGTGACGTAGGAGTCATCATCGCCGATATCGATCCCATATCCAATATCTACGACGATTCGGATTGCCCACCTATTGTCATTAGAGCGTTGGCAACGAAGTTGACGATGGAAGACCTACCATCGCACATGTATAAGGAAGTCACCAGGTTCACTCAATAGTTCCCGTAACATGACTTGAGTGCCTGCCTCAACTTGAGCTGCATAGCGATTGACCTCATGTCGGTTAAACTGCTTATGGAGGAGTTTACGGCAGAGACGCCATTCTGGGCCATATGGCATCGGTGTGAGACCCCAGTCAAACCCCATGCTGTATTAAGACAAGATCAGCAACATGCATGGGAGTAGTGGTAAAACGTACAGTTCATTAAGCATGACGTTTTGTAGTCTGCCAGAATACTTTTCTTCATACATCAGTTTGGTCGCATCGTCGTAGTTGCTCAAAATGATTATGGGTTGACTGAATGCACGGACATGCATAATATCGCCTAGGAGGGATTATGAATGAATATCCGACTCGCGGCCAAATAACACTCACCGTATTGTTTCGCCCACTCTGCATATTTGAGCCACGGTTGCTCCTTCGGCATATGCAAGACGTTTCCCACAATGGGCAACGGTGGCGGACCTGGCGGGAGGGCTGCCGATGGGCGGGTCTTGCGATAGGCATAAAATATGCAGAGAAAAGGAAAACTGCTGATAGCGACTGCTATGGCTTTGTGATCCGAGATGAACGAGGACATCATTCCTTTAGAATGAAGCCGTGGATGGAGAGGGGAGAAGGATGTCTGAAGGACAATCGTTTTATAGAGGGTGGGGAATAGCGTTTTTCCAGTTTAGACCATTTCTGCTAAGTCGTGGCCAACAATAACAACCGGTCTCGCGTGAAAAGAAGAACGACAGTCGCGGCACTAGGAATATAATCGGCATTACTGCGACATTGAATTGTTGTGAAGGGCCCGATATCAACTTTGATAGCCATAGATATTTAGGCGAATCGAAGGTGGTGGAATCCAGGATGGGGCGTGAGCCTACCCGGGGCGACTGCACATAACTCGCTGCAGAGATAGCACATGTCTAAAACGAGGTGTGGTGCCTACTACGCCGAGGGGTTCGTATTTTATTGTCACCGAGATGGTTCTGGCAGTCAGTTATTCTTACACCTGTGGTAAAAATACATGTACAATCTTCTTTCGTATCTCCACGATCATCCATAACTTTCAGAAATTCTGCTCCCAGTAGCACTCGGCTTTGTCACTTATGCGATCAACCCTGCCGCCGAGTGGCAGCTATGGGAGCGTGACGGCGCGGGTTTGAGGCTGGGTTATAATAGAGACGGATTTGACAGGTAATAGATCGAAGACTGTAAAATGTAGTAAGGACAGTAGTGCGCATAGTGTACAAAATTGCAAATATATATCTTTACAATCACTAAGTTGCGGCTGACTGAAGCACAAACGTGACATTCAAACTCTCTCTTGAACCCAATATTCCCCGGACGGAAGGGATGAGCCTCACAGTCAAAGCGCCACTATTTCCTGCCTTGATCTGAGTTTCGATAATCATAGAATATATTTTGTTGTGTATTTATTAATTTGGAAGGTATTTAAAAAGATATTGATCAGCATTGATTCACGGTTTATCCCATTAGAGGGTAATCATAGGCAAATGAGAGACATTTTTGGGATGTATCCCCGGCTCAGCAACTGCAACGCAGTATAATTAGAACAATGCGAACTCGGATGAACCCGGGTGTTAGACCCCCAATAGTTTTCACTTCTAAAATCGCAGTTCGTAGCCAATTGCATAGACGTTTCCCATCCGGCTGCAATTGATTTGCGTACATCCCTGGAACAGGGTTCGCACGAGCAAAACACAGTAGACACCTTAATGTGTACCCAGGTAACGGGATCAGTCATAACCCATGTCCATCTCAACATGACACGGTGTCACGCGAAGTTGAACGAGCACGGTGTGATATGGCTCTGGCGAGTCTCAATTTTGCCGTGTACAGCCACGGCCATATGATTTCATGGAGCCGGACACAAAGCCGGGAACTTGAGCTTTCCGGCCCGTCAATGGCCCTGTCATACTTTAACCTTTCTATTTTTGCCATGCCGAGACTCTCCGCGACATGAGAGCAGAAGAGCGCTATCTTCGTACCCACTCCGACATCCCCTAATCCTTATATTACTTACGCCCTCTCCTCCCCATCAACTAACCTCCATCGCAGGCTTGCTTCTCAAAGAATGGTGTCCTCGCTTACCCCAGAAAGCAAGGTCACAGCAATTGCGATCGCTAGTTTTTCATTTCTCGGCATATCGTATGTCTTCTATCGCAAGACCCGCCCTTCGGCAGCCGTCCCACCAGGTCCGCCACCGTTGCCCATTATCGGGAACGCCTTCCGTATGCCGAAGGAGCTGCCTTGGCTCAAATATGCGGAGTGGGCGAAACAATATGGTGAGACTTGTTTGGCAGCAAGTCAGAGATTGAGTAAATTTGCTACTAGGCGATATTATGCACGTTCGGGTATACAGTCAACCCATAGTCATTCTGAATAACTACGAAGACGCAGACAAACTCATGTCTCAAGCAAAATGTTCCAGCAGACTGCAAGCCGTTATGCTCAATGACCTGTGCGGTGGAATATATTTTTGTCCCTGTCACTCCTCTTATTTTGAAAAAGCATGGGGTTTGACTGGGGTCTCACACCGATGCCATATGGTCCAGAATGGCGACTCTGCCGTAAACTCCTGCATGAACAGTTCAACCAACGCGAAGTCAAACACTATGCAGCCCAACTCGAGGCGAGCACCGAAGTCATATTACGAAAACTATTGGATGTACCTGGTGACTTCATTATACATGTGCGATGGTAGGTCCTCTACCACTAACTTCGTTGCCAACGCTCTGATGACACCAGGTGGGCGAGCCGACTCTTTGTAGATATTGGTTATGGGATCGACATCGGCGATGATGACTCCTACGTCACCCTCGCTAAACAAGTCAGTGAATACTTCGCAATCGGCGTGGAACCACTCCGCTGGCTCGTCGATAGTTTCCCATTTCGTGCGTAATTCCTGCTTCCACTCACGTCACAGTAACTACACCTAACCACGCCCTTATAGTCAAATATATCCCCGACTGGATGCCCGGAGCCCACTTCAAACAAGTCGCAAAGCAGTCAAGAGCTGTTTGCAAAAAATTCATGGACGAACCGTTTGAAGAAATTGAGAAGGAGGTTGTAAGTATATAGTCGTATAGGATCACGCTTCTACATGCTTGTGTAGGCAGCAGGGACCGCTCGAAGGAGCTTTGTCAGCAATCTCATCACAGAGCTGGACAAATCCGATCCAACTTACAAGAAAACTGAGAACGCAATCAAAGGTACTGCTGCCGTATTTTATGCTGGTATGTTGCACATAGCTAGAACTCAAACTTGGACCTGAACACATAATTCTCATGCAGCTGGTGCCGAGACAACATCAGCCACTGTAGAAGCCGCGATCCTGCATATGGTACTGTTTCCTGAAGCCGCGAAGAAAGCACAAGCGGAACTCGACGCGGTCATTGGGAAGAAACGTTCGCCGATGCTAGGTGACCGGCCAGACTTACCATACGTGACAGCATTTTGGATGGTACGTTTCTCTGATACCTTTATTTGTCAGGATAACTGAGTCAGGTTTCAGGAGGTTATGCGGTATTCTGCTCCCGTGCCGCTCGGTTGGTACCCCGAAATCCTAGGACAAACACTTGGCTAATTTTTCAGGTATTCCGCATCAACTTACCGAAACTGACCGCTACGGGGGTTATATCCTGCCGAAGGGCTCGCTAATCATTCCTAATATTTGGTACGTTTTCACAACCATAGCCTTATGTTCTGCATGATCACATGAACTCTCAGGGCAATGCTCCGCGACCCAAGGGTTTACGTGGACCCGGAGCTTTTCAACCCGGACCGTTTTCTGGCAACTAAAGAGCATGTCCCGGAGATGGACCCCAGCAACGTCGGTGTATTTGGGTTTGGGAGGCGGTGCGTCAAACAGAGTTAGGTTGCGAGTGAGGCTTACTGAGATTTCAGAGTTTGCCCGGGACGGTATCTCGCTGAAATGTCTACTTGGCTCTTTGTAGCATCTATCCTTTCCGCCTTTGACATCTCTCCAGCGTTGGACGATAGCGGAAAGCCGATTGATGTACGGTACGCCTTGAAAGGAATTACCAACGTCACCACGTGAGTTGAGGATTGGTGTGGCTTGAAGAGTTACTGACTGTTCCTTACTGCAGTCGTCCCTGTCCCTTTCCTTGCTCCATCAAGGCCCGGTCCAGGATCTGAATTTTGCAACATATATAGATGGGTATTACCAAGGTCACTGCACGTAGCATTTCCGCATAAATAACATAGGGGGTAAAGCGTTTTATATGTGTGAAACGTGGTGGAAACATAGGCAAAGCCCAAAATGCTGTTTCATGTAGGGATGGTGTAAATCAAGCGATGAATGCACTTTGCACTGTATTTTCCCTGCTCCATGCTGCACATACCATCCAAGCATATTGTTGAGGGTTGTGCGAGCATGTATTATTAGGTTCTAGCACTCAAAGTCAAAGTTCGAGGGCAAGGTGGGAACTACAGGTGTTTCTGCGGGTACAGGCATTGGGTGTGTGGAGCGCAGAGGTGCTAATTATGTCTTTATATTGGAGCCCAGGTTGCGGTGTGCCCTGCCCAATTGTCATTTCAATCAAGCAGTGCATCATGTGTCGCACAAAAACCAGAGTATTTATGGAGAATGACAATAGAATATAGTTATAGGAATAGAGAGTGCCCAGTCTCTGGCAATCGAGTGATATAATGTGGGAGCTTGAGATATCGACATTTGCCATTCCAGCTCGTTCCTGTGGGGGCTGTCTTCCCAACCAATAATAAATATTCTTCACATCAATGCCTATCCGCTGGTAACAAATTTGCGACACATCTCACTGTATTTGACCTATGTAAGAGCCTGACTGCAAAACTAGATGGTTACCCAGTGACTGGCGAAATACTGTGGTAGACGTAAAAAGAGTAAAATTTGCACAGAAACGTAACGTAATAACATCTCGTTCAACATGGCGCCCCATTGAACAGTTTCTCACTGTCAATCGACTCATCCAAGCGATCCAAAGGACCCAATCCTAGCTACAGACACATTAGGGCGTTCTGAAACCTGTTTCATCTCCAACTCCTCAGCAGTCTCCGCTCAACAAAATGTGATTCTATCCCTTCGCTCTGTTGTTGGCACCAGAACTGCTTGAGAAGCTGACCCGTTATTGGGACCACTGAATTTTTGCAATCACGCAGCTGTGACATGTTTTCTGAGACAGTAACTCTCCTAACTTTTCCATATCGTGCTATGGGTAGACGCATTAGATTCAGGAGATTCGGTATACGAACCATAAGCAATTGAATAACAGGCTTAATCTCAAGAAAGTGCGGCATGGCTAGGCGACGTTTTCGACCGACCTGCTATCCAGCCTTTGGGAGCGTCGAGCACATCAAAACCTACCATAAGCACTAATCTCGAACACCATTTTTCCCTTCCTACGTATTTGTTTACCGTTTATAAATTCCCTTTTCGAGTCTAGTCTCAGCGAAGTGAAGCGCAGAATTGGAGATTCGATTTGCCGGCAACGCGAGCTATGGGACTGGGCCAAGTGGAAGCTGTAACCGATTTCAAAGGTGTTATATTACTTTACTAAACAGGGCGCGCCTCTTACAACGCTGGAACATCTCAGTACTGTCGCCGGAACGGTTTTGGTGATCTGTTATAACCACCCTAAACCTAGATATTCACCAAAGTTATTCCTTCAAATCTTGACAATCATAGTAACCAATTCCGTAATTTCCAGAAGTTCTACTCGGAGCTGCTTTCACCTTTGTCTTAGGCCTTGCCTTTGGACTCGATCCCGAGACGCGTACAACCCTGATCCAGCGCGTCTTCTGTACGACCAATTAACTCTGTACATCACACGTTTATTCACACGAGGCCCAGCGAGATCACACCAAATCGACGCGCGTCCCATCCGGGTTTGTGACGAACGGAACGCACGTTTTAAATGGCAGACCCAGCAAAGAAGCAAAAAGATTTCTCTGCAGAAGCTCAAACTGCTATATCAACCGCTTGGGACCTGGGTCGAGTGCGTACGATCCACCACTAAACCGAACTTCCTATGCTGAGGGCTGAACGCAGAAGGAAGGCAAATGGAAAGATGCCGTTGAATCACTTCTACTACTAGAGAAGCAAACTCGCAATGTACGCGTTCATATGACCCTAAGCCAACTCCACTGCTGCTTCAGCCACGCTTGCGCGTCGAGAAAGCCTATGGTACAAATATAAATCGCCACTACTGATAATTCCACTATAGGCTTCTGACGTCGCTTCTACAACTCTTCTTGTCCAAGCAATCATTAACATCTCGTACGAGAGTGGCGACTACCCATATGTCCTCGAAAACCTCCAGTTGCTCGCAAAGAAGCATGGGCAATTTAAAACGTCTACCACCGCAATGGTCGATCTCGTTATCGACTGGCTAGAAGTGATCAAAGCTAGTCAAGGGGACGAAGTTTGGCTGAAATGGATCTCTGCATTGCGTACCGTCACAGAGGGGAAGGTAAGATAACCAAAGTCTCCCGTAGGAGATCGTGAATGCGCTGAGGCCGGTTACAGATCTTCCTTGAAACCCCCCGCGCACGCGTAACTCTTTCCTACGCCTTGTACCACGAAGCGCTATCGCACTCGTCCACCAAAACCTCTCCACCTCCACTCGAAAGCCTGCAAACTGCCTCCGATCTACTAGGTGAACTCCAAGTCGAGACTTATTCCTCCATGGAATTGCGCGAGAAGATAGGAATTCTCCTCGAGCAGATGCGCCTACTGATGCTAGTGGCCCAGCTGAAAGACGAGCAGGCTGCCGCCAAAGGTGGACTCGCGGATGGCGAGGCCGACTGGGTCAAGATGCGAGTAGGCGGAAGGAAGGTGAATGAGACCTTTTTAAACAACCCTGAGAATCAAGTACGTCAACGTGGAACCGCGTTCCGGGCTCAGGACTAATTGTGTGGCGATCTAGGATGTGAAACTCAAGTTCCATGAACTAGAAATCCAACGATCGTTGCGTTCTGCGGACTATTTAGACGTAGCGAAGCACTATCATAAGATCTGGGAAGTACCAAAGGTTCAAGAAGACCCGGAGGGCTTGGCAATCAAGGTTGGTTGTGTTTGTGTCTTGACAATAACGCTGATTGACGATCCTATAGGCAATAGAAAATATTGTTTGTTTCTTAATCCTTGCACCGTACGACAATGAGCAGTCGGACATGATCAACCGCTTATTCATCGACCCTGCACTGAGCAAGCCCGGACGAGAAGTCTATCAGTATGCATGAAGTCATATCCCTGTAGCTCTCTTCCTAATATTGTTCCTTCTAGTGCCTTGATCAAGCGATTTATTACACCAGAATTGCTGCGATGGAACGGGATCCAGGACCATTTCGGCCCCACATTGCGGGGAAGCGTGATCTTCACTGGACCAGGTGGCGACAAACGATGGAATGACTTGCACACTCGGGTCAATGAACATGCGAGTATCCTTCGCCGTCCTTGCTATTATCCTCTGACTTGTTTGCAGAACATTCGCGTCATCTCCAAGTACTATTCCCGTATCACAATCCCTGGACTGACCTCGCTGCTCTCCCTCCCGACTTCAGAAACAGAAGAACTCCTCTCCCGACTGGTCGTTTCAGGTATGGTCTGGGCACGCATTGATCGGCCAGAAGGGATTGTCAACTTTAGGCAGAAGAGGAGTGCAGAGGATGTGATGAACGATTGGAGCAGCGATATGAACCGCATGCTTGGTCTTGTGGATAAGGCCTGGATGGCTATGAACGCGGAAGTTGCGGCGAGGAGCGTCGGAGAGAAGGCTGGCAAGGCTGGTGCCTGAGTTGAGCTACGTGGAATCGAGTTTATGGTTGACATACATACTTGACCATAAAAGTACGGTATCTTGGAAAAGACCGATCGTTTTGCACCAAGTGCGTCATTGATTGGATCACGGGGTCTTGTCTCCCTTCCATTCTCCATGTCCTAGATTTGAGGATGGTGCTCAATTACAGCCAGTTTCATCTGCACCTCGCCGGCACCTCACCTCATGTTAGCGCTATTCGGAAACGGTCCAACGCTGGCATAAAAGCCTCAATCAACCCCTCAACTCGCGCTCTTTTTCTCATTCTCATACCCACCGAGATCGTCGACGATGTCAGGCCGGGCTCTCCGTTGGGCGGACCAGGAAGCGCCGCAGCTCCAGTCAGATCACCCCCACCAACGTCAGGGTGCCGGTCAGCGAAATTCGGGATCGCACCTCCCACACCTCAGGCAATTTCACGACACACGTCGGTCACGAGAAAGACCCAAAAGTGACTCTGGAGTCTTCGCCCATTTTATCGATCCATTTGGCCTTCTATATCATGACCAGAGCAGATACAGCGGTGTTAGGACAGTGGCGGTGAGAACGTTAATTCTTCTCTCGCGAGGATTGAGCCCATCAGGTGCGGTGCAGGATACCGGCAGTTCAAGTCGCCCTCACGCCGCGCTCTTGTTCCCCCTCTACCGTGAAGTAAGATGATCCACCCTAAAATGAAGTTTGAATCAATCCATTTGACAGACCTTTGCTGCAAAAGAAGCGGCACTGAAAGCCGCAGAGGAGGAGAAGCTGCGAGAGGCTACGAAGGAAGCTGCGAAGGAGGCCGCAAAGGAGGCCGCCAAGGAGGTTGTGATCGCGAAGGCACTCAAAAAAAAGAGGAAGGATGATGACCAAGTTCCGCTTAATGTTGATACTGACGTTTCACGAGGGGACTACACAGGCAACCTAGGATCTTACGCGGAGATCAACAATTCCGACGGGGAAGATCAACCTTATGTTTCCCGAAGCGGAAGCACTTCGCCTCTGCAAACATCTCCACATAGTCCTTTGGGGTTCTACTCAGATTCTAGACACAATTCGTCTCACTCGCGTCATCGGCGCGCCGTCGAACAGGACTCTCCCTCACTCCCGCCGCGCGAGTACCAACATGGACTCCAACGCACTCACCCACATAGTGATTTCATACCCTGCGATAACCGCACCTCGCAATACGTGCAAGACGGCCAAGACCAAGAAGTGTGCGGTCAGCGAGACTGGTACGCATACCACATGTCCTCCTCGACCAATTCCTCTTACCATTCCTTCACTTCAGTGGTTCCCCCAACGAGTTTGCTTCTGTCCTACCCCGTCGTACCCACTCCGCCCGCTTGCGCCGCCGGCCACCCCACGAAGGGTATCACCACTTGGCTAACGACAACTCTAAGGCGATGACTGCGGCAGAAGGAATCGCACAGGATGAAAACCACGAGGCTCTTCCTACCTCCTTTCGTCGCACTGTGTCGAATGGCAAGCTGAAGAAACCCAAGAGGGAGAGCAGCATTCGCGAACGAAAACCCAGCAGTGGTGATGGTGACGGTCTTTCTCCTGGAGAGCTTCAGCGTTCCCCATCTCGCAAGCTGAAGAAGCAAAAGATATGATGAAGAATGTGACAGGAGCATGGATAAGTCTTTATCGCCTATCACTGGCGTCTGGTTCTGGTTCGCGTCACTTCGTGTATTTGTCGAGTATCTTTACCAATTTGTGATGAAGGTGCGAACTTCCCTTTCTCAACTCGCCCAGGGTGATTATTCAGATATCGCGGCGGGGCGGCCGCTTCCTTGAATAATTCTACCAGCAGATTTATGTGCCCTTCGGATCCTCGCCATGATGGATTAGTGGCAGAGTACGATGTTTCATATCAGGGCATCACAGGACCGGAGTTGGATGAGGTCGCGTTTCGCTCTCTATCATTAAAAGAACTAGTGACACGGGAGTGCAATAGAATTGACAAGAGGCTCGCCGGTCATCACCCGTGATGTGCATCGGGGTGAGAAACAAGAATGAAGGCCACGTCCTCCGGCGCAAGCTAGGACCCCTTGGCCCACAATATAAACCCCGCGCAAAGGGTTACAACCACGATTACCGTCCTGCGCTAAAGCTCACCTCGAGCCTACTTAGGGCCCTTCCAAGATCGAGCCGGCGATGGGTGACCAAGACGCTACTAACGTCGCCCAGTTTTGTGCAGCTGGTGTCGGAATTTGGTCTACCCATGTATTCTGCAATATCCACGGTAGCTAGCTTGAATGCGACTTGGACCTGACCACCCGGGGGCGAGTCCGGCAACACTCTGACCGACACTGCGCGTATGGGTGGAACATCGTGCTCTGTTAGGTTATAAGCCCTGTAACAGAGCACAAAGTTCCACCCATACGCGCAGTGCCGGTCAGAGCATTGCCGGACGCGCCCCCGGATGGTCAGGTCCAAGTCGCATGAATAACAATCGAGCTAACAATCGTGGACATTGCACCAGAATACATGAGTAGAGTAAATTCCGAGAGCGGGTTCATCAGCATGAGCGTCTTCTTCCTCTAAATCGCACTTAATTGTGCTAGAAAGTCTCTGGAAAATGTCGGTTATGATCTCGGTGGGTATTTGTGCGGGATCAGGATATTCCTTCAAAGTGCGAGCCGCGAAAGATACTCGAGCGACGTTTGCGGACACATTTGTGAACCTGTGTAATACCTACAGCCCCAATTGCCTTGACTTCGAGTATGTACATGAACGGTTTGGTTTGGTTTGGTTTGTTTGGTCATTCTCGCCTGTCCAGGCGCAATCGGCAAGAAAGATGATGATCGACCAACAATAACGGACAACGATTAGTGTTTGTTGAGCGCTTGTGACTCAAGTATCGCCGTCAACGAGACCGCGCTCCGGGACGTCGAGAATGCACGCAAGACAGCACCATCGCTGACCTTCTTATCTATGTTTCTCATTATATTGTTTCGGATGAGTCTGGCCCCGAGACACATGGCTCAGCCCCTAGAACTTAGCGGGTCGGCTTGAGTGTGCA
>WNFL01096679.1_pt1 | contig 15612 bp, 16 predicted proteins | sample 5400361 | NCBI WGS metagenome assembly WNFL01 (sample SAMN13153351, study PRJNA577476) | soil metagenome | isolation source: 40 cm soil on Douglas fir-dominated hillslope | place: USA:California | collected 2013-09-17
CGTGACGCCGTGGTGGGGCGTCGTCGTTCCGGCGGGCACGCCCAAGCCGATCGTCGACAAGCTCGCCGGCTGGTTCAACGCGATCACGGCGTCCGAGGATACCAAGCAGTTTCTCGCGCGGGCGGCGTTCGACCCATTTCCGGGTACGCCAGAGCAGATGCAGTCGCTCCTGAAGAGCGACGCCGAGCGCTGGAAGCGCTACGTGGAGCTGGCGAAAATCGAGCCGCAGTAGGGCGCCGCTGTTGACTCCTGCTCGCGCGCGGCATACCGTGGCGCAGGTAGCTAGAGGAAAGACGCATGGAAGTCGACCGCAAGAGCTTTGCAGCGAGTCCGAGATCGAAGGCGAGGGTGCCGCCGTCTTCCGAGGAGCGCGCGGACGCCCTCGAGGAAGCCATGATGAAGGAGCTCGCCAAGCCGGCGGTGCGGCGCGGCACCGGGCTCCTCTTCGGGGGCTTGACGCCGGGAGGCCTGCCGCTTGCGCTCGCCGCGCTCGCGCCGATCCCGCCCAAACCCACGATCGTCGATTTCTTCAAGCTGCGCTTTATGCCGCACACGGTGACCCATATGCTGCAGAGCGCGAACGACGCGCGGAAGAAAGGCGAGTCCGAGGAGACGGTGCTCGCCTGCCTGCTGCACGACATCGCGGTGAATCTCATCAAGGTGGATCACGGCTGGTGGGCGGCGCAGATGGTCGAGCCCTATGTGTCCGAAAAGGTGAGCTGGGCGATTCGCCATCACCAGGCGCTGCGCTTCTTCCCGGACTCCTCGGTGGGATACGGGTATCCGGAACGCTACGTCCAGATTTTCGGCCAAGGCTACGCGCCGGAGCCTTATATCAGGGCGGCGTACGAGCAGGCGCGCAAGCACAAGTGGTACATGGAGGCGCGCATGATCACAGTGCACGACCTCTACGCATTCGAGCCCGGGGTGAAAGTGACGCTCGATCCCTTCGTCGAGGTGATCGGCCGCCACTTCAAGCAGCCGAAAGAGGGGCTGGGGTTCGACGGCAGCCCAGTCGCCCATATGTGGCGCTCGTTGATCTATCCAGACAACCCGCTGTGAAAAAAACGGCCAAGGAAGAAAAGAAGCGCTATTGCAGCGCGGGCAGTCACTGGACGACGAGCGAATTCCTGAAGATCGGACCCGTCAGGTTCATCTGCGTCGGCTGCAACAAGAGGAGAAAGGCCGAGCTGCGCAACCTGCCCGGCAACAAGTTGCTGGCCGCGGGCGGAAGCTCGAAGCGCTAGGCCTATTCGGGCTCGAGGCCGATCGCCTTCGCCAGGCTCCCGACGGCGTCGATGTCGCGCTTGAGATGTGCGGCGAGCTCGTCGGGCGTGCTGGCGACGATGGTGAGTCCCAGGTCGTCGCTGATCTTCGCGACCGCGTCGGCTGCCTTCAGCGAGGCGCGAACCTCGCCGCTCAGTCGCTCGACGATGGGCGAGGGCATTCCCGCCGGACCGAAGAAGGCCCACCACGCGATGAAGCTCTTGAAACCCGGCAGGACCTCGGCGACCGTGGGAATGTCCGGCATGCGGCTGCTCCGCCGGCTGTCGACGATCGCGAGCGGCTTTACTTTGGGCAGGTAGGGGGCGAGAAAAAGATAGGTGGGAAAGTAGATCGCCACGCGCCCGCTGACCCAATCGCCGATCATCTGCGAAAAATTGGCCTGCGCATACGGGACGTGGAGCAGGTCGATCCCGGCGTAGAGCTTCAGGGACTCCCCGGCCAGATGGAACACCGACCCGGCGCCGCTCGAGGCGTATTCGAGCTTGCCCGGGTTGCGCTTCGCGTAGTCTATGAGCTCCTGCAGGGAGTTCACGGGCACCGAAGCGTTCACCGCGACGTAACTCGGCGCGCTGACCGCGAGGCTGATGGGAACGAAATCCTTGAGCACGTCGAACGCGAGGTTCCTGAAAAGGAAGCGCGCGTTGACGAAAGTGCCGGAAGTCCCGTAGGTGATCGTGTATCCGTCGGGGCCGGCCCTGGCAAGCGCCTGCGCGGCGAGCGCGCCGCGCGCGGCAGTCTTCACCTCGACCACCACCGGCTGGCGGAGGCTCGCCGACATCTTCGCCGCCATCACGCGCAGCGCCGCGTCGCCGCTCGAGCCGGGCGACGCGGTGCTGACGACGAGAATCGGCTTGGAGGGGTAGCCTTGAGGCCAGGCAGCGGTGGCGGCGAGCACCGGCGCGGCCGCGCAGACCGCAAGACGGCAGACAGGCATCAGCTTTTCTTGTCGGCGGAGCCCGGCAAGAGGCTGTCTTTCAGGTGATAGCGGAACATGGTCTTGCCGCGCAGCTTGTAGAGATAGTCGATGATGTCCTCGTTCGACATGAACTTGGACATGTCGTAGCTCTCGCGGTGCACGAGCTCTTTCAGATCGCGCCTCACGCCGGCCTTGCGCTCGAGGTCGGCGAAGCCCACCGAGATGATGAGGTACACGTCGATCAGGTCGGGGACGCCGAGCACGCGCTTCAACGGCTCCTGGACGTGGACCGTTCCCCAATGCGAGCCCAGCCCGAGCGACGCGATCGCGAGCTGCATGTGCGTGCAGGTATTCGCCAGGCCGTCGGTGAAGTGGCTCGCGTGCCTGCCGAAAGTGAAAGCGGCATTCACCGTCGCCCACTGCCTGCGGCCGTCGCCGAGCACCACGATCACCACCGGCGCCTCGTGCCAGGGACGGCGCTGCTGCCCGCCGGTCGAGTTCCTGATCTTCTGCCACTCGTCTTTGAGGTCGTCCCCCTTCACCTGGAACGCGGGGTGGCGCAGCTCGAAAGGCCGCATCTGCTCCATCCAGAAGCAGAACTCCTGGTTGGTGTCCTGGAAGGCGTCGTAGAGCTCTTTCTTCTTCTTCGGGTCCTTGATGACGAGATATTCCCACGGCTGGCCGTTCGCCCCGGACATCGCCCAGCGGCCCGCCTCGAGGATTTTTTCGACGTATTCGTCGGGAATCGGATCGGGCTTCATGCGCCGCACGCTCATGCGCGTAGTCATGATGCGGTAAAGGACGTCGTAGTCGGATTCGGTCTTCGTGTCGCCATCCGCCATGATCGAACCTCCCCAGGGAATCTCGCGCGACTATAGCAGTGCTCCCGCGCGCCTGCTCTAGAAATGAACGCTCGCGCCGATGAAGAGTCCTCGCCCGCTCAAGTCAAGATCTCCGAAGATCTGGCCCGTTCTGGGCGCACTATCGTTGCTTCGAAGGGGGATTTTAGGGGCATGGACGTAGTGGTATTCGGCTTTCAGACTGATTCGATCCATCCGATACTGCAACCCGGTCGCCAGCTGCAGCGAAGCGCCGCCGGCTCGTTCGTCGACTGCACCCGACAAGCCGGCCTGGGTGTAGCCGCCACCTGCGGCTCCGAAAATTTGGAAGCCTTCGGACATGGCAAAGTATTTTTTGATCATGACAAACAGCTGGTTGATTCTCATCTGTCCATCCGCCCGAGTGGTGAACGCTCCCGTGTGCGGATCGGTGAGCGAGGCCGTATAGCGGGGCTCCATATGGAGGAATTCAGCTCCAAGGCTGTATCCCCAAGGGGTCCTGCGTTCATATTCCAGTCCCGCGACGGCCGACGACGACTGCATCTCAATCGGAAAGCTGTGAACTGCCGGAAAGCTGTGAACTGCGAATCCTGTCCCGAAAATACAGAAGAGGATACACCCCTCGTCTCCATACATTTTCAGGTCTTGTCTCTGCGCCGACAGCGCGTACGACCCGAACTTCGGGGTGACCGAGTTTTTGCCTTCGAGCGCCGCAGCCCAGGCAGTCCGTGGTTCGCGGGTGAGGTCGGAGGATCCAGTATCTCCTGTGGATTCCGTCGGGGCTGCCTGCACGATGGAAGCAACTACCACGCTGACGATTGCCGAAACGAGCGTCACCAGAAGTCTTTTCATCCATTCCTCCGCATCAAAAGGGTTGCGTCTGTGCAGCTCGGCGCATAGCCTCCGCAAACAGGTCATTTCATGCAACCGAGTTGGAAAAAGTGGCCTACAATCACCGTCAAAGTATTATTTCTCGGTACTTCAGGCATGTCCCAAGCCGCTCTCCTCGTCGATGTCGTCAAGCGGACGCTGCGCCACAAGGGCTTGACTTACAGCTATGTGGCGAGGGGGTTGAAGCTCTCCGAGTCCTCGGTCAAGCGGATGTTCGCGCGGCGCAACCTGAGCCTCGGCCGCCTCGAGCGGATTTGCGCGCTGATGAATCTCGAGATCGCCGATCTGCTCGAGCTGACGCGCGCCGCCGACGGGCGCGTTACGGAATTGAGCGAAAAACAGGAGCGCGAGCTGGTGGGCAATCCCAAGCTGCTTCTGGTGGGGATGCTGGCCGCCAGCCACTGGACCGCGGCCGAGATCCTGGAGACATACCGGTTTTCGGAAACCGAGCTGGTCGGCCTGCTCACCCGGCTCGATCGCTCGAGAATCATCGATCTGCTGCCCGAAAACCGCATCAAGGTGCGGCTGCCTCGGAATTTCAACTGGCGCAAAGGCGGGCCGATCCAGCGATTTTTCGAGGAACGCGTGCAACGCCAGTTTTTCGAGTCCTCGTTTCTGAGAGCGGGCGAGCTGCGCGTCACGGTGCACGGGAGCCTGTCCGGGAATTCGAACGGCTTGCTGCAGCAACGCATGCGCAAGCTTGCGGTGGAATTCGACATGCTCGCCGAGCAGGACAAGCGCCTCGCGCACGAGATGCGGGAGGGCACGAGCCTCGTCATGGCCATACGACCCTGGGAGCTTTCCATGTTCGGAGAGCTTCGAAGGAGCAAGGGACAGAAGGGCGGGCCGGTCAAGGCAGAGCGGCGAAAATCGAACGGCGCATAGGAGAAGGACGCTTCACTTTTTGAGCGGTATCCAAGGAGATGGGCACATGAAGACGCAAAGGACTTTGCAATTGGGCGTCGCAGCGGTGGTCGCGGCCGTGCTTTTCGCCGGCTGCCAGTCTCAGCCGGACGCCTCTCGGGGCGCCGACCCGGCGATTCGTGTCGGAGAGAACGACTTGGGCGGCGCGGTCACGAGCGCGAACGGCCCCGAGGCCGGCGTCTGGGTGATCGCGGAAACGACGGATCTGCCGACCAAGTTCACCAAGATCGTGGTGACGGACGACCGCGGGCATTACCTGATTCCCGACCTTCCGAAAGCCGACTACAAGGTGTGGGTGCGCGGCTACGGGCTCGTCGATTCGCCCAAGGTGCAGGCCGCGCCGGGGAAAGTCCTCGACCTGGCCGCCGTGGTGGCGCCCAGCGCGTCCGCGGCCGCGCAGTACTACCCGCCGATTTATTGGTATTCGATGCTCAAGGTCCCGGCCAGGAGCGAGTTTCCCGCCGGGCCGGTGAAAACCCAGCCCGAGTGGGTGAACCTGATCAAGACGAGCGGCTGCATGTCGTGCCACGCGCTCGGCACGCTGGGAACGCGCACGATGCCCAAGGACTTCGCCGATTTCAAGTCCTCGGCCGAGGCGTGGGGGCGGCGCATCGCGTCGGGGCAAGCCATGACCCAGATGACGACCGTCCTGGGCAGGCTCGATTCCCAGCGGGCGCTCGCGCTGTGGGGCGACTGGACCGACCGGGTCGCTGCCGGCGAGCTGCCGTTCGCAAGACCCGAGCGGCCTCAAGGGCTCGAGCGCAACATCGTCCTCACCCTGTGGGACTGGAGCACGCCCACCGGTTACATGCACGACTTGATCTCGACCGACCGGCGCAAGCCCACCGTCAACGCCAAGGGCAAGCTCTACGGGGCGCCGGAGGAGAGCACGGATTTCTTCCCGGTGCTCGATCCGATCACGCATACCGTAGGTCAGATGAGACACCCGGTGCGCGATCCGAAGACGCCGTCCTCGAAGACCGCTCCGATGGCTCCTTCCCCCTATTGGGGGCCCGACCCCATCTGGGACAGCCAGACGAGCCTGCACAACCCGATGATGGACGAAAGAGGGCGGGTGTGGTTTACCGCACGCGTGCGCCCCCCGGCCAATCCGGATTACTGCAAGAAGGGCGGGGACCATCCGTCGGCAAAGGTGTTCCCGCTCGAGAGCGCCAATCGGCATCTCTCCATGTACGACCCGGCGAGCGGGAGGTTCACGCTGATCAGCACCTGCTTCCCCACGCATCACCTGATCTTTGCCGAGGATGCCAACCAGACGCTGTGGGCGAGCAACGGAGTCACCGGCCCGGGGGCGGTCGGCTGGCTGAACCGGAAGATGTTCGAGGAGACCGGCGACGAGGTGAAATCGCAAGGCTGGACGCCGTTCATCCTCGATACCAACGGCAACGGCCGGCGCGATGATTGGGTGGAACCCAACCAGCCGGTCGATCCGATGAAGGACAAGCGGGTGCAGGTGTCCATGTATAGCGTCGTCGTCAATCCGATCGACGGCTCGGTGTGGGGAACATCGATGGGATTCCCGGGCCATGTCGTTCGGGTCGCTCCCGGACCGGATCCGACTCATACCGCCATTACGGAGATCTACGAGCCGCCATTCCCCGGATACGGGCCGCGCGGCGGGGACATCGGCCGCGACGGCGTGTTCTGGGCGTCGCTCGCGAGCGGCCACCTCGGGCGCTTCGATCGCAGCATGTGCAAAGGCCCGCTCAACGGGCCGAACGCGACCGGCAAGCACTGCCCCGAGGGCTGGACGCTCTACCGCTTTCCCGGACCGCAGTTCAGGGACGTTCAGGACGACGGCAGCGTCGAGGCGAGTTACTACACCTGGGTGGATTGGTTCGACACGTTCGGGCTCGGCAAGAACGTGCCGATCGCCTCGGGTAACATGAGCGATGCATACTTCGCTTTAGTCGACGGCAAGTGGGTCACGCTGCGCGTTCCGTATCCCATGGGCTTTTACGCCAAATGGTCGGAAGGGCGCATCGACGATCCGAACGCCGGCTGGAAGGGAAGGTCGCTGTGGGCGACCTACTCCACCCGGACGGTGTTCCACGTCGAAGGCGGCAAGGAGAACCGGCCCAGAGTCGTGAAGTTCCAGCTCCGCCCCGATCCGCTCGCGCGCTGAGGAAATAGCGGCCCCTCTCCCCGAACCGGAGGAGAGGGTGCGAAGCTGAGCTAGTTCGCGGCGAATCAATAGAACAAGCCGTTGCCGCCCGTGCCCTGAAGGGCCGGTCGGTACGGCCGATATTCCTCATGTTCAAGTATCTCCAATCGCGCATTCGCGGAACGGCGAGCACGGGTCCGGGCGAGCCGCCGCCGGGGCTCGTCTCTTTCTACTGGCACTTCGTGCGCCAGACCAAGCGCTGGTACGCGCTCATGTTCGTCACCAGCCTCGGGGTGGCGTTGATCGACACCGTGATCCCGGTGTTCATCGGCCGGCTCGTGTCGCTGATGGAAACCGTCGACCGCCAGGCGGCTCTCGCGCGGCAGTGGCCCTTGCTCGTCGGCATGGTGGCGCTGGTGCTCATCGTCCGCCCGCTCGCCAATCTGGCCGACATGTTGATCCGCCAAAACGCGCTGATCCCGGGCGTGACCAGCATGATCCGCTGGCAGAGCCACTGGCACGTGGTGCGGCAGAACTGGCCGTTCTTCCAGAACGATTTCGCCGGCCGCATCGCCAACCGCGTCATGCAGACCGCCAACGCATTGCGCGAGTCCGTGATGGCGAGCATACGAGCGGTCTGGTACATCGCGGTCTACGGAGTGAGCGCGTTCGTGCTGATGGCCGCCTCGGACTGGCGCCTGGGCCTGCCTACGCTCGCGTGGTTCCTCGGCTATGTCGTGTTCCTGCGCTATTTCGTGCCGCGCATGCGCGATCTTGCGAAGACGAGCTCGGAGCTGCGCTCACACGTCATGGCGCGAGTGGTCGACAGCTATACCAACATCCTCACCGTCAAGCTCTTCGCGCGGCTCGCCGACGAGGACGCCTATGTGCGCGAGGTGATCGACGAGCACCAGGGCGCGATCGGCGCTCACATGCGGCTCATCTCGCAATTCATGTTCTCGCTTCTCGCTTTCGCTGATGAACGCGGCACTCCTCACCGGCACCGCTGCGATCGGCATCTGGCTGTGGGTTCAAGGGACGGTGAGCGCCGGCGTCGTGGCCACCGCCTTGCCGCTCGCCTGGCAGATCGCCAACGTCGCCGGCTGGGTGAGCTGGGAAGTGACGGGAATCTTCGAGAGCATCGGCGTCGTGCAGGAGGGCATGCAGACGATCGCGGTGCCGCACACCGGGGGCGACCGGCCGGGTGCGCGCGAGCTCGCGGTGCCGCGCGGCGAGATCCGCTTCGAGGACGTGAGCTTCAACTACGGCAGGAGGGACGGCAAGCCGGTGCTCGAGCACCTGAGCCTCGTGATTCGCCCCGGGGAGCGCGTGGGCCTGGTCGGCCGCTCGGGCGCGGGCAAATCGACGCTGGTCAATCTGCTGCTGCGTTTTTACGACCTGGAGCAGGGCCATATCCGCATCGACGGGCAGGACATCGGCCAAGTGACGCAAGAGAGCCTGCGCGCGGCGATCGGCATGGTGACGCAGGACACTTCGCTCCTGCATCGCTCGATCGCCGCCAACATCCGCTACGGCCGCCCCGGCGCGAGCGATGCACAGGTCGAGGCGGCTGCCCGCAAGTCGCAGGCGCACGAGTTCATCGCCGGCCTGCGGGATTGGAAGGACCGCAAAGGCTACGAAGCCCACGTGGGCGAGCGCGGCGTCAAGCTCTCCGGCGGGCAGCGCCAGCGCGTGGCGCTCGCTCGCGTCGTTCTGAAAGACGCGCCCATCCTGGTGCTCGACGAAGCGACCTCAGCGCTCGACAGCGAGGTGGAGCTCGCCATCCAGGAGCAGCTGCTCGACCTGATGGAAGGCAAGACCGTGATCGCGATCGCGCACCGCCTGTCCACCATCGCGCGCATGGACCGCCTGATCGTGCTCGAGGCCGGCCGCATCGCCGAGGAGGGCACGCACGAGGAGCTGCTGCGCCTTGGCGGCCACTACGAGAGGCTGTGGCGGCACCAGTCAGGCGGGTTTCTGGCGCACGCGGTCGTTGCGACCGAAACGGAGACCGAGCTGCCCGAAGAGCCGCCCGTGGACGAGATGCGGGTCGAAGCGAAGCCCGAGCCTTCCGTGGACGACGCGCCGGTCGTGACCCGGACCTGACAGTCACCGATTACTTCTTGACGAATTTCCTCACCGTCATCCCGGAGGTTTCGGCCCAGTAGACGTTGCCCGTCGCATCGGCCGCTACGCCTTCTCCCACGCTCTGGGTTTCGGGGTCCGCGCCCAGGCCCGGAATGAAGGCGCTGACCGCGCCGTCCTTGGCGCTGCCGATGCGGATGCCCCGCTTGAAGCCGGGGTTGAGCTTCGCATTCGACTGGTGATCGGCCACATATAGGGTGTCGTTCCGATCGATGAACAGCCCGCTCGGCCGGCCGAATTGCCTCCACTCTTCGAGGAAATTCCCTTCCTGGTCGAAGATCTGGATGCGGCTGTTGCCGCGGTCGCCGACGAACAGCCGTCCCCTGGAATCCATGACGAGGGCGTGCGGGGTGTCGAACTCGCCGCGATCTGTCCCCTTCCTGCCCCAGGTCTTGATGAATTTTCCGTCTTTCGAGAACTTCACGATGCGTGCGTTGGAATCTCCGCCGTGTCCGTCCGCAACGAAAATATCGCCGCTCGGAGCGGTGAGCACGTCCGACGGCCGGTTGAAAGTGTCCGGGCCGTCCCCGGCGACGCCGGCCTTGCCGAGCGTCAGCAGGACCTTTCCTTCCGCGCTGAACTTGACGACCTGGTGGCCTTTGCCGTCCTTTCCGTCCGCGTCGGTGACCCACACGTTGCCGGCCCTGTCTATGTGGATACCGTGAGGAAACGCGAACATGCCGGCGCCGAAGCTCTTGAGAAATCCGCCCGAAGGGCTGAGCTTCACGACAGGCGCCAGGTTCGAGCCGGCGCAGGAGTTCGCGCCGCACCGCTCGAACACCCAGAGATTGCCGTCGCGATCGATATCGATCGCGCTCGTCCATCCCCACTTCCTTCCGTCGGGGAGTTTCGCCCAGCCGTCTTCGCGGTATGGGTTCTCCTGAGCGTAGGCCCCCGCGATCATCGCGGCCGCCGCGACCAGCACGAATAGTGTCCCGCGCGCCTGACGCATGAGAGTCCTCCTTCCCGGGTGGGCGCTATTTCTCCGCCGCCTCTCGCGATTGCTGCGACTGCTGCACCTGCTCCATCGCCTGGCCGATCTTCTGCTGGGCCTGCTCCAGGGTCTTCTTGCCTTGCTCGAGCTCCTGCTTCTTGAGCGCGGCGGCGGTGGCCGCGGTGCTCGCTGTCTCGACTCCGCAGCCGGCGAGCGCCGCTGCCGCGATCAGGAACATAAACCGTCTCATGGCATTTCCTTCCAAGGTAGGGCCGAAATAGGATAGCACTGCCAGCGTCAGCTGAGCTTCGCCGTTACCGCTTTGGCAAATTCCCGGGTTCCAAGCTTGCCACCGAGATCGGCGGTGCGCGTCGCGGGGTTTTTCAGCGTCGCGTCCACGGCCGCGTCGATGTTCCTTGCGGCGGCTGCGAACGCGTCGTTGCCGCGTCGCGCGGCGATCCATTCGAGCAGCATGGCGGCCGAAAGGATGAGCGAGGTGGGATTCGCCCGGTCTTTGCCCGCGAGGTCGGGCGCCGAGCCGTGCTGCGCTTGCGCGATGCAGTGGGCGTCGCCCGCGTTGATCGAGCCGCCGAGACCCAGGCCGCCCGAGAGCTCGGACGCTTCGTCGGAGAGGATGTCGCCGTACATGTTCTCGGCGACGATCACGTCGAAGCGCATCGGATCGCGCAGGAGGAGCGCCGCCATCGCGTCCACGATGACCTCCTCGAGTTGAACCCCGGGAAAGTCCCTCGCGACCTTGCGCACTTCGCGCAGGTACAGCCCGTCCGAGATCCGGAACACGTTCGCCTTGTGCACGGCGGTGACTTTCCTGCGGCGGGTCATCGCCGCTTCGAAGGCGCGGCGCGCGATGCGCTCGCAGCACTTCGCGGTGACGCGGCGCACCGCGAGCGCCATGTCCTCGGTAGGCATGAACTCCCCGATCCCCGCGTGCATGTTGCGGTCGGCATAGAAACCTTCGGTATTCTCGCGGTAGATCACCAGATCGACGGGCTTGCCCGTCAGGCCGACGCCGAGGCGCGATCTTGCGGGACGGATGTTCGCGTAGAGATCGAGCTTGGTGCGGAACTCGGCCGAAGGGTTGATCCCGCCTTTTTCGCGCGCCGGGTACTCGTAAGTCGAGAGGGGTCCGAGAATCACGCCCTCCGAGAGGCGCACCGCCTCCATCACGCGCGGAGGCAGCGTCGTGCCTTCCTTCTTCAGGGCCGGTAGGCCGATTTCCTCGCGCCGCCATTCAAGCCCGAGCTTGAAGAGGACATCGGCGCGATCGAGAACGGCGAGCGTCGCCTCGGTGATCTCGGGCCCGATGCCGTCGCCGGGCAGGACGAGGATTTTCATTGCGCCGGAATCCCGGCGTCTCTGATCAGCTTGGCGTACATCTGCAGGTCGCTTTTGATCAGCGCGGCGAAGTCATCCGGCGTGCCGGTGACGATTTCGTTGCCGCCCTGCGTGACGATGCGCTCGCGCACGTCGGCCGAGCGCATCGCCCCGACGATCTCCAGGTTGAGCCGGTCGACGATCGCCTTGGGCGTGCCGGCGGGGGCGAGCACGCCCTGCCACTGCGAGATGTCGAAATTCCTGAAACCCGCCTCCTGCAGGGTCGGCACCTCGGGCAGGCTCGAGGCGCGCCTGCCGCTCGACACCGCGAACGCGCGCAGCTTTCCGGCGCGGATCTGCGGGACCGACGTGATCACGGTATCGAACATGAAAGTGAGCTGGCCGCCGAGCAGGTCGGCGAGCGCCGGCGCGCTGCCTTTGTAGGGCACGTGCGTGAGCTGGGTGCTGGTCGCGAGCGCGAACAGCTCTCCGGCGAGATGGTTGCCGCCGCCGATCCCCGTGGAGCCGTAGGAGACGGCCCCCGGTCTTGCGCGCGCCGCGGCGACCAGGTCGGCGATGGTCTTGATCGGCGAACCGGCCAGCGCCACCAGCACGTACTGGTACACGGTGCATTGAGCGACGGGCGCGAAATCCCTGACCGGATCGTAGGGTAGCTTGGCATAGAGCACGGGGTTGACGACGATGGGGCCGTTGGCAGTCACGAGCAGCGTGTAGCCGTCCGGCGCCGACTTGGCGACGAAGTCCGCGCCGATGCCGCCGTTCGCGCCAGCCCGGTTCTCGACGACGAACGGCTGCTTCAATGCGTCGCCGAGCTTCAGGGCGAGGGTGCGGCCGAAGATGTCGGCATTGCCGCCGGCGGCGTACGGAACCACGAGGCGCACGGGCCTGGCCGGATAATCCTGGGCCGGCGCCGCAGCCGGCAGCATGGCCGCAAGCGCAAGCGCTGCGAAGCGGACTTTCATGAATCTTGCTCGCGGGAATGGCGAGGCTACAGGCTATCATATGCGGCATGATCCATCGGCGCTTCCTCGGTGCGGCATCCGCGGGGATCTTCCTGCTCTTCGGCATAGCGCGCGACGCCACCGCCCAGCCTTATCCGCAACGTCCCGTGCGCCTCGTCGTTCCCGCGCCCGCGGGGGGACCCACAGACGTCCCGGGCCGGCTCATCGCCGACGGATTGTCCGGCTTGTTCGGCCAGCGCTTCGTGGTCGAGAACCGCGTGGGCGCGGGCGGGCTGGTGGCGGGCGAGTTCGTCGCGCGTTCCGAGCCCAACGGCTATACGCTGCTCTACGCGAATACGAGCGTGCTCGCGGTCAATCCCGCCCTACAGGGGACGAACATGCCTTACGACCCCGCCACCGCGTTCGCGCCGATCGGCTTCGTCTCCAATTCGCCGCAGCTGCTCGTGGCGAATCCGAAGACCCCCTATCGGTCCGTGCGGGAGCTCGTCGCCTGGGCGAAAAGCAATCCGGGCAAGCTCAACTTCGCCACCGCCGGCGTCGGGACGCTGCCGCACCTTACCTATGAGTTGTTCAAGATGGAAGCCGGGATCGAGGCGCTCAACGTTCCCTATGCGGGCGGAGCGCCGGCGCTCACCGCGGTGATCGCGGGACAGGCCGATGTCCTTTTCGACCTGGTGCGCACCCGGGTGAAGAGCGGCGAGGTGCGCGCCCTCGCGATCACCGGCGCGAGCCGCGACGCGGATCTGCCCGACATTCCGACCCTCGCCGAGAGCGGTTATCCCGCCGTGACTTCGACCTCCGGCACGGGAATAGTCGCTCCCGCGGGAATACCCGGGGAAATCGTCGCGCTGCTCAATTCGAAGCTGAACGAGCTGATCGAGCGCCCGGAGACGCAGCGGTGGACGCGCGTCGTGAAGCAGTCGGGCGCCAAGGTAGACTGAATATGGCGCTCGTCGCCGCCGCATTCGGTTCCTCCCACAGCGTCATGCTTGCGGCCGAGCTGCAGGACTGGCTGAGTGGATTTCGCCAAAGCGACCTTCGCATGAAGTACTACGATCGCGAAGGCAGGCCGCGCTCCTATGCCGAAGTGCTCGCCGGCGCGCCCTCTCACATCGCCCAGCTGGTCACCGACGAGGCGATCACGAGACGTTTCAGCGAAGCGCAGGACGCGATGAAGCGCCTCAAGTCCGAGATCGCCTCGGCGAAGCTCGACATCCTGATCATCGTGGGCGACGATCAGCACGAGCTTTTCCAGGACCGGCACATGCCTTCGATCGGGATCTACTACGGCGAGAGCATACGCAATGCCGGCCGGGCCAACGCCAAGCGCTTCAGCTGGCCGGAAGAGTGGTACAACCGCGCGCAGATGCGCCGCTTCGAGGACGAGGGAGACATCGACTATCCCTGCCACCGGCCGCTTGCGCTCGCGCTCATCGAAGGCCTCATCGAGCGCGAGTTCGACGTTGCTGCGATCGCGGGGCTGGCCGGCGACCAGCACGAGGGCCACGCCTATTCCTTCGTGCACCGTTGGTACCTCAAGGGCAACGGCGCGCGGATGATGCCCGTCGTTCCGATCTTCCTCAACACCTACAATCCGCCGAACCCGCCGCTGCCGAAACGCTGCGTGCGGCTCGGAAGAACTCTGAAAGCGCTGATCGAGAGTTACCCGGAGGAGCTGAGAGTCGGCCTGCTTGCCTCCGGAGGCTTGAGCCATTTCGTCGTCGAGGAGGATCTGGACCGTCCTATCATCGAGGCGCTGCGGAAGAAGGATCTGGATTTCCTCGCGGGACTCGATCCCCGGCGGCTCAAGGCCGGGAGTTCCGAGATCCGCAACTGGATCGTCGTGGCGAGCGCCGCCACCGATCTCGACTTGAGCTGGATTTCCTACACGCCGTCCTATCGCACGCCGGCCGGAACCGGCATCGGGCTCGCCTTCGCCAGATGGGGGTGACGCACAGCGCGAAGCCACCGTTCCGCGCCGACCAGGTCGGGAGCCTGCTGCGCGTGCCGCAGCTCCGGGCGGCTCACGAAAAGGCCCTGCAGGGACAGCTCGGCGCCGCGGCCCTTCGCGAGCTCGAGGACCACTGCATCCGGGACGTCATCCGATTTCAGGAATCCGTCGGGCTCCACGCGATCACCGACGGGGAGTACCGGCGCAGCTCGTTTCACGCCGATTTCATAGAGAAGCTCGACGGAGCGAGGGCTGCCGGGCGCTTGGCCGTGGAAGACACGGTGAGCGGCCTGGACGAGAACAGAACGGTGAGCGGCAAGCCCTTTGCTCCGCGCGCCTTCACGATCGTCGGCAAGCTGCGCCACGCGCGGCCTATCGAGGTCGAAAACTTCAAGTTCGTGAAAGCGAGCACCCAGCGCACCCCCAAGCAGACGATGCCGTCGCCCACCATGCTGCTGCGCGGCGGCCGCGCGGCGGTGAGCTCCGAGGCGTACCCGGACCTCGAGGAGTTCTACACCGACATCGCCCGCGTCTACCGGGAAGAGCTCAGGCAGCTCGGCGAGGCCGGCTGCCGCTACGTGCAGCTCGACGACACGAACTTTGCTTTTCTCTGCGATCCGAAACTCGCCGATACTTTCCGCCGTGACGGGTACGACCCCGATGAAATGCCCGAGCGCTTCGCACAACTGATCAATTCGGTCATCGCGGGCCGGCCCGTCGGAATGGTGGTCGGCATCCACCTGTGCCGGGGCAATTCCATGGGCCAATGGGCGGCGCAGGGGGGATACGAGCCGGTAGCCGACGTACTGCTCAACCGGGTCGACGTGGATGCGTACTTCCTCGAATACGACGACGAACGCTCGGGCGGCTTCGAGCCGCTGCGTTTTTTCCCGAGCGGCTCGCCCAAGAGGATCGTGCTCGGACTGGTAAGCACCAAAGTGCCCGCGCTCGAACCGAAAGACGTGCTCAAGCGCCGCATCGACGCGGCGGCGAGATACGTGCCGCTTGAGAATCTATGCCTCAGCCCGCAGTGCGGCTTCGCGAGCACATTCCGCGGAAACCCGATCTCGGAAGAGGTGCAGCGGCACAAACTGGAGCGAGTGGTCGAGGTGGCAACGGAGACGTGGGGCAGCGCCCGGTGAGGGATTGAAAGGTTGTTAAGGTGCAATGTGTTACCTGGAGAGCTTGAGGAAGCACATTCACTTGGCACTCAAAACGAGCGTCCTAAATCAGAAAACTTCATGCAGTAAATCTCTGTTTCACAACGTGCTCGAGCGTCGCA
>WNFL01378212.1_pt1 | contig 15602 bp, 9 predicted proteins | sample 5400361 | NCBI WGS metagenome assembly WNFL01 (sample SAMN13153351, study PRJNA577476) | soil metagenome | isolation source: 40 cm soil on Douglas fir-dominated hillslope | place: USA:California | collected 2013-09-17
AGGTCCTCCGCCTCGGCAAAACCGCCACCGCCAAATCCGCCCGACCGGCGCCCGGCCGCGCCAAATATCTGCTCGAAGAAATCGCTGAAACCGGTGCCGCCAAAATGAAATTCGTGATCCGCACCGCGTTGGCCCCGGCCGCCCGCGGGCCGGCCGCCGGCAAATGATTCCCAACCCGGAGGTGGACGGAAGTCAGCGCCGGAACTCCAGTTGGCGCCAAGCTCGTCGTATTTTTTGCGCTTGGCCGGATCGCCAAGCACTTCGTAAGCCTCGTTGATTTCCTTGAATTTCTCTTCGGCCTGCTTCTTGTTTTTGGCGACGTCGGGATGGTATTCGCTGGCCAGCTTGCGGAATGCTTTCTTGATATCCGTCTCGCTTGCGCTGCGTGGCACGCCGAGGCTCTCGTAATAATCTTTATATTGGACAGGCATATTATTGAGATCAGACGGCCAATCCCAACCACCTTAGAATGCCTGCCGAAACGAGTTTGTCAAAAAAGATGGACTGCCAGCGGAGTCTTGCGGCTCGGCTTAAAGGGGTTGCGCCGCAACGGCCCTCGGCCTGGCAACCAGGTTTTCGCGCGCAGCGCGATTCCAGTCGCATTCGCGCCGCAGATCGGATTTCAGCGTGGCGATTTTCCGCAGCAAGGCTTTTACTGCATGGTCGAAGGCCGGAATCGGGTCGCTGCCGGATTTTGCCGCGCGCAAGGTATTCGGCGGCAGATGCAAAATCAACCCGGCTTGAAATGCCGACTGCCTGGGATGGCGCTCCAGGTTGACCTGCAAGTGAACGGCATCCTGAGGAAAATGCGCCAGGTGCGCTTCGAGTTTTTCGACCTTTCGCCGCAGTTGATTCAGGAGTTGATCGTGCGGACGCATTCCTTTGCTAACCAATGTCCATTTCATTTTCATTGAATGACCTTTTCATGCATTGACGACTGACAACTAAAACGCATTTCGCGATTCGCCAGCTGTTACTTCTGTCGCGAGCTGGTAATCAGGACAAAGCGAGTCCCGCCGCCGCGGCCAGGATTCCAAACACGCAATAACACATGTTCGCCTTTGGCTTTCTCGCTCAAAGCTACCGCGTCATCAGCGTTTCGGATCGGCTGGCGGTCAATTTCGACAATAATATCGCCGGGGCGCAGGCCTTGGGTGGCTGCATTGGAATTGGAATCCACATTAATTACCAACGCCCCATGTACTCCATTGGGCACATCTAGACGACGACGGGTTCTGGCGTCAATATCGGTGACTTCCACGCCATCGAGCGCGTCGCCTCCCGGACGGGCGCGGTCATTGGAGGGACTTCTGGGGTTGGAAGCCATTTCCTCCTGCGGCAATTCTTTCAGCACGACGTTCATCTCTTTCTCGGAAAACTTTTTACCATTATCCGAGTGGAGAACCCGCAGTTTGGCCCTGGCGCCGGGCGGCGTCTGCGCGACAAAAATCTGCAGCGCGCGGGGATCGGTTATTTTCTTGCCGTCGAACTCGAGGATGACATCCCCATCTTTGACGCCGGCTTTTTCGGCGGCCCCGCCAGGAGCCACTCCGCCCACCAGCACGCCGCTGCTTTCATCCGGCAAACCAAACTCTTTCGCCAAATCGGGTGTTAGCGGTTGGATATTTATGCCCAGATAGCCGCGGGTGACCTTGCCCTCAGTAATAATCCGCTCCATGACGAATCGGGCCATGTTGATCGGCACGGCAAAACCGATGCCCATGTTGCCGCCGCTTTGGCTGAATATGGCCGTATTGATACCGATGAGGCGTCCATCAGTGTCGGTCAATGCGCCGCCTGAATTTCCCGGATTTATCGCGGCATCTGTCTGAATGAAGTTTTCATAATCGTTAATTTCAAAACCGCCGCGTCCAACCGCGCTGATGATCCCCATGGTAACGGTTTGTCCCACGCCGAATGGGTTACCCAAGGCCAGCACCAGATCGCCGACTTCGAGTTTGTCACTGTCTGCCAGGGTGGCCGCCGGCAATGTCTTCGCGTCGATTTTCAAAACCGCGACATCGGTGGGCGGGTCGGTACCCACCAAGTGAGCGTCATATTCCTTGTCACCGGTTGCCAGAGAGACTCTGATCTTATCGGCTTTCTCGACCACGTGATTAGCGGTCAAAATGTAGCCGTCCGGCGAAACGATCACTCCCGACCCAAGACTTTGGGCCTGGCGCTCGCGGGGGACAGCCTCCTGGCCAAAATTTTCTCCAAAAAAGCGCCGCAGCATTGGGTCATCGCCAAATGGATTGGCTGTTCCGCGGTCACGAATGGTGAGGCTCGAATAAATGCTGACGACGCTGGGCGCCACCTTTTTGATTACCGGCGCGAAGCTTACGAAATTTCTGCCTTCCCTCGCTACCGGCGAATCGGAAAACTTGATGTGCGGCAGCGGATTGGTTTTGGAGGAACCTTGCGCCGCCTGGACCTGGTTAGCGGTCGAACTAAATAAAACTGCGGCCAGGCAGCACCAGGCCAAATAACGCGACAACAACGATTTCTGATTTACCAATCTCATGAAGCCCTCGTGAGTATCTATAACGTTCCCTCAAACCTGGACGGATCATTTCCGTCCCCTCAAGTAAGCATTCCATGGAACGGGGTTTTGTCAAAAACAGATGGAATCGTTCCAGCCTGGGGTTTGGCGGGCAGGAATGGCGCGGAGGATCAGACCGCGGCCGCGTTTTTGAGCTCGAACCAGAACTTGCTTCCCGCGCCGGCGCCGGACTCCAAACCAACCCGGCCGCCCATCCGTTCGATACCGCGCCGCACCAGGGCCAGACCGATGCCAGTGCCGGGATAAGTCTCAGTTGAATGGAGCCGCTGGAACAGTCCGAAAATCTTCTTCTGATACTGCGGCGCGATGCCGATCCCTTGATCAATAATCCAAAGCCGGATCCAACCATCGTTGCTTTCCGACAATAGCTCTACTCGAGGAGTCTGGTTCGGTTCGACGAATTTCAGCCCGTTCGCGATTAAATTGTAAAGGATCTGTCGCAAGGTTGCCGGGTGCGCCATGACGCTGGGCATCGGCTTTCGGATGGTTACCTCGGCCTTGCGCTCCTGAACTTCGGTTTCGATTGACGCCAGCACATCGCCGATAGCAGCTTCCAAACTGACCGGAACCATTTCCAGGTCCGATCGGCTCAGGCGGCTGTACTGGAGCAAATCCAGCAGAAGCACGTCCATGTATTTGGCGGCGCTCTCAACCCGCCGCAGATAATCTTCCCGTTCGCCCTTGAGCTCCGGGCCGGAATCCTCGCGGAGGAATTGCGCGAAACTTCGAATCGAGCGCAAAGGGGCCCGCAAGTCGTGCGAAATGGAATAATTGAAGGCCTCAAGCTCGCTATTAATATCCGTGAGGTCCGAGATTCGCCGTTCCAACTCGCCGTTCAGGTTTTGAATTTCAGTCTCGGCCGCCTTGCGCGAGGTAATGTCGCGGGCGAAGACATAAACCAACTGTTCGGTGGCGAATGGCGCGGCAGTCCAGCCAAGCCAGCGAAAAGAGCCGTCGCGACAGAGGTAACGATTCTCAAAATATCTCGGTGCAGTGCCGAGCTTGAGCCTGGTCAGGTGTTCGGCAGTGGTGGTTCGATCTTCGGGATGGACCAGTTCAAGCAAACTTTTTGAGCGAAGTTCATCCGCCGAAAAACCGAGCGTTGCTTCCCAGGCCGGGTTCAACTGGATGAAATAATCATCGAAGCTGGCGATGGCCAGCAGGTCGATGGCCAGAGTGAAAAAGCGGTTTCGCTTCGTTTCAACATCGAGCCGATCGGCCGCTTCGGACAATTCGCGGCGATGCTTTGCTTCCTCGAATTGGCGCAATTGTTCGGCTTGTTGCCGAACCAACTCTGATTTTTTGTGCAGCTCGACAAAAACCGACACCTTGGTGCGGAGCACTTCCGGAACGATCGGTGTCAGCATGTAATCCACAGCACCGAGCGAATAGCCCTTGGATATATGATTTTCGGAATTGTTGATCGAGGTGACAAAGATGATGGGAGTGTGTTCTGATCTGGGACGTTTGCGTATCAATGCCGCGGTTTCGAAGCCGTCCATCACCGGCATTGAAACATCGAGGAGAATGACAGCGAATTCAGTCGTCAACAAATGTCGCAAAGCTTCCTTCCCTGACCGAGCTTTTACGATGTTCTCGCCAAGCGAAGAAATTACGGCCTCGAGCGCCAGGATCTTATCCTGCCGATCATCGACCAGCAGAATGTTGGCCCGCGCCGGCGCCGGAGAACCCGAGCCGTTCTGCTCGGGCCGAAGGCTTTGTCCGTCCGGCATTTCACCGGATGCCGCCTGCCGCTCCGAAGTCATTGGCGATTGAATCACCGATGAACCCATAGGCGCAGGACCGAACGCAATTGCTCAGTTTCGACAGGCTTGCACATATAGTCCGAAGCGCCAGAGGCCAGGCATTTTTCCCGGTCGCCTTTCATGGCTTTGGCGGTTACGGCGATTATCGGCAGGTCCCTGAACTGGGGAATCTCCCGAATCGCGCGGATGGTGGTATATCCGTCCATAGTGGGAAGCATGATATCCATCAGCACAATATCGATATCCTGCTGATCGATCAGCATCTGGATGCCATCCTTGCCGTTCTCGGAGGAGACTACCTGCATTTTAAAGCGCTCGAGCGCGCTGGTCATCGCGAAGATATTCCGGATATCGTCATCCACAACCAGCACTTTTTTTCCAACCAAGGCCTCGCGGTGCAGCGACTCGAGTATTTTCCGTTGTTTGGCCGGCAATTGCGAAACGTTGCGATGCAATAGCAACGATGTCTCATCAAGCAGCCGTTCCGGCGAACGAACATCTTTTATCACGATGCTTTCAGCCAGGAGTCCAAGGCGATCCGACTCTTCCTTGGGAAGGTCGCGACCGGTGTAAATCACGACGGGCAACGAGCGAGACTCCGGGGATTTCTTAATTTGTTCGAGCAATTCGGTGCCGGACATATCGGGCAAGCCGAGGTCGAGCACCATGCAATCGTAATTTTCGGTTTTCATTGCGTCCAGGGCCTCCTGACCGCTGCCGACCATAGTCGTTTTCACATCACCATTGCCGATCAATTCCTGGATGCTTGTCCGGAGGGTTTCATCGTCCTCGACGAGCAGGAGGTTCTTGACCGGCCGCGCGACATAGTCGCGGAGGTAGCTAAATGCACGATCGAGCGATTCTTTGGTTTGGCCTTTGGTGAGGAAAGCGAGGGCGCCCTGGTTTCGGGCCGGCTCGGAATCATTATCCACGGTAATGACGTGCACGGGAATGTGGCGCGTGGCTAAATCGACTTTGAGGCCGTCAAGGACGCGCCAGCCATCGAAATCCGGAAGATGCACATCCAGGGTTATGGCAGACGGTTTGAGCTCCCGCGCCATGGCCAGGGCATCGGCGCCGCGTTGGGCTACGATGCCTTTGAATCCCTTTTCGTGGGCCATCTCGAGCAGGATCCGGCCATAGTTGACATCGTCCTCAATAATGAGCAGCAATTTGTCGCCCGGCTCGATCTTCCCACGATCGTCCTCGATCGAAACTTCGGCATTTTCCTGAGCGACGTCGATCAGTTTGGCATCGGATGAAGCCGGAATGGATTCCGGTTTGATCAAGCGATTGGGACTCAGTTCCTTGCGCACGGTGCGCATTGGCACGTGCGTTTGCGGCAGGAACAGCGTGAAGGTGCTGCCCTGGCCCAGCGCGCTCGCCAGCCGAATTTCGCCGCCAAGCAAGCGGGCGATTTCGCGGCTGATGGCCAGGCCAAGCCCGGTGCCGCCATATTTGCGGCTCGTGCTGCCGTCGGCCTGTTGGAAAGCCTCGAAGATAATTTGTTGTTTCTCGGGAGCGATGCCGATTCCGGTGTCCGTGACGGAGAAGGCAATCACCGAGCGGGCATGGTTGAGAACTTCGTTGTCTGGATTCCAACCTTCGGTAACCGCGGCAATATTCAAGGTTACGCCGCCGCGCTCGCTGAACTTGAACGCGTTGGACAAGAGATTGCGCAGGACCTGTTCCAACCGTTGTGAATCGGTAAACATGCTCGACGGCAACTCCGGGTCCATGTCGATTTCGAAATCGAGGTTCTTGGCTTCGGCAATGTGCCGGAAGGTCCGCTCGACGTAGTCGCTCAGTTCGGCAAATCGCAGCGACGCGATATCCACCGTGACCGTTCCAGATTCGATCTTCGACAAGTCGAGAATATCATTGATCAAGCTGAGGAGGTCGTTGCCCGAGGCGTGTATCGTGCGGGCGAACTCGACCTGTTTTGGCATAAGATTGCCATCGTCGTTTTGCGCCAACTGATCGGCCAGGATGAGCAAGCTGTTGAGCGGCGTGCGCAATTCGTGCGACATATTCGCCACGAACTCCGATTTGTATTTGGAGGTAAGCGCCAATTCCTCGGCTTTTTCTTCGAGCGCCTGGCGGGCTTGCTCGACTTCGGTGTTCTTGCGTTCGACTTCGGCATTTTGTTCGGCAAGGAGCTTGGCCTTATCCTGAAGCTCCATGTTGGTGTTCTGCAATTCTTCCTGGCGGCTTTGCAATTCTTTTGCCAGTGATTGCGATTGTTTCAGCAGGTTTTCCGTTCGCGAGTTCGCTTCAATGGTGTTAAGCACGATACCGATCGATTCGACAAGCTGGTCGAGAAACGCTTGATGAATGGTGCTGAACTTTTCGAACGAGGACAGTTCCATGACCGCCTTCACCTGGCCTTCAAACAGCACCGGCAGCACGATGATATTCGTCGGCGGCGACTGACCCAGGCCGGAAGTGATTTGCACATAATCATCCGGCGCGTTGGTCACCAGGATGCGTTCCTTTTCCAGCGCCGCCTGGCCGACCAGACCTTCGCCAAGTGAGAACTGATTTCCAACGTTCTTGCGGCTGCGGAAAGCATAGCTGGCGAGCAGCTTGAGATAAGGCTCGTTGTGGTCTGGTTCCTCAGCGGTTTCTTCCTTCGGCGTTTCCATCACGTAAAACACGCCATGTTGCGCCGATACGACCGGCGCGAGCTCGGAAAGGATCAATTTGCCGACGGTGAGCATTTCCTTCTGGCCTTGCAACATGCGGGTAAACTTGGCGAGGTTCGTCTTGAGCCAGTCCTGCTCGTTATTTTTGATCGTCGTGTCTTTGAGATTCCGAATCATCTCATTGATGTTGTCCTTAAGAGCCGCAACTTCGCCACTGGCATCAACTTGGATGAAGCGAGTCAGATCACCTTTGGTCACGGCAGTGGCAACATCGGCGATCGCGCGCACCTGGGTAGTGAGATTGGCCGCCAATTGATTGACGTTATCGGTCAGATCCTTCCATGTTCCAGCCGCGCCAGGCACGCTGGCTTGTCCGCCCAGTTTTCCTTCAACACCGACTTCGCGAGCCACTGTCGTCACCTGGTCGGCGAAAGTCGCGAGCGTGTCGATCATGCTGTTAATCGTGTCCGCCAGCTCGGCGATTTCGCCTTTGGCTTCAACCAGCAGTTTCCGTTTCAAATCACCGTTGGCCACTGCGGTCACCACTTTGGCGATGCCGCGCACCTGATTGGTCAGGTTTGAGGCCATGAAATTGACGTTATCAGTCAGGTCTTTCCACGTTCCGGAGACGCCGCGCACTTGCGCCTGACCGCCCAATTTCCCTTCGGTGCCGACTTCGCGGGCGACGCGGGTGACTTCATCGGCAAACGAGGAAAGCTGATCTACCATCGTGTTGACCGTGTCCTTGAGTTGGAGGATTTCGCCTTTTACATCGACGGTAATTTTCTTCGAAAGATCGCCGGTGGCGACTGCCGTCGTAACTGCGGCAATATTTCGCACCTGCGTCGTGAGATTCGACGCCATAAAATTCACGTTGTCGGTGAGGTCCTTCCAAACACCGGCCAACCCACGCACGTCCGCCTGACCGCCCAGCTTGCCTTCGCTGCCGACCTCGCGAGCGACGCGCGTCACTTCCGACGCGAACGAGCGAAGTTGATCCACCATGGTGTTGATTGTGTCCTTCAGTTCCAGGATTTCGCCTTTTACATCGACGGTGATCTTCTTTGAGAGATCGCCGTTGGCGACAGCGGTCGTCACCGCCGCGATATTGCGGACCTGGCCAGTCAGGTTCGACGCCATGGAATTCACTGAATCGGTGAGATCTTTCCAGGTGCCGGCCACGCCTTTGACCTCGGCCTGGCCACCCAGTTTTCCTTCGGTGCCGACTTCGCGAGCGACACGGGTGACTTCATCGGCGAACGATGAAAGCTGATCCACCATCGTATTAACAGTGTCTTTCAGTTGCAGAATCTCCCCTTTGACATCGACGGTGATCTTTTTGGACAGATCGCCGTTTGCCACAGCCGTCGTAACGGCTGCAATATTGCGGACCTGCGCCGTGAGATTGGACGCCATCGAATTCACGGAATCGGTGAGGTCCTTCCAGGTGCCGGCGACGCCTTTGACTTCGGCCTGGCCGCCCAGTTTTCCTTCGGTGCCGACTTCGCGGGCCACGCGGGTGACTTCATCCGCGAATGATGAAAGTTGATCCACCATCGTGTTGATGGTGTTCTTCAGTTCGAGAATTTCGCCTTTCACGTCGACGGTGATCTTCTTGGAAAGGTCGCCGTTGGCGACGGCGGTGGTCACATCCGCGATGTTGCGCACTTGCGCGGTCAGATTGCCGGCCATCGAATTCACCGAGTCCGTCAAATCTTTCCATGTTCCGGCAACCCCGCCTACTTGCGCCTGGCCGCCCAGTTTTCCTTCGGTGCCGACCTCGCGCGCGACACGCGTTACTTCGGCGGCGAATGAGCGAAGCTGATCGACCATCGTATTGATGGTGTTCTTGAGTTCGAGAATTTCACCTTTGACGTTGACGGTGATCTTCTTGGAGAGATCGCCATTTGCGACGGCGGTGGTTACTTCGGCAATATTTCGTACCTGGTTCGTGAGATTCGAAGCCATGAAATTGACGTTGTCGGTAAGGTCCTTCCAGGTGCCGGCGACGCCTTTGACTTCGGCCTGGCCGCCCAGTTTTCCTTCGGTGCCGACTTCGCGCGCGACACGGGTCACTTCCGCCGCGAATGAGGAAAGTTGATCGACCATCGTATTGATGGTGTTCTTCAGTTCGAGAATTTCGCCTTTGACATCGACGGTGATCTTCTTGGAAAGGTCGCGGTCAGGTCTTTCCAGGTGCCGGAAACGCCTTCGACTTTCGCCTGGCCGCCGAGCTTGCCTTCGCTGCCGACTTCACGCGCCACGCGAGTCACTTCGGATGCGAATGAGCGAAGCTGATCCACCATCGTATTAATGGTGTCTTTGAGCTGCAAAATCTCACCTTTGACATCGACGGTGATCTTCTTGGAAAGGTCGCCGTTGGCGACTGCCGTGGTCACTTCCGCGATATTGCGCACTTGCGTCGTCAGATTGCCGGCCATCGAATTCACGGAATCGGTCAGATCCTTCCAGGTGCCGGCGACGCCTTTGACTTCGGCCTGGCCGCCCAATTTTCCTTCGGTGCCGACTTCGCGAGCCACACGGGTCACTTCTGCCGCGAATGAGGAAAGTTGATCGACCATCGTATTGATGGTGTTCTTCAGTTCGAGAATTTCGCCTTTGACATCGACGGTGATCTTCTTGGAAAGGTCGCCATTAGCCACTGCGGTGGTGACGGCGGCAATATTGCGCACTTGCGACGTGAGGTTACCGGCCATGAAATTGACGTTATCGGTCAAGTCTTTCCAGGTACCGGATACGCCTTCGACTTTCGCCTGGCCGCCTAGCTTTCCTTCGGTGCCGACTTCACGAGCCACACGAGTCACTTCCGAGGCGAACGAGCGAAGCTGATCGACCATCGTGTTGATCGTGTCTTTCAGTTCGAGAAATTCGCCGCGAACGTCCACGGTGATTTTTTTGGTAAGGTCACCGTTCGCCACGGCAGTGGTCACGGTCGCGATATTACGGACCTGAGACGTAAGATTGGCGGCCATCAGGTTTACGTTATCGGTAAGATCTTTCCAGGTGCCGGCGACACCTTTCACTTTGGCCTGGCCGCCCAGTTTTCCTTCGGTGCCTACTTCGCGCGCGACACGATTCACTTCCGACGCGAACGCGCCGAGTTGGTTCACCATCGTATTAACCGTCTTGGCCGTGCGGAGGAAGTCGCCTTCGAGTTTGCGCCCTTCGATTTCCATCGCCATGCTTTGCGATAGATCACCTTTGGCGACAGCCCCGATGACGCGCGCGGTTTCCTGAATCGGATGCGCCAGGCACTCGATCAGCGTGTTGACCGAACTGACGCGCTCGGACCAATGGCCGGTAACGTGCCCAACCGACAACCGTTCCTGAATCCGTCCCTCTTTGCCGACGACGCGGCTGACGCGGCTAAGTTCATCGGTGGATCGCGCCATCATCTCGGCGACATCATTGAAGGTGTCCGCCACCTTTCCGCCAATGCCCGTCCACTGGACTGGCAAGCGGACATTGAAGTCGCCCTTCTTTACAGCCAGCAAAGCGGATAAAAGTTGCTCGGCATAACCGCCGTGTTCACCACTATGGCCATTGCCCGGAAACACGAGCGCGGCAGCAGTCGCCGCCTTTTTGGCTGGTCGTGCGGCCAGCGTAGGACGACCCCTTGGCGGAAAGAGTCTGGATGGTGGATTTTTTTATCGCGGGCATAATCTAAATTTATTGCTGGCTTTGTGTTGAACGGCAGGGTGCGCAGGCGCACAGCCCAAATAGCATTCGGCCGATATCATTAGTATCCCGGTAAGGGTTGAATCGATATGGGGTATTCACCCACCATGCGAGATGTAAGTGGCTGTGTCTAAAGGGTTGACACAAGTGCGCGAAAAGCCCGCTGCAAGCCTCCGGCTGGTTTTACTCGGAACTAAACGAAGATAGTCTGTTCGCGGCCCGGCCCGACCGAAGCGATGGTCAACCGCGCGCCGGTAAGCTCGGCGATGGCCTTGAGATAAGACCGCGCCCGTGCAGGCAAGTCGTTCCATTTACGAGCGTCGTGCGTGGGCGTTTCCCAACCGGGGAACTCGGCATAAACCGGCTGGCAACGCCCGAGAATTTCGATGTCGTTGGGGACATAGTCGAATTGCTTGCCATCGGCTCGATAGCCGATGCAAACCCGAATCGCGGCCACTGTATCAAGTCCGTCGAGGTTGGTGACGGCGAGTTCGTCAATGCCATTGACCATGCAAGCATGACGCGTGGCAACCGAATCGAACCATCCGCAGCGTCGAGGCCGGCCGGTGGTGGCGCCGAATTCGCGGCCCATGGCGTGCAGCATATCGGCAATCTCTGCGTTTTCAGTTGGCAGCGGACCCTCGCCCACACGGGTGGTGTAGGCTTTCATCACGCCGACGACCCGATCCATTCGATGTGGGGCGACACCTGAACCGGTGCATGCGCCACCCGCCGTCGTGTTAGATGACGTGACGAAAGGATAAGTGCCGTGATCGATGTCGAGGAAGGTGCCCTGCGCGCCTTCGAACAAAATATCGTCGCCGCGACGCAGCGCCTCGTGCAACAGAATCACGGTGTTGGTGACGTAGGGCTTCAAAAAGTCTCCAGCTTCTCGATAAGCGCCATGGACCTGCTTAAATGAGAGCGGCTTCGCGCCAAACGCTTTTAGAATTTCGTTGTTCTCTTTGAGCTTCCACGCGAGTTGCTTTTTGAAGCGTTCGGGATTGATCAAATCCAACACGCGCAAACCGGTCCGCGCTGCTTTATCGCCGTAAGCCGGGCCAATACCGCGCTTGGTCGTTCCGATCTTGTTTTTACCTTTAAGGATTTCCCGTTGAGAATCCAGCTCGCGGTGATACGGCAGAACCAGGTGGGCCGTCTCGCTGAGAAACAAGCTTCCGATAGTTTTGATCCCGAGCTTGCTCAAGCCTTCGATTTCCTTAACCAGGCTGACCGGATCGACCACTACTCCATTTGCGATAACGCAGACTTTTTTCTTCCGCAGAATTCCTGACGGCACCAGGTGCAGCACATATTTTTGGCCGCCTATATGAACGGTGTGGCCGGCGTTATTGCCGCCCTGGGTGCGGACGACGACATCGGCCTGCTCAGTGAGAACGTCGATGATTTTGCCTTTGCCTTCATCGCCCCATTGAGCGCCGACTAAAATTGTGTTTGCCATATTTTGGACTGTGTGCCGGCACGCAATCGCCGGCGAAAACCGGAAAAAAAATCCCCGAAGGAGCTTCGGGGCGAACTTATCCCGTATTTCCGCCGAACGTTAGGCAAACGACTAATAGGTGTCAACGCCGGTCTGGGCCCTGGTTCTCAATGGAAATGCAAGACGGAATTCTTCCGTACGCAATGTCGAGAATCATTGCGGACCGCATCGACTAAAGCGTCTTTAGCGCACCGCTGACCCGAAACAAAAATTTTGCCTTTAGATGGCTTTAGATACCGGTAGTTACTTTGAGGTGGTGGTGAATGCCCACAGAAATTTCGCGAAGCTGGATGGAGCTTCCGGCGTCCCGGCGTTTTAGGTTGTCGTGATTGTCTCGATGCAGTGCTTCTTCTCATTCGTTTATATTTTTTTTACGTTTCGTTGATTGTGTTTGAGATCAACAGCACTGGTTTTACGCGAGGTGACGCGCAGATTTCCAGGACTCTGGAGACTGTAGAGAAATTAGAGAAGAAAAAGTGCGGGAAATGGAACGATGGAATGCTGCAATGACGGGTGCATTGTGTGAGGCGCTGCCCTGTTATGACCCGGTTTTTACCGTTCGGCACATCTCATTAACACCCAACTTCAGTTGGGTGAACCAGCAACATTCTCTTATTTTGTTTTTCGGCGGCGCGGCTTGGGCCTGGGCGGACCGATACTAGATCAGCGCGCCGCCGAAAAACAAACAAGTAATCACGGCAGCAGTCGCTCACCCCGCTTAAGCGGGGTGTTAATGAAACCGAGCCAGAACTCTACGCGACAGTGATGATGCGCTGGACACGAGGATCACGTTTTGAAAAACTGACGCCGGTGAAGCAATCTATTGTAACACTGGATATGGAAGGGGTGTTGACTCCGGCATTGCGGAATTGCGGCGCACCACTCGCGACGAACCGGATTATGACAAGTTGATGCAGGGCCGCCTGGCAATCCTGGATCAGCACGGCCTCAAACTTTCGGACATTCAACACGTCATCGGCTCGATGCGGCCACTCGAAGGCGGTAAGGAATTTCTCGATGATCTGCGGTCCCAGATGCAGGGGATCATCCTTTCGGACACCTTCGAGCAATTCGCTCAACCGCTGCTCAAACAACTTGGCTGGCCCACCCTGCTCTGCCATCGGCTTATTGTCGAAAATGATCGGATTACCGGGTATAAACTTCGAGTGCCGGAACAAAAGCAGCGAGCGGTCGTGGCGCTGAAATTGCTCAATTATCACGTCATCGCCGCGGGGGATTCGTTTAACGACACAGCCATGCTAATCGAAGCGCATGTCGGTTTCCTTTTTCACGCGCCGGAGAATGTGAAAAAGCAGTTTCCACAGTTCCCCGCCCTCGACAGTTACGGTGAATTGGTCCGGCACATACAACATGCCGTCGCGAGGGCGTGAGGTAAGCGCCGTCACGGGTAGGGGCTGTCCGCAGTAGCCATTGTACCCTGACGGTTATTTGCCAAAATGTAATCCCGGAGGGATGACCTGAAAATTGCCCTGGGTGAGGAACCTTGCATTCTGCCTTTGTCTTGCATTTCCAAGGTCCGCTGCCCGTGGTTAAGTCCCCCAGCCCGTTTTTCCCGGTATTCCATTTCCGCAATCTAAAAGGAAATGGAGAGCCGGCAAACAGTTGTTCGGTCTTCCAGTGAACCCTTTCCATGAAATTCATCTGTTATGACCATCATCGCAGTCCCACCGAATTGCGTAATTGGAAGGTGTCCTTCGGTAACGAATTTTCTTGAGGTCGGGCAGCATCCTAATTTCTTTGGGCGAACTGCTGAACGTCAAGACGTCCATGGACTCTGGATAATAACCGGTCGACTCGTGATATGCTTCTAACTTCTGCTCGACGGCCGCCATCACTTCACCGATTCGCTTAGATTCCTGCTCAGCATTTCGCGCTTTGTAACGATCTACGATGAGCATCGGCGCGGCAGCCAGCACCGAGATACCCAAAATGAGGAGAATCGCCCGATCTGTCTGCCTTGAAAATATCTGTGTTTTTTTCATGGAGGAGCAAGCGCTTCAGGGTAAACACCACACTCAATCAACCCTCTCAACCGGAGGTACCGCCCGACTGTTCTCCAAACGTGTTCCGTTTCGCATAAAGCACCCAGGTTACCGGGCCAATCAGAAGAACCGGAAGGGCCGGCAGAGTGCCGCCACGGTGTTGCAGACTTGCAACAAATAGGACGATGAGCACGAACGCATGGATGACAACGCCGGTGAGTCGCAGCTTCCGAGTCCATGGTCGATGTGCTACGACGATATAGTACACACACGGGATAGTGAGCAGCATGGTGCCAAAAACGTCCGCGAGGCCCGGAGGTGACGTTTGTTTGCCAGGGCCAAATCCGCCTTGAAACAGCCAAGCCATAAATAGACCAAAACCCGAAAGCAAAAGGCCGACGACTCCAATCGCCCAGAGGACCTGGCGATGATTGCTCCAGGGTTTAATCGGGGTGCTCATGCGTTCTTACTTTCATGCGAGAAAAAGCATAGGCCAGAAAATGAGCATCGGTCTATTCGCAACAAATGTTCGCTCAACGATACTCGGTTGCTTCCGCTTGAATATGCGAATGCCAATGGCCACCCAGAATAAAATACACACGCTAAATGAACTGGGGTGCAAACAAACCTGAGTCCGGACCATGGAGGCAAGCAAGACGGTGACGGTCGGACAAATCAATTCCCATCGGACGGACGGCTGATATACGGATGGAAAATGATATATTAACGTCATAATGCCGCTTTCGTCCTCGCGCGATAATAATCACCAATTTACAGAATTCAATTCTAAACCCCTGGTTCTCATTTCGAGGTCTTGCCGGAAGTTAGTAACAGATAGAGTCATGAGGAGAGTAAGAAACAAGTACACGTATGGAGCCGTAGCAGTATTCTGAATGTGGCGAAGAATTAGCCAAAGCCCAAAATACCAAAACGAGGCAGCAATAACTATCGCAGCCCATTTAAATGATGCTCGAAGCCATATTCGTTTTGAAAAATTCATGATGCGCCAATTCCGTTTAACAACCAAAGCTCAGCGACCCGGCCGGCGCAGGCTCCCAATAAAGGATCGGGCGTCGCTGCGGCGTGAATCTCCGCCAGATCAATCTGTCCATTCTTTCCATTCTCGTCCGTCCCGAGACTCGTAAAACAGATTCCAGTCATCAGCGTGGACGTAAACCTCAAAGTCCGCGCCAACTTGACCGGACTTACCAGCGTGCGGCGGGAAAATACCGACCGAAAGGTTTGGAAAATGAGCCTCCATATAGCTCTTCGCTTCAGCGTAATCTGGGAGCCTGCCCTCTAGCGCTCGAAAAGCACGAACCCACTCTACCGCCGGACGAAGAACGGTCTGGTACGTGTGCTGGTGCTGTGAGCGGTTGGAAAGACGCGACTGGAACTCGCTGAGCCAGAGAATACCGACAGGCA
>WNFL01068149.1_pt2 | contig 15601 bp, 13 predicted proteins | sample 5400361 | NCBI WGS metagenome assembly WNFL01 (sample SAMN13153351, study PRJNA577476) | soil metagenome | isolation source: 40 cm soil on Douglas fir-dominated hillslope | place: USA:California | collected 2013-09-17
CTCGTAGGTCGCGAAGTAGGTCAGGTTCTTGATCGGCGTGGGACCGCCGAAGCCGAAGGTGAAGCGGTCGTAGTTGTCGAAGGTCTTGCTCGGATCGCCATAGCGATCGGTGTCCCAGCGCACCTCGCCGCCGAAGCGGTCGGTGCCTTCCTTGGTGCTGACCGCGACCACGCCCGACAGCGCGTTGCCGTACTCGGCGTCGAATCCGCCCGACAGCACCTCGGTGCCCGCGACCGCGAGGTTCGCGATGTTCGCGCCACGTCCGAACAGCGGATCGGAGACCTCGACGCCGTCGAACTGGAACTTCACCTCGCCCGAGCGTCCGCCGCGGAAGTGGAGCCCGTCGCTGGCGGCGACCACGCCGGCCTTGGTCCCGACCGCCTCGCGCAGGTTGTCCACCGGCAGGTCCTTCAGCTTCTCCGCGGTGATGCTCTGCTTGGTGGTCGAGGACTTGGTGTCGATGCGCTTCTCGGCGCGCACCTCGATCTCCTCGATCTGCTTCACGACCTTGGACTCCCCGAGCGTGAAGTTGAGGGTCGTGGTCGCCCCGGCGTCCACCCGGACGCTCTGGGTCGAGGCGTCGAAGCCGATCGCCTGGACCTTGATCTGGACGGTGCCGACCGGAACGCCGACGATCACGAAATTGCCGCTCTCGTCGGTCATGGTGCCCTGCTTGGTGCCGAGCACGATGACGTTGGCAAAGGCCTGGGCCTCACCCTTGGCGGTCACCTTGCCGGAGATCTTTCCCGTCGCGCCCATGTGGGCTGCCGGAGGCGTCGCCGGGGCCGGAGCCGCGGCTTTCTGCTGGGCAGACACGGGTGCGCTCAGGGTCAGGGCGGCCAGGAGCGCGAGTCCCCTCGCAACCAGACGCGTGCGTTCATTCCACATGCGATGCAACCTCACGGGGAGTGTGGATCCGGTGCGCCGGACAGGGAACGGAGTTGACCATGCCAAGGCGCTCCGGGAGTGTCAACGCTTTTCCAAGCCAACTCGTGTGCTGACGGATGCTTAGTGGCATCGAACCTCGGGCTCGGTGCAGCCGACAGGGCTACGCGCGAACGAAGGGGTGGGTAGAGGTTCGCGGTCCGGTGTGATCACGGTAGAGATGGCCCCGCGTGAAGCGGTGCGGTGCCCGGCGCCCAGCCGTGGAGAACTATTGAACCAGGGCAGGACGTTGTCAAGCCCGATCTCGTGGACGAGGTGGCCGGTCGGCTCATAGCGCCCAGTGCAGCTGGCTGAGGAACTGCTGGCGGCTCCCCCGCTGCTGGGTCGGATCGCCGTCGGAGATGCGGTACCAGAAGGCCTGATAGCCGACGTCGAAGCTCCAGATCGAACGAGCCGGATGGAGCCCGAGACCGAACGTCATTCCGTTGCCCTTGTACTTGTTGCCGTAGGTGAAGGTGTCCAGATCGTCGGTCCGGACCAGGCCGCCCAGGCGCCCCTGGATCGAGGGTGTCAGGCCGTCCTCCAGCCCGCCGCGGACCTCGGTGTGCTCGCGCCGCGGCCCGTTGCCGGAGATGGTCTGCGCCAGGTCGTCGCGACCCTTATGGACCTCGACCCCGATCATGCCGCGTCCGAGATGCCAGCCGATGCCGCCGCTGAACTCCCGGGCACGCCGGTCGCTGCGGTTGTAGACGACGCTGTCCGGGAGCGCGAGCGAATCGGCGTTGGGTCGAACGTAGACGGTGTTGAGGAAGTCGTTGAAGGTCGAGGGCGAGTTGTTGGGCGGCGTGACCGTCACCCTGCCGTAGGAGGTGTTCATCCCGGCGCCGATCTCGAACGGCCCCTGCACCCACCGCACGCGCGAGTGGAAGAGACTGCCGAACTCCTTGCGATCGTAGAGATCGCCGCGCCCCACCATCGGGTCCTGCCCGATGCCGGCCGAGATCGAGAAGTCCCAGGTCGGCGACGACGTCGCGGTCCACACCCGCCCGTCCGCGCCGTACTCCAGGTGCTGACCGACCTTGCCGGTGACGCTCCCCTGGCTCTGGAGCACCGGGCGCCGCTCGTGGGTCGCCGCGTTGTAGCGCTTGCCGTCGTTCACGCCCTCGACGTCGAGCGCCAGGTAGTCGCCACCGACCGCCGCCTGGAGGACGCGGCCGGCGTGGTAGCCGAGCGCGAGGCCGCCGCCGATGGTGAGCACGTCGTACTGGTTCGGGATCAGGAACTGCGGCTGGTCGAGCAGCGCGCCGTTGCGATCCAGATACTCGCCGGTCGGGTTCACGACGAACGAGCGGTACTCGTCGATCGAGGTCTCCTTGATCACCATCGCCCGCAGCGCGTAGCGCCAGCGCGGGGACTTGAGCACCCACGGCACGCGCCCGGTGATCACGGCATCGACGTTCGGATCGCTCAGCGACGAGCGGCGCTCGCTGGCCTCTCCATAGGGCTGGTCCAGGCGCAGCACGCCGAAGTCACCGGTCGCTCCGTACGCGGTGCCCTCCGCCGGGCGCCGCCAGCCTTCGTAGGCGACGCGGTACTCGTTGCCGGCCATGGTCTGGCGCTGGAAGTGCGCGTTGTCGCTGAAGGGATCGCGGACCTCGGAGTGGGCGGCGGTGGCCGGCCTCAGCTCGAAGGTGGAGGTGCTGTCGTCCTCGGCGATCCCGATGGGATTGGCCGCGAAGTCCCACAGCGAGATCTGGTTGTGCGTGTCGTCGCCGAGCAGCGTCAGCCGCCCCATCCCGAGCAGGCGCGCGCTGCGGGCCAGCGGGTCGGGACCGAAATCGAGGGCGCGCAGTGCCTCGTCGTACCGGCCGGCCGACGCGGCGCCGGCCACGATCGTGACCAGTCCGACGACCAGCGCGGTCGTGAGGACCCTGTGCCAGGGGCGCATGCAAGCTCCTTTCCGCCAGCGGTGCATGGACGGTTGGACCATGATGTCAGGAAGAGAACTCCCGCCGGTCCGGGAGCGCGCGCGGCCAACGAGGTGCGCGAAGCACGGAGGTCGCAGTCTAGAAAACCGGTCCGAGGAGTGTCAACCTGAACGCGTTGCCACGCTCCGGATCCGCCGCGGCCCCGAGACGCACCGGTTCCCCTCCAGCCACCAGCGCCAGGGTCGCTCGGTCGCCACCCGGATCCCGATGCGCGGGCCGCTCGCGATTCTGTGCCCGCCGCGGCGCGGGGGGTCGTCCGCCAGCCACAGCGGCCCCCGGGTCAGGTCGAGCCCGTCCTCGCCGCGGCCGATGCCGAGCGCCTGCGTCACGCACCCCGGCCCTCGCGCCAGCCGCTCGGCGGCCTCGACCCCGCGGCGCCGGCGCATGAGGTCCAGCCCCTCGACCGGCTCGAGGGCGCGGATCAGCACCGCCAGGGCGCGCCCGGGCGGCCCCGCCACCAGATTGAGGCAGTAGTGCATGCCGTAGGTGAAGTAGACGTAGGCGTGCCCGGCGGGCCCGAACATGGTGGCGTTGCGCGCGGTGGGACCGCGATAGGCATGGCTCGCCGGATCGTCGGCGCCGCGGTACGCCTCGACCTCGACCACGATCCCCGCCGCCCGCCCTTGCGGCGTGTCGTGCACCAGCCGGCGGCCGAGCACGGCACGCGCCAGCACCAGCACCCCGTGCTGGTAGAAGGCGCGCGGGAGCGGCCTCGCCCGCCGCCCGGCCCCGCTCAATGCGCCGCCGCGACCTCGCCGATGCCGAGCCGGCGCAGCGGCTCCATCACGATCGACTTGATCTGCTCGAGGCGCTCGGGGGTCCGCGCCTCGAACCGCACCACCAGCGCCGGCTGGGTGTTCGAGGCCCGCACCAGCCCCCAGCCGTCTCCGAACTCCACCCTCACCCCGTCGATGTCGATCACCCGATAGCGCGTGGCGAACTCGCGCTTGAGCACCTCGGGGATCTCGAACTTGCGCTCCTCCGGGCAGGCGAGCCGCATCTCGGGGGTCGCGACGTAGTGCGGGATCGAATCCACCAGGTCGTGGGCGCGTCGTCGAAGCCGAACCAGTCCTCGCGGAAGAACATGTGGCCGGACATCTCCCCCGCCAGCGGCGCGCCGGTCTCGATCAGCCGCTGCTTGATCAGCGAGTGTCCGGTCTTCCACATCGAGGGCCGCCCGCCGTGGGCCTGGATGTCCTCGATCAGGCCCTGTGAGCACTTCACGTCGAACAGCACCTCGGCGTTCGGGATCCGGGTCAGCACGTCGCGCGCGAGCAGCGCCAGGATCTGGTCGCCCCACACCATGCGGCCGTGCGCGTCCACCGCGCCGATCCGGTCGGCATCGCCGTCGAACGCGATGCCGAAGTCGGCCCCGCTCTCCGTCACCTTGGCGATCAGGTCCTGGAGCAGCTCGGGCACCGTGGGGTCGGGAAGGTGGTGCGGAAACCGCCCGTCGAGCTCGGCGTAGAGCGGGAGGATCGAGTGGCCGGCCTGCTCGAACACCTCCGGGACCACCGTGCCGGCGCAGCCGTTGCCGCAGTCCATCACCACCCGCAGGCCGCGCGGGCTGCGGATGCGCTGGACCAGGGCGGCGCGGTAGTCGTCGAGGATCCCGCGGTCCTCGGCGGTCCCGGCGCCCACGGCGAAGTCCGAGGACTCGATCCAGTCGCGCATCGTCAGGATCTCGGCGCCGAACACCGGCGCGCTCGCCTTGGTCATCTTGAAGCCGTTGAACTCGGGCGGATTGTGGCTGCCGGTGACCTGCACGCCCCCGTCCAGGCTGCGCACCGCGGCGGCGAAGTAGAGCGCCGGAGTCGGCACCACGCCCACGCGCTCGACCGAGGCCCCCGCAGCGCGCAGGCCGCGCTCGAGCGCCGCGGCCAGCCGCCCGCTGCTCGGGCGCACGTCCTGGCCCAGCGCCAGCCGCGGCGCCCGGCCGGTGCCGCGCGCGATCAGCGTCGCGAACGCGCGGCCCACCGCCTCCGCCACCGGGTCGGTGAGCTCGGTGTCGTGGAGCCCCCGGATGTCGTACTCGCGGAAGATGTGACGCGGGATCATGACCGCTCCTTCTGCTTGAGGTAGGCGTCGATGAACGCGTCGAGCTCGCCGTCGAGCACGGCATGGACGTCGCCCACCTTCAGCTCGGTGCGGTGGTCGTTCACCAGGGTGTAGGGCTGCAGCACGTAGGACCGGATCTGGCTCCCGAAGTCGATGTCCTTCTTGGCTGCGGTCAGCGCCTGGGTCTTCTTCTTCTCCTCCTCCGTGTAGTGGAGGAAGAGCCGCGAGCGCAGGATGCGCATCGCGAACTCGCGGTTGCGGTGCTGGCTGCGCTCGGCCTGGGACTGGACCACCAGCCCGGTCGGGATGTGGGTGATCCGCACCGCCGACTCGGTCTTGTTCACGTGCTGGCCGCCGGCGCCGCTGGCGCGGAAGGTGTCGACGCGCAGATCGGCCGGCGCGATGTCCACGGTGATGGTGTCGTCGACCATCGGGGAGACGAACACCGAGGCGAACGAGGTGTGGCGGCGCTGGGGGGCGTCGAACGGCGAGATCCGGACCAGCCGGTGCACGCCGCTCTCCGCCTTGAGGTAGCCGTAGGCGTACTCGCCGGGGATCTCGATGGTCGCGTCCTTGATGCCGGCCTCGTCCCCGGGCTGGAGGTCGAGGATGTTCACGGCGTAGCTGTGGCGCTCCGCCCAGCGCGTGTACATGCGGTAGAGCATCTGCGCCCAGTCCTGCGACTCGGTGCCGCCGGCGCCGGGATGGATCGAGACCAGCGCGCCGAGGCGGTCGTGCTCGCCGGAGAGCAGGCTGCGCAGCTCGAGGTCGGCGATCTGGGTCTCGAGCGTGCCGAGCTCGCCGGCGATCTCGACGAGCATGCCCTCGTCGCCCTCGGACACCCCGATCATCTCCTCGAGGTGCGTGAGCGCGCGGTCTCTCTGGTTCCACTCCTCGACCGCGCGCTTGGCGTGCTTGAGGGCGGCGACGGTGCGCTGCGCGACCTCGGGGCGGTCCCAGAAGCCGGGCTCCGCCATCCGGGCCTCGAACTCGCTCACTTCGCGCAGGCGGGCGTCGACGTCAAAGGTACCTCCGCAACCCGTCCACGGTCTGACGGGCCTGATCGGTACGCTTGCGAAGGTCGGCGGTGGTCAGCATCGGTCGGGGGTCTCCGGATCGGGTCTAGGGTTCTGCCTGAGAGGTCACGCGGCCGCGCGCAGCCGTGCGACGGCCTCGAGCGCCCGGCGTTCGAGCGCATCGGGGGTTCCATGGTTGTCGATCGCGACGTCGGCCAGGGACTCGAACTGCGGGTTGCCGCGCTGCACCGCCAGCCGCGCCCGCGCCTCCTCCTCGGTCCACCCGCGCGCCGCCCTCATCCGCGCCACCTGCTCCTCGGTGGTCGCGGTCACCGCCAGCACCGCGTCGCACTCGCGCTCGAAGCCCCACTCGAACAGGAGCGCCGCCTCCACCACCACCAGGCCGCGGAACCCGGCCGCCCGCAGCTCGTCGAGCTGCTGGCGCAGGATGCGCACGATGCGCGGGTGCACCAGCCGGTCGAGCCGCTGCCGTGCGCCGGCATCGGAGAAGACCCGGGCCCCGACCCGGCGGCGGTCGAGCGTTCCGTCCGGCTGATAGACGTCGGCGCCGTACTCGGCGGCGAGCGCCGCGCGCACCTCGGGATCCCGGCCGGTGATCTCGTGTCCGATGCGGTCGGCGTCGAGCCGGCGGGCGCCGTCCGCCTCGAGCGCGCGCGCCACCGTGCTCTTGCCGCTGCCCGCGCGTCCGACGAGTCCGAGGATGAAGAGCCCGTCCGAGGACGGCGGCCGGCGCTCAGTGGACATCGAGCCAGGTGGCCCCGATTCCGGCGCTCGCGACCAGCGGCACGCGCAACGCGGCGACGCTCTCCATCTGCGCGCGCACCAGCTCGGACACGGCCTGGGCCTCCGCGGCGGGACTCTCCAGCAGCAGCTCGTCGTGCACCTGGAGCAGCAATCTAGCGGAGGGAATCTGACGCTTCAAGGCGGCGTGCACGCGGATCATCGCCAGCTTCATCAGGTCCGCCGCGGTGCCCTGGATCGGCGTGTTGATCGCGACCCGCTCGGCGAGCGCCCGGGCTCCGCCGTTCGCGCTCGACAGCTCGGGCAGCCAGCGGCGGCGGCCGAGCAGCGTCTGCACGTACCCGCGCTGGCGCGCCTCGGCGAGCGAGGCGTCGAGGAAGTCGCGCACCCCGGCGTAGGCGCGGAAGTAGCTGCGGATGAACTCCTCGGCCTCCGGCAGCCCGGTGCCCATCTGCTGCGCCAGGCTGCGGGCGCCCATCCCGTACATGATCCCGAAGTTCACCACCTTCGCGCGCGCGCGCATCTCGGGGGTCGGCGCGGCCGACGTCAGTCCGAACACCCGGCGCGCCGTGGCGGCGTGGATGTCCTCGCCGGAGCGGAACGCCTCGATCAGCGCCGGATCGCCGGACAGGTGCGCCATCACCCGCAGCTCGATCTGCGAGTAGTCCGCACCCACCAGCCGGTACCCGGGATCGGCCACGAACGCGCGCCGGATCTCGCGCCCCTGCTCGGTGCGCATCGGGATGTTCTGGAGGTTGGGATTGCTGGACGAGAGCCGCCCGGTGGCCGCGCCGGCCTGGTGGTAGGTGGTGTGGACCCGGCCATCGCGCGGGTCGGCCTGCAGCGGGAGCGCCTCGAGGTAGGTGGAGCGCAGCTTGGCGATCAGCCGGTATTCGAGCAGGAGCTTGGGGAACGGGTGCTCGGCCGCCAGCGCCTCCAGCACCTCCTGATCGGTCGAGTACCCGGTCTTGGTCTTGCGCCCGGGCTTGAGCTTGAGGACCTCGAACAGCACGCGCGCGAGCTGAGGTCCGCTCAGCAGGTTGATGCGCTCGCCCGCCATCTCGTGGAGCCGGGCCTCGAGCCGCGCCATCTCCTCCCCCGCCCGAGCGCTCATCCCCGCCAGGCGCTCGCGGTCGATCGCGATCCCGTGGCGTTCCATGTCGAGCAGCACCGGGATCAGCGGATGCTCGAGCGTGTCGTAGAGCGGCCCCTGCTCGCGCGACTCGAGCTGCGCCCGCAGCGCGTCGGCGAGCGGGAACAGGGTCGCCACCCCGGCGCCGGCCGCCGCGGCGGCGTGGGCCACCGTCAGCGTCGAGAGCGGCGCGCGGCCGCGGCCCCGCGCGGCCGCCGGCTCGAGCGGAGGCAGCGCCAGCCCGAGCACGTCCCGCGCCAGGCCCTCGAGCGTGTGGTCGCGCACCGGATCGCACAGGAAGGATCCGAGGTGCACGTCGAACTGGAATCCGGCGAGCGCGAACCCCGAGGCCGCGAGCGCGTGGGCGTCGCGCTTCAGGTGCAGTCCGACCTTGGGCACCGAGGGATCGGCGAGCGCCGGGCCCAGCCACTCGCGCGCACGCTCGAGCGTGACGTTGGGCCCGGCGTCGTGGCGCAGCGGCACGTAGGCGGTGACGCCGTCGCGCGCCGCGAGCGCGATCCCGATCAGGGCCGCGTGGCGCGACTCGCCCTCGGCCACCGGCAGGATCGCCAGCCCGTGGATCGCGCGCGCCCGCACCTCGTGCAGACGATCGCGCAGCGCCGCCAGCTCGGCGCCGGCGGTCTCAAGCGTGCCCCCGGCGAACAGGTCGAGCACGCCCTGCGGCGGCTCGGCGGCGCGCATCGGCGGAGCCGAGACGAAGGGGCGCGCCTCGGGTGCGGGGACCGGCGGCGGCGCCTGGGTCTCCGCGCCGGGCGCCGGAGCCGGAGGTGCGGCGCTCGCGGCCTCCGCGGCCGGCTCCGATCCGTTGCCCGAGGTGGTCTCGCCCGGCTCGGCGATCGCGATCTGCGCCGGCGCCGCGGCCGGGAGCGCCGCGGACGCCGCCGCCGCGGACGCCGCTGCCCCGGTCGCCGCGCGGAGCTCCGTCTGGCGCCCGGGAGCCGGCGCGCCCGCCGCGGCGTCGTCGAGCCCCTCCTCGTTCGCGATCGTCTCCAGCCGCTTCAGCTCCCAGCGCTTCGCGAGCTCGAGCAGCTCCGAGCGCCGCACCGGTCCGCGGCGCAGGTCGTCCCAGGTGTACGGCACCTCGAGATCGGTCCGCAGCGTCGCCAGGTCGCGCGACAGGAACGCCATCTCGCGGTAGGCCTCGAGCTTGGCGCGCAGCGCCGGCTTCTTCACGTCGTCGAGGCGGGCGTAGAGCGACTCGAGCGCGCCGAACTGCTTCACCGGGAATGTTGTCGCTGGTGTCGCCCATCAGCGCCAGCACGTCGCGGATGTGCTCCGGCCCCACCCCCCACTTCTCGCGCACCGCGCCCTCGTCCATCCGGTTCCAGCCGTCGCCCTTGCCGAGCGGCGCGAGCACGGTGACCTGCGCGTCCACCAGCTGGAGCATGTCCTTGTCGCCGGTGACCAGCACCACCTCGTGGCCCTCGGCCTCGCCGCGTCGCGCCAGCGTGGCCATCACGTCGTCGGCCTCCATCCCCGGCACCTCGATCACCGGCAACCCGATCGCGCGCGCCAGGATCTCGATCGACGGCACCTGGGACAGCAGGTCGTCGGGCATCGGCTTGCGCGTCGCCTTGTAGTCGGGAAAGCGCTCGTGGCGGAAGGTCTTGCCGCGCCCGTCCCAGGCGAGCGCCCAGTGGTCGGGCGAGCCTTCGCGCCGCAGCATGAGCAGCATGTTCGCCATGCCGTAGATCGTCGAGGTGTTCTCCGCCAGCAGCGCGCCGCCGGGCACCACCCGATCGCCCTCGCCCACCAGCAGGTGGGCGCCGCCCGGCGCCGGCAGGCGCGAGGCGACGGTGCCATCGTCCGCGAGCAGCTGGAGCTCACCCCCGTCGCGGTGCACCACGCGGACCCGGCCCCAGTCCGAGATCTCGACGTTCTCGAGGTGGACCACGCCCGCGGTCTCGGCGCGCGCGAGCACCCGCGTCAGCGGGCGGCCGATGAAGGCGTAGTAGGCGCGGTAGACCAGCGCCATCGCGTCGAAGACGTAGATCCTCGCCACCGTGTCCCCGTCTAGGTCCGGCGGGCGACCAGCAGCTTGCTGGTGGCCGGATCGCGCCCGAGGCCGAGCGCGAGCAGCATGCGATCCGCCGTCAGCAGCAGCCGGGGCGCCCGGTTCAGGAACCGGAAGGCGCCGAGCTCGCGGTTGAGCATCACGTGATCGGGGCGCGGGCGCGAGAGCGAGAAGCCCAGCGGCTGGAGCAGCCCGGCGTAACGCTCGAGCGGGCGCATGCGGTTGTGGTCCGCGAGCGCCCCGCCCGGGGCGAAGGTGTCGGTGAGCAGCAGCAGGCCTCCGGGCTCGACCGCGGCGCCGAGGTGGCGCACCGCGGTCTCCCAGCGCGCGTCGTCCACGATGTGGTAGAGCACGTCGAAGGCGTTGACCAGATCGAAGCGCCCTTCGACCGGCGCCTCGCTCACGTCGGCGAGCACGAAGCGCGCCCCGGGATGGCGGCGGGTCAGGCGCTCGATCGAGACCGGAGCGATGTCGAGGCCGGTCACCCGCGCGCCGCGCGACAGGTAGAAGGCGGTGAAGAACCCGCTCCCGCAGCCGACGTCGAGCACGCTGCGGCCGCGTGGATCGAATCCCGCCTCGCGCAGCGCGCGCTCGAGGGTCTCGCGCCGCAGCGCGTAGCAGGCGCGGTTGTAGGCCAGCGACAGCCCGGTCTCGCCGGTGCCGCGCAGGTCGAAGTGCTCGGTGAGCCGCGTCTCCCAGAAGCTGCGCGGGTCGTAGCTCATCGCGCCCTCCGGGAGACGGCCGTCGGCCGGCGGCGGTAGAGGTGATGGCGCTCGACGTAGCGTGCGACCGCGTCGGGGACCAGCACGCGCAATCCGTGCCCCGCCCGCGCCTGCGCGCGCAGCTGGCTCGAGGAGACGTCGAGCTCGGCCCCGCCGATGCGCACCACGCCACGCCCGCGCGGCGCGCGATGGCCGGGGCGCCCGGCGACCGCCAGCGTCGCCAGCCGCCGGATGCCGGCCGGATCGCGCCAGGTCGGGAACTCCTCGAGGCTGTCCGCCCCGAGCAACAGGTAGAGCCGCGCTCCGGGAGCACGCTCGGCGAGGCCGCGCAGCGTGTCCACCGTGAAGCTCGGACCGCGGCGGCGGATCTCGAGGTCGGAGACCTCGAACCCGGGCAACCCGCGCACCGCCAGCCGCGTCATCGCCAGCCGGTCGGCCGCCGGGCTCAGGCGGCGGCCACGCTTGTGCGGCGGTACACAGGCGGGAACGAACACCACGCGGTCGAGGCGCAGCTGCCGGCGCGCGGCCTCGGCGAGCGCGAGATGTCCGACGTGGGGCGGATCGAAGGTGCCGCCGAAGAGCCCGATGCGGCTCATCCGTGGCGCTGGTGCTCGATTGCCGGGCGGGACCTCGGCCTCGAGGGCGCGCAGGCGCTGGAGCGCCTCGTCGCGCTTCCCCTCCTTCGCCAGGCACAGCGCCAGGCCCAGGTGCGCGTCCGCCACCTTCGGCGTGTCCGCGTACTCGTCCGCCACCTTCTGGAAGTAGACCTGGGCGGGCTTCGGCAGGCCGAGCTTCAAGTAGAGCATGCCGACCGCCGACAGGCGCGTGGCGAGGCGCAGCCTCGCCTCCGCCATGCGGCGGCGGGCTTCCGGGACCAGCCAGTGGTCGGAATAGCTGCGGAGGTAGGACTCCCACTGATCCAGCGCCTTCTGGGTGAACTCCTGGTCGAAGTCGGGCGGGCGCGCCTGGCCCCACAGCGCCTCGCCCAGACGGAACGAGGCCGAGCCGCTCGAGTCGCTCTCGGGATAATCCCGCAGCAGGCGCTCGAACTCCACCTGCGCCAGGGCGTTCTCCCTGGTGCGCAGGTAGCACAGGCCGAGGCGGTAGATCGCCTCGTCCACCTCGCGGCTGCCGGCGTTGTTGGCGATGGAGGCCTTCAGCAGCTCGATCGCCACGCTGTACTCGCGCTTGTCCATCGAGGTGCGCGCGTGCGTGAGGCGCTCCGATTCGCTGCTCACCGGCGGGATGGTGCCGGCGCCGCAGCCCGCCAGCCCGCGAGCAGGCGCGAGCGGCGGCCCCGCCGCGGGCCGCGCCGACCGGGAGCCGCGCTCATGGACGGTTCTGGAAGAACAGCGCGACCAGCCCGGCCACCACCGCGACCACGATCACCGGCTCCACCACCTTGTCCACGTTGCGGGTGGGAGCGACGCCCTTGAGGTCGCTGAAGCGCTGGTCCTCGACCAGCGGGAGCTGGGAGCGCGGGAAGGCGTCCACCAGGTTGAAGTCGGCCGGCGCGCTCCACAGCACGGTGGAGGTGCGCGGCTCGCGCAGCGTCAGGCTGCCCTGCACCAGCGCCTGGCGCTCGATCTTCACGCGTCCCGGCAGCCAGCCCACCAGCCGCAGGTAGGTGACCCGCGCGGTCGCGAGCTCGTACTCGAGGATCGGATTCGGCGGTGTGCCGGCCTCGGCCAGCAGGCTGTCGTCCGGGATCACCCCGCGGCGCACGGTGGCCACGATCCCGCGACGCGACAGGTGCGCGAGCACCGATCCCTCGGCCATGAAGTTGAGCGGATGGCTCTGTCCGGGCGCGATCACCACGCGGGTCCCGCTGTCGAGCGGAGCGCTGGCGAGCGCGCGGTCGTAGGCGGTGGTCGCGACCAGCCGCGCCAGCTCGAGGTTGGTGAGCGGCACGCGCGGCCCGCGGGAACGGACGATCGGCTCGAACGTGGCCGAGGCCACCGAGTACACGGTGTCGGGCTGGGGTTGGGGTCCGCCCTTGTAGCGGTAGGTCTTGGCCTGGGCGGCCGCCGGGAGGGCGAGCGCGACCAGGAGCAGGCACGCGGCACCACGCATCAAGCGATTCCTTTCAGGAGATGCAGCCCTTGCACGCCCGGGGGTTCGACGCGGGCGAACAGATCGTACGCGGCGCTGCCGGTGACCCGTACCGGCACCAGCGCACCCGGCTCGAGCCCCTCGCCCTCGACCACCACGCCCCCGTCCACCTCCCACGCCGAGCCGGCGGCGCGCGCGGCATACTGGCCGCGCCCGGCCGCTCCGTCAATCATGACGTCGAGCCGTTGTCCAATGCGCCGCCGCAGGCGCTCGGCCGAGAGCCGCTGCTGCAGGGCGAGCAGCCGCGCGCGCCGGCGGCGGCGGACCGCGATCGGGACCCGCGGCGTCATGTCGTAGCCCGGGGTGCCGGGCTCGCGCTCGTAGACGAACACCACCACGTGATCGAACCCCTCCTGCTCGAGGTAGTCCTCGAGCTCCCGGGCGTGGGCCTCGGTCTCGCCGGGGAATCCGACGATGAAGTTGGTGCGGAACGACACGCCAGGGATCCCGTCGCGGATCCGGCGCACCAGCGCGCGCGTGTCGCGCGCGGTCATGCCGCGCGCCATGGTGCGGAGCATGTCCGCGGAGACGTGCTGGAGCGGCATGTCGACGTAGGGCACCACCCGCCGGGCGTGGGCCCAGGTCTCGATCAGCCGGTCGCTCCACAGCCGCGGATAGGTGTACTGGACGCGGATCCAGGTCAGGTCCTCGACGGCGTCGAGCGCCTGCAGCAGGTCGGCGAGGTCGGGACGGCCAGGCAGGTCGGTGCCCCACCCGGTGGTGTCCTGGCCGATCAGGTTGATCTCGCGCACGCCGGCGCGCGCGAGGCGCGAGGCCTCGCCCACCAGGTCCTCGATCGTCCGGCTCCGCTGGTCGCCGCGCAGCTTGGGGATGATGCAGAAGGTGCAGCGATGGTCGCAGCCTTCGCTGATCTTCAGGTAGGCGAGGTGGCGCGGGGTCGAGAGCGCTCGCGGCGTGAGCGTGTCGAGGGCGCCTCCCGGGTAGTCGCGGCGCACCATCCGCCCGCCGTCGCCGCCCAGCACGTGACGCGCGGCGGTCACCACCTCGCCCCACTGGCCGGTGCCGAGCACCGCGTCCACCTCGGGGAAGTCGTCGAACAGGCTCTCCCCCGCGCGCTGCGCCAGGCACCCGGTGACGATCAGGCCGCGCAGTCGTCCCGAGGACTTGAGGCGCGCCAGCCCCGCGATCGCGTCGCGCGACTCGCGCACCGCGCTCTGCAGGAAGGCACAGGTGTTGATCACCGCCACGTCGGCCCCGTCCGGGTCGGCGACCGTGCGGAAGCCGTCCTTGGCCAGCAGGCCGAGCATGGCCTCGGAGTCCACCGTGTTCATGGGGCAGCCGAGGGTGACGAACGCGAGCGAGGGCGCGGGGCCCCCGGGGGCGTGGAGGGGCATCAGTCGAAACGGTCCTCGAGCCAGCGCTCGTCCACGAGCACGTCCCGGGCCTTGCTTCCCTGGAAAGGCCCGACCACCCCGAGCTGTTCGAGCTGGTCCATCAGGCGTCCGGCGCGCGAGTAGCCGACCTTGAGGCGCCGCTGGAGCAGCGAGGTCGACCCCTGCTGGTGCGTGACCACCAGGCGCGCGGCTTCCTGGATCAACGTGTCGTCGAAGTCGCCGCCGCCCTCCGCTCCGCCCTCCTCCTCCTCGACGTCCATCGAGGCCGGCTCGGTCGCCAGCGGCGCGTGCTCGGCGGGACGGCTGCGCTCGGTCCAGAACTGGACCACACGCGCGGTCTCCTCCTCGGACACGTAGGCGCCGTGGATGCGGTAGGGCTCGGGTCGGCCCGAGGGCATGAACAGCATGTCGCCGTGGCCGAGCAGGTTCTCGGCGCCGTTCATGTCGAGCACGGTGCGCGAGTCGGTCTTGGACGCGACCTGGAAGGCGATGCGCGACGGGAAGTTGGCCTTGATCACGCCGGTGATCACGTCCACCGAGGGCCGCTGCGTGGCCAGCACCAGGTGGATGCCGACCGCGCGCGCCATCTGAGCCAGGCGGGCGATCGGCTCCTCGATCTCCTGCGGCGCGGTGAGCATCAGGTCGGCGAGCTCGTCGATCACCACCACGACGTACGAGAGCCGCTCCGGCCGGGCCCCCTCCTCGCCGGCGGCGCCCGGAACCCCCGGCACCAGGCCGGCGGCGACCTTCTCGTTGTAGGCCGCGATGTTCCTCGCCCCGCAGGTGGCCATCAGCTTGTAGCGCTTCTCCATCTCCGAGACGCCCCAGCGCAGCGCGCGCGCCGCCTTCTTGGGCTCGGTCACCACCGGCATCACCAGGTGCGGGATGCCGTTGTAGACCGAGAGCTCGAGCATCTTGGGATCCACCATCACCATGCGCAGCGTCTCCGGGCTGTGCTGGAAGAGCAGTCCGGTGATGACGGCGTTCAGGCAGACGCTCTTGCCGGAACCGGTCGCCCCCGCCACCAGCACGTGGGGCATCCGGGTCAGATCGGCCACGAACGGCTGGCCGACCACGTCCACGCCGAGCGGCACCTTGAGCGCGGCATCGCTCGACTCGTAGGCCCCGGCCGACAGCACCTCACGCAGATACACCGTCCGGCGCCGGCGGTTCGGGATCTCGACGCCGACCGCCCCTTTTCCGGGGATCGGGGCCAGGATGCGGATGCGCTGGGCACGCAGCGCCAGGGCCAGGTCGTCCTCGCGGGAGACGATCTGGTTGACCTTGACCCCGGCGGCGGGCTCGAACTCGAAGGTGGTCACCACCGGACCGGGATGGATCTCGGTGACCCGTCCCAGGATGTCGAAGTCGGCGAGCTTCGCGACCAGGAGGTTGGCCTCCTGGGTGAGGTCGGCGGCGGTCAGCAGGTCCTCGGGCTGGGTCGGCATGCCGAGCAGCGAGAGCGGCGGCAGCGAATCATCGCTCGCGGTCGTGATCGCGGGCTCGGGGCGCGGCTCGCGCTTGGGACGCGCCTTG